>JACCDP011543641.1_pt1 | contig 43578 bp, 44 predicted proteins | sample 7445841 | NCBI WGS metagenome assembly JACCDP01 (sample SAMN15323441, study PRJNA562643) | freshwater metagenome | isolation source: river surface water | place: USA:Blue River Watershed | collected 2017-08-17
ACCAAGGTGATTTAGAGACAATGGCTCCTCGAACCTGAGGAGCAGTGATGAAGCGAGCGAGGTTTACGGACGAGCAGATCGTTCGGATATTGCAGGAGGCCGACCGGGCCCCCGTGGCGGAGGTGGCCAAGCGCCATGGGGTCAGTGAGCCTTCGATATACGCCTGGCGTAAGAAGTTTGGCGTCATGGCCACAACAATGGCCTTTCTCCTGTACAGTTCGAGAAGCAGTTTTCTGTGAGGCAGATTCGTGTCTAGGAAATTGGTAGCGATTCACATCGGAAGATACTTTCCTGTAGGAGCCCTCCTGAGCACTGGGGCGGTTTTGCGAGTTAGTGGTGGCATTTTCTCTTTTGATGCGCCTCAGCAAAAAAATTAATCTTTTCCATATTTTTTTATGACGATATTCTGGATCTCTTTTGCGGTCGCCTTTTTGTCCTGTCTTCTTATTCTTTTTACTCGCCGTTTGCATAGAGCGTTGAGCGAGGATTCAGGAAGCGGCTTTCAAAAGTTACACAGCGGTCATGTCACTAGAATCGGCGGGCTTTCGATTTTTTTCTCGCTGCTCGTTTCATTTTATCTTTGGTCACCTAGCGAGGCTAGGGCTCTTCTTAAGGAACTTTTACTCGGAGGGGTGGGTGTTTTTCTTGTGGGTCTCTTGGAAGACCTAACCAAGCGGGTCTCGGTGCGTTTTCGACTTGTTACGGCGTTTGCCTTTGCCACAATACTGATAGTGTATTCAGGCAAGAATATCCAGAGTTTTGGCCTCGGGGGCTGGGAAGAGTCGGTGTTGGCATTTCGGCCCGCTGCGTTGGTGATCACAGCGATCTGTATAGCGGGCATGGTCAACGCGCTTAATTTGATTGATGGCCTCAATGGACTTGCGACAGGATTTTCAGCGATGGCATTGGCAGCATTGGCTTTGTTGGCCACGGGGGTGGGGGATCAGGTGCTTGCTTTAGTATGTTGGACTGTGTTTGCCGCGACGCTCGGATTTTTGGTGTTTAACTGGCCCTTAGGTCGGCTCATCTTAGGCGATGGGGGTGCCTACCTCTTGGGCATGATACTGGCATGGCTGGCGGTTTTGCTGCCTGTGCGCAATCCAGAGTTATCTCCCTGGGTGAGCTTTCTGATTCTGATTTATCCGGTCACAGAGACGTTATTTACAGTGCTGCGGCGCGGTTATTCAAAGCGCCATCTAATGGTTGCGGATCGGTTACATTTTCATGGCCTGATTAAGCGGCGAGTTATCAATTGCAAGCTGCCGCACCTCAGTCCAAATACCCGCAACTCACTAGCCGGATTAGCCACGGCCGCGTTCGCAGCGTTGCCTTGCCTAGCGGCGGTGTTATTTGTGCAATCGCAATATGCTTTGATTCTGACGAGTCTTGTTTTTGTAGCCATCTACGTCGCCCTTTATCGGCGTCTATCCCGATTTCGTTGGGTTTAGACGCCAGTAAGTACACTTTATTTACACCGTAAGAGCATTACGATCGCAGAGTCCTGAGATAAGGTCATTGGGAATTGTCGCTGTCTGGTATCATTGTTCAAAACCGAACAACAGGGTGTAAACGAGTCTACCTCTTGAGCGTAAGATACTTTAAATGATGCGCCTCAATTTTGGGCATATTTCAGGCGAGTGTCGGCGGTAGCCATTCCAAACTTAAATAACTAAGGATGTCCTCACGGGAAGAAGATACCCACTTTCGCGTCTTACGGCTGCTAGCGCGCAATCCGCAGATTACCCAGCGAGAGTTAGCCAAGGCGCTCGGGCTATCGCTTGGCGTGACTCACTATGTGCTGAAGGCGCTCGCCCAAAAAGGCATGATCAAGATTCAGAACTTTTGCAACAGCCCGCGTAAGCTTAGCTACTCTTATCTGCTAACACCGACTGGCGTCGCTCAAAAAGCGCTGTTGGCGAAACGCTTCGTAGCCCGTAAGTCCGTCGAGTACGAGATGCTTCGCAAGGAGCTTGAAGAAGTCAGTAGAGAGATGGCACCCGACTTGACGCTCCATGGCGAGCTAAAAGCCCCTACCTTGGTAAAGGCTGGGGAAGCCTACAGCGGGACATGAGCATTCCTCGTCCGAAAATGATGAGAGTGTTCACTTCGGGTGTTGACTGTGCATTTCTCGTGAGGGGATGTCTTGTGCATCGGTATCGGGAAATAGCGGGCCCACCCCAACCAGTAAAATCAGCTTTTCTCTGAATTTTCAATCGCTTATCTATTGAGTTAATCAAATCAACTATATGTCTCCAATAATCCCCGTAATCCTCTGCGGGGGGTCTGGAACGAGGCTTTGGCCACTATCAAGAAAGAGCTTTCCTAAGCAATTTGCCCCTCTAATTGGCGGGGAGAGTTTGCTTGCGCTCACGCTCAAGCGGGTGGCTAAACTTAACGGCTCGGGCGCAGAGTCCGGGGTTATTGCGGTGGGTGCCGAAGAGCACCGATTCTTAATCGCCCAGAGCTTAGCTGAGGCGAAAATCCGAGGGGAAATAGTGCTCGAGCCGGTGGCCAGAAACACTGCCGCGGCAATGGCCATAGCGACGCGGCACGTTAAGGCACGGGGAGCGCAGGCTACCCTTGAGGACCCCCTAATGCTCTTTTGCCCCGCGGATCACCATATTCCAAACACCCAGTCTTTTGTGCGGAGCGTGCAGTCGGGTATCAACGCAGCAAAAGAGGGATTTATCGTGACCTTTGGGGCACTACATACCCACCCATCTGCCGCCTTCGGTTACATCGCAAAGGGTGAGGGGCTGGGGGACGACATCAGCAGGGCGTCAGGGTTTATTGAAAAGCCCACCCTAGATAAGGCCGAGGGTCTCTTACTTCAGGGGAATGTGTTTTGGAACTGCGGCATCTTCATGGCGCGTGTCTCGGTATTGGAGACCGCATTCATGACCATGCGCAAGACATTTGGGAGTCGGCCGGCGAAGCGATGAAGGGCGCTACGGTTGAAATGTTCAACACAATCCAATTTATTCGGCCAAATCAAGCTGAGTTTGAGCGCTGCCGAGCCCAGAGTATCGACTACGCGGTAATGGAAAAGCACAACAGCGTCGCGGTCGTGCCCTTTAAAAGCCAGTGGAGTGATGTCGGTAGCTGGCGGGCGCTTGCAGAACTCACCGATGCCGATGAGGAAAACAATCGCATTATGGGCGGCGGTATTGCTTATAAATCTAAAAGCACATTCATACACGCTCCGCACAGGCCGGTGGTGGCATTAGGCGTCGATGACCTATTAATTATCGACTCACCCGATGCAGTTTTAGTTGCCCACAAACACGAAAGCGAAACTTTGAAGGATGTTGTAGCGCTTCTTGATGCCAAGGGCATCAAAGAGGCGCATACCCATCAGCGCGTGGGGCGCCCCTGGGGGAGGTATGAGTCGATTGCGAATGGCGAAGGGTTCCAGGTGAAGATAATCGGTGTGAGGCCAAAAGCACGTTTGAGCCTTCAGTTGCATCACTGCCGAGCCGAGCATTGGGTAGTAGTCAGTGGGAAGGCCGAGGTCACTTGTGGTGAAAAAATTTTCTTGCTCCATTAGAATGAATCTACTTTTATTCCGGCGAGAGAAACTCATAGACTTAGAAATACTGGACAAAACGAGCAAAAAAACTATAGAGATACAAACAGGGGGTTATCTCGGTGAAGATGACATTATTAGATTTGATGATTGTTATGGTCGAGCGACGAGTCGTGCTAACAAATACACTAGTGAAGTAGATTAAAAACTTAAGAGTAATGTTAGGATGGTGCATTGCAACTAGTAACGATTGAAGGTGCCTGTGTTTAGTAACATCATGCAAGATTCAGACTCTTTTGTCATCGCCGAAGTTGGTCAAAATCATCAAGGCGATCTGAATACTGCCCGCGAATACATCAAGGTGTTTGCTCAGGCAGGTGCCGACGCCGTCAAGTTTCAGACGCGCAACAATCGATACTTGTTTTCATCAGATGCCTACGAAGCTGACTACGATAGTGAAAACGCATTTGCACAGACTTATGGCGCTCACCGTGAAAAGCTTGAACTCAAGCCCGAATGGCTCCCGCTCCTCCAAGGGGATTGTGTCAAGCACGGCGTGAAGTTCATGTCTACACCCTTCGACGAACCCAGTCTCCAGTTGCTGTGCGACATCGGTGTCGACATTTTGAAAGTCGCCTCTTTCGATCTCGGCAATCTGCCTTTCATCAAACGCATTGCCGAGACTGGAAAACCCGTCGTCATGAGCGTCGGCGGTGGCAAGATCGATCAGATTCGCTCCAGCGTCAAGGTTCTGCTTGATCATCATGACGAAGTTGCCGTGCTGCACTGTGTCTCCGAATATCCGTGCGAGTACAACCGCCTCGGGCTGGATAACATTGAAATCCTGAAACGGGAGTTTCCCAAGTGCGTGATCGGCTCATCGGACCACTTCAACGGGACCTTGTCAGGCCCCGTCGCGTATCTGAAAGGTGCGCGGGTATTCGAAAAACACGTCACCCTCAATCGCGCATGGAAGGGAACGGATCACAGTTTTGCCCTTGAGCCGGATGGCTTCCGGAAGTTCGTCCGGGACATCAAACGCGTACGGGATATGTTGCCGCCGAAACCCGCCGATGATCTTGGCAATGAACGCGTCTTCAAGAAGCTTGGAAAATCCCTGATCGCCTACACGGACATTCGCGCTGGCGAGCCCATCACACTCGATGCACTTTCCGGAAGAATCTTTCGCGTCCAGTACATCCCGGTGCGCGAGTCCAACCAGGTGGTAGGTCGCGTTGCCAAGCGCGATATTGCGCAAGGCGAGGCCATCCAGTACTCGGATCTTGTCGACTAAGCCAAGAACCGGCCCAACCATGACCCGGGACAAACTGCTCGCCTCCGTACAGTTGGTTGCGTTCGACTTCGACGGCGTATTCACCGACAACACCGTTTACGTATCACAAGAGGGGATAGAGTCGGTACGCTGTTGGCGCAGCGACGGACTCGGACTGGCACGTCTGCGAGATGTCGGCGTAACCGCATTCATCATCTCGACCGAGATGAATCCGGTGGTGATCGTCCGTGCGAACAAGCTCAAGATGCCCTGCAAGCGTGGGGTTGCGGACAAGGCCGCAGCCATTCTTGAGACCTGCAAGGAGCTAGACATCGATCCGGCGAACACTATGTTCGTCGGCAACGACATTAACGATATTCCGGCCTTCAAGACGGTGGGGATTCCAGTCGCGGTTTTCGACGCCTACCCGGAAGTCTCTCCCCATGTCCTGTACCGCACCCGCAAGCCAGGCGGCCTTGGAGCGGTGCGCGAAGTGTGCGACCTGATATTTCATGCCAAACAAGGCACATTGCACGAACTTGAACCCTATGCACCCTGATCCACTCTTCGATGTCAGCCAGGAGATTGTCCTGATCACCGGCGTTTCGGGTCAGCTTGGCGGAGAGTACGCCAAAGCTTTTCTGGCGCGTGGCGCTCGGGTCTCCGGACTGGATATGTATTCATCCGTAAATAGTCAGGCGCTTGCTTCCGAATACCCCGAACATTACGTTTTTCGCCCGGCTGACGTCACCGACAAGTCTTCCCTGCGGCAGGCACTGGCCTTGGTGGAGCAGCGCTTCGGCTGTCCCACCGTACTGGTTAACAACGCCGCCATCGACTCCCCGCCCTCTGCCCCGCTGGAAGAAAACGGGCTGTTCGAAGATTACCCCGAAGCCTCGTGGGACAAAGTGATCGACGTCAATCTCAAAGGGGTTTACCTCTGCTGCCAAGTGTTTGGGGCAGCAATGGCCAAGGCCGGCAGGGGATCGATCATCAACATTGCATCTATTTACGGCGTTGTTGCTCCTGATCAGAAGCTTTATGAATACCGCCGCCAGCGAGGCGAGGTATTTTTCAAACCCGTCGCGTACTCGGCATCCAAGTCCGGCATCCTCAACCTGACCCGTTACCTTGCCGTTTACTGGGCGAAGAAGAATGTGCGCGTCAATTCGCTCACCATTGCCGGCGTCTTCAACAACCAGGAGCAAGCCTTTCTCGACGCCTACTGCGGCCGCATTCCCGTCGGACGGATGGCGCAGCCCGACGAATACAACGGCTCCGTTCTCTATCTTGCCAGCAACGCTTCGCGTTATATGACCGGGACCAACCTCGTCATCGACGGAGGTTGGACCGCTATCTGATCATGCCGAAAGTCATCATGCGCATTCCAAACTGGATCGATGGGAAAGAAGTTCTCCCTTCTGGCAATGCCTGGATGGATAAATACGATCCGCATACAGGCGCCCTGCTGTCCCAAGTAGCCGAATCGACGGTTAACGATACACACCACGCCATCGAAACCGCCGCCAAGTCTTTCTCCGCTTGGTCTGAAACCACGCCTGTCAGGCGGGGGCAGATCCTCATGGACATTGTTACTGCCATGAAACGGCGCGCTGACGAACTGGCTGAATGCATCGCCGTCGAGACCGGAAAGCCGCCGCAGGATGCGAAAGGTGAAACCGGCGGCGCCATTCTTCAGGCCGAATACTTTGCCGGGGAAGGCATGCGTTTATATGGCCGTTCACTGACCTCTGGCATGCCGGGCAAGCACAGCCATACAGTGCGTCAGCCCCGGGGCGTTGCGGGTCTGATCGTGCCTGCCAATACGCCGCTTGCCAATATTGCTTGGAAAACCTTTCCGGCCCTGATCTGCGGTAACACCGTGGTGCTGAAAGCGGCAGAAGATTCTCCGCGCATTGCCTTGCTGTTCGCACAATTGACCAAGGAATCGGGCCTGCCAGATGGTGTCTTCAACGTCGTGCAGGGGAAAGGCCAGACTGCCGGCGCTCCCCTCGTGGAAGACGGACGCGTTGCGGTCATTAGCTTCACAGGGTCCACCCATGTCGGGCGCTGGATAGCCGAGGTGGCTGGCAAGCGCCTGAGCCGCGTATCCCTCGAACTGGGCGGCAAGAATCCATTTGTCGTCTGCGACGATGCCGACCTTGACCGAGCAGCACACTGGGCAGCGCTATCGGCCTTCAGCAATGCCGGGCAGCGGTGCGCCGCTGGCAGCCGCGTCATCGTGTTCAAGTCGGTATACGAGCGCTTCCGGGATGAACTGGTTGCTAAAGCCCAAGGCTTGAAGCTTGGCGTCAGCCAGGGGTGTGATTTCGGCCCCGTGATCAGCAAGCGCCAGCAACAGGCCATCCTCTCAGCAATCGAAGTGGCCAAGGCGCAGGGCGGCCGTGTTCTTTGCGGCGGTAGTGCACCTGCGGCGCCTGACTTGGCAAGCGGTTATTACATCCAGCCCACAGTCATCGAGGGACTGGCGGCGAATGCCGAATTGAGCTGCAAGGAAGTTTTCGGCCCCGTGGCAACCCTCCACGTTGTCGACGACCTGCCCCAAGCGCTGCAACTCGCAAATGCCACTGAGTATGGGCTCACCACCGCCATCCACACCAGAAGCGTGGACCGGGCCATGTGGTTTGCCCAGAGGGTCAAGGCCGGCGTGGTCAACATCAACATGGGAACCTATGGCAGCGAGCCACACATGCCTTTCGGTGGCTTTGGCGCCTCAGGGAACGGCACGCGCGAGCCCGGCGTTGAAGCTCTGGATGTTTATTCGGAGCTCAAAAACATCTCTTTCTTGACGCGCAACGAGTTCATTTGAAGCCATGAAGCCGAAGTCTGTAGCCTTTATACCGGCCCGTTCGGGATCCAAGCGGGTTCCAAACAAAAACATCCGGCCTTTGGGCGGTCATCCCATGCTCGCCTACAGCGTTCAAGCAGCCATCGACAGCGGCGTCTTTGACGCTGTTATCTGCGCCACCGATAGCGAGTTGTATGCAGACGTGGCACGCCACTACGGCGCAGAGGTGCCATTTCTGCGCTCTGACGAAATCTCAGGCGACAAGTCACCTGACATCGAGTGGGTCGTTTGGATGCTTAACAAGCTGCGCGAATCGGGTAGATCGTTCGAGGTCTTCAGCATCTTGCGACCGACCAGTCCATTCCGGCTCCCTGAAACCATCCAGCGTGCCTGGGCAATGTTCACCGAAGATCCGCAGGCGGATTCTCTGCGCGCTATCGAAAAATGTAAACAGCACCCGGGCAAGATGTGGGTCGTCCGCGGCAAGCGCATGTTGCCGGTCATGCCTTTCACGAATGGGGCAACACCTTGGCATAGCAGCCAGTACTCGGTACTGCCTGAGATTTATGCACAGGATGCCAGCCTAGAGATCGCATGGAGCCGCGTGCCGCTGGAACAGAACAGTATTGCCGGCGAGGCCATCATTCCTTTTATTAGTCAGGGCTTGGAAGGCTTTGACATCAACGAACCGGAAGATTGGCTGCTCGCCGAGCATTACCTTGCCAAAGGCGAGGCATGTTTGCCCGAGATCAGTCGCACACCTTATCTGATTAACGAATAACGGAGTACCCATGGGCGACCTAGCCGGAGAAGCCGTAGAAGGCACGCTTTACTACATCCCATTGTCTGAATTTCAGCGGGTACGCAGGGCTTCATTGTCCCGCGAAAAACGTGCAGCGCTAGTCGCCGACATGTGCCGGGTCAATGCCCTTTACATGATTGCCCGAGCGGGTTCCGGCCACATCGGCAGCAGCTTCAGCAGCATGGAAATCTTCACCTGGCTGCTGACAGAGGAGCTCGATATTGCTCCTTCGTCGCTCGAGTCGGGAGATGTTTTCTTCAGTTCGAAAGGCCACGATGCGCCCGGTTACTATGCGGTGCAAATGGCTATGGGCCGACTGCCATTTGAGATGATTCACAAGCTACGCCGCACCGATGGCTTACCGGGACACCCGGACATTGGCACGCCAGGCATTGTGACCAACACCGGTTCGCTCGGCATGGGGGTTTCGAAGGCGAAAGGTATGGTCCTCGCCAACCGTCTGAGTAATCGCAACGGGCGCGTATTTGTTCTTACTGGCGATGGGGAGTTGCAGGAGGGGCAGTTCTGGGAGTCTCTGGGCTCTGCCGTCAATTACGGACTCTCTGAGATCACCGTGATCATCGATCACAATAAGCTCCAGTCCGATACCTTCCTCAAGAACGTTTCCGATCTGGGTGACCTCGAAGCCAAGTTGCACGCTTTCGGCTGGCGGGTCGAGCGCTGCGATGGTAATGATGTCGCATCTCTGGCCAGATCAATCGCATCACTCCGGGGAGAGAAGCGTCCCCAGATCATCATCGCCGATACCGTTAAGGGAAAGGGAGTCTCTTTTATGGAGCATACCTCGCTCGATTCTGATGTGGCGATGTATCGCTTCCATAGTGGCGCGCCGGATGCCGGCTCATATCGCAAGGCTACACAGGAGATCATGGATCGTTTGCAAAGGAAAATCAGCGAGCTAGACTTGGGCGCGTTGAGTTTCGAAACCGGGGAACGTGAGGCGACTGCTCCACCCTCTGCCTCCGTCCAGAGACTCATACCCGCCTATACCAAGGCCTTGCTCGAGCAGGCTTCGAAGCATCCGCACCTGATGGCACTGGATGCTGATTTGATCCTCGATACCGGCCTTATTCCCTTCCGTGATCAGCACCCTAAGCGTTTTATTGAATGCGGCATCGCCGAGCAGGACATGGTGTCCATGGCCGGCGGAATGGCGCTGAAAGGTCTGCTGCCCGTGGTCCATTCATTTGCATGCTTCCTTTCCGCTCGTCCCAATGAGCAGATTTACAACAACGCCACGGAGCGGACCAAGATCATTTACGTCGGTTCCTTGGCCGGTGTCGTGCCTGGCGGTCCCGGCCATTCCCACCAGGCTGTACGCGATATTTCCGCGCTGGCTGCGATACCCGACATGACTCTGGTAGAGCCCTCTTGCGAAGCCGAAGTGGGCATGTTGCTCGACTGGTGCATTAACAAAGCTCCGGGCAGCAGTTATTTGCGCCTGATGTCTCTGCCTTGGGAAATCCCCTATCAGCTTCCGTCAGACTATTTTCCGGCAACTGGCCGGGGAGTAACCCTTGTTGAGGGTTCTGACATTGTCGTGATCACCTACGGACCTGTATTGCTCAGCACCGCAGTAGCAGCATCGAAAAAGCTGTGTCAAGAAAGGAATATAAATGTCAAGGTCATCAACCTGCCCTGGCTTAACCGCATTGACGGTGCATGGCTGAAGAGTGTACTCCTAGGTTGCAGAAAACTTGTCGTTCTTGACAATCATTACATGCAGGGCGGGCAAGGCGATCTGATTGCTAAGTCGGTCTTGCAGGCTGGATTAAACATTCAATACCAGCACCATGCAGTTGAGGGTATTCCGCCGAGCGGGACGAACCCTCAAGTATTGCAAGAGGTGGGTCTTGATACCGACGCCATATTGCAGGCGATCATTAGCTGAATCTATTTAGATTTCTAATTTAAAGTATCAATATCATTCCCGTTCCATATTACGAAAGTGTCTATGTTATCTAGATCAAACATTCTAATAACTGGGGGCACAGGTTCCTTCGGTCATGCGTTTATTCCTATGACGCTGAAAAAATACAACCCAAACAAACTAATTATACTATCCCGTGATGAGATGAAGCAGTGGGAAATGGCCAAGCTGTTTCAGGGAGATGACCGAGTTCGCTTTTTCATTGGTGATGTGCGGGATCGTGAGAGACTTTATCGTGCGCTTGATGGCGTTGATTATGTTGTCCATGCAGCGGCAACTAAGATTGTCCCTACGGCGGAATACAATCCCTTCGAGTGCGTGAAAACAAACGTTGTTGGCGCAATGAACCTCATCGATGCTTGTATTGATAAAGGAGTAAGAAGTGTAGTTGCCCTGTCTACTGACAAGGCGAGCAGTCCGGTAAATCTTTATGGAGCAACCAAGTTGGCGTCGGACAAGTTGTTTGTTGCCGCTAATTCATATTCAGGTGTTCATAGCACCCGATTCGCGGTGGTGAGATATGGCAATGTCATGGGCTCTCGCGGATCCGTGATCCCTCTTTTTATATCAATTCGTGATAGGGGAGCATTGCCCATCACCGACGAGCGTATGACTCGCTTCATGATTTCCCTTGAGCAAGGTGTGGAGCTTGTGTGGCATGCTTTTGAAGATATGGAGGGAGGTGAAATATATGTTAAGAAAATCCCCTCAATGAAAGTTACTGATCTAGCTAAAGCACTAGCCCCTGATGCAAGGCTAGAATTCGTTGGAATTAGACCTGGCGAAAAACTTCACGAGCAAATGATTGGTCCTGAGGATTCTTTCCATACATACGAATATGCTGAGCATTTCAAAATTCTTCCGGCAATTAATAATTGGAGCTCGTGTCCCGAACGCATAAAGGACGGCAAAAAGGTACCGGAGGGGTTCAGTTACACCAGTGACAACAACAGTGAGTGGATGAGTTCGGCTCAATTGCTAGATTGGATTGACGAGAATATAGAAAAAATAGGGGGCATTTGATGATCCCTTACGCCCGTCACGACATCACGCAAGCCGATATTGACGCAGTTGTTGATGTACTGCGGTCAGATTTTCTTACTCAAGGCCCTCTAGTTCCACGCTTCGAACATGCGGTAGCAAGTCATGTAGGGGTAAAGCATGCTCTAGCTGTTAATAGTGCCACATCCGCCCTGCATATCGCCTGTTTGGCGCTTGATTTGGGTCCCGGAGACTGGTTCTGGACAAGCCCAATCACTTTTGTTGCCTCTGCCAATTGCGGCTTGTATTGTGGTGCGAAAGTGGATTTCGTTGACATCAATCCGCGCAGTTACAACATTTCTGTTGAATCGCTGTCAGCTAAACTCATTACGGCTGAAAAGGAAGGCAAGTTGCCCAAAGTGTTGGTGGTAGTACATTTGTGTGGCCAGTCGTGTGAGATGGCGGGTATCCGTGCATTGAGTCAACGCTATGGTTTCAAGATTATTGAGGATGCCTCACACGCAATCGGTGGCCGATACATGAACGAACCTATCGGTAACTGCCGCTACAGCGATATCAGTGTATTCAGCTTTCATCCCGTGAAGATTATTACCACTGCCGAAGGCGGTATGGCGCTAGCAAACAGTGATGCGTTGGCTCACAAAATGGCCTTGTTTCGTAGTCATGGGATAACCCGAGACGCCGAACTCATGACCCATGCCCCTGATGGTCCCTGGTATTACCAGCAAATTGATTTGGGCTACAACTATCGGATGACTGAGTTGCAAGCTGCTTTGGGCGTGAGCCAAATGCAGCGGTTGGATGCTTACGTATCCCGTCGCCACGAATTGGCTGATCGCTACGATGTGCTACTTGCTGATCTGCCCCTAACCACTCCTTGGCAACATCCCGATGCTTATTCTGCATTACACCTATATGTCATTCGTCTGAAATTAGACCGCATTCACAAGACACACCGCCAAGTCTTTGAGGAACTGCGCGAACAAGGAATAGCTGTCAACTTGCATTATATCCCAGTGTATACGCAACCGCATTTCGCACGTATGGGCTTCAAAGTTGGGGAATATCCAGAAGCCGAGAAGTATTACGCAGAGGCTATTAGTTTGCCCATGTATCCGGCTATGGCTGAACAGCAACAAACAAAGGTGATTGATGCTCTCCATAAGGTGCTTGGGGCATGAGGCTTGCCGTCATCCCTGCTCGCGGTGGCAGCAAACGAATCCCGCGTAAAAACATCAAGCACTTTGGCGGATTGCCCATGATCGCATGGTCGATTCGGGCTGCCCACGAAAGCCAATGCTTTGACCGCATCATAGTCAGTACTGAAGATGAAGAAATTGCTGAAGTGGCTAAGGCACATCAAGCAGAAGTCCCTTTCATGCGCCCCGCCAATCTAGCTGACGACTACACAGGGACTATCCCGGTTATTGCCCATGCTATTGCCTGGCAAAACCAGCATGGAACGCCTGCAACTGAGGTTTGCTGTATCTATGCTACGGCCCCCTTTGTGCAACCCTTCGATCTGCAACGTGGTTTGGAAATACTGCAAAGTACGGGTGCTGAATATGCATTTTCAGTCACGAGCTATGCTTTTCCGATTCAGCGTGCTATTCGCATTACGGCAAATCAGCGGATCGAGATGTTTCAACCTGAATACATTGCGACCCGTTCGCAGGATCTTGAAGAAGCCTGGCATGACGCCGGGCAGTTCTACTGGGGCAAGGCAGAAGGTTGGTTGCAAGGCGTACCTTTATTCAGCAAAGAGTCTGCCCCGGTACCTTTGCCAAACTACCGTGTCCGGGACATCGACACGCCCGAAGACTGGGAGCAGGCGGAATTGATTTTCAATACTTTGAAGTTGAGAGCAAAGCATGACATACAAAACTGATCAAGAGGCTTTCTGGGCGGGTGATTTCGGTACTGATTATGCTCAGCGTAATCAAGGCGACGCTCTGCTAGCCTCGAATCTCGATTTTTTTTCTAAAGCCCTACGTCAGGCTCGGAGCATCAAGAGCTGCATCGAGTTCGGCGCCAACATCGGTATGAATCTCAAGGCGTTAAAGCTTCTGCACCCTGGCATTGATGCGCACGCCATCGAGATTAACGCTGAAGCCGCTAAACAACTAGGCTCTGTGATTCCGCAAACCCAGGTTTACAACACCTCCATCCTTGACTTCGCATCGTCTCGGCAGTGGGATCTGACTCTAATCAAGGGCGTGCTGATCCACATCAACCCGGAAGTGCTGCCACAGGTTTATGACCAGCTATTCGCCGTCTGTGGCCGTTACCTCTTAGTGGCTGAGTACTACAACCCTGTTCCGGTTGACGTTCCTTATCGTGGCCATAGCGACCGCCTGTTTAAGCGGGACTTTGCCGGCGATATTATGAGTCGCTATCCGCAGTTACAACTGATGGACTACGGTTTTGCCTACCGCCGCGACCCCAGTTTTCCGCAGGATGACATCACCTGGTTTTTGATGGAAAAACGTTAACGTCTTTAGAATTGGAACGTCATGCTGACTTACTGTAAACGCTGTGTGATGCCGGACACGAAGCCGGATCTGTGCTTGGATGAACACGGCATTTGTAATGCCTGTCGTAGTTACGAGAATCGTCAAAAGGTCGACTGGGATGTGCGTTACCAAGAGCTTGTTCAATTGCTCGATAAATACAGAAAACCCGGTGGTAATAACTGGGATTGTATTGTCCCTGTAAGTGGTGGGAAAGACAGTACCTATCAAGTCATCAGAATGCTGCAATTGGGTTTAAACCCACTATGTGTAACGTCAACGACCTGCGATTTGTCGGTAGTCGGTCGTAATAACATTGAAAATATTAAGCGTTTGGGGGTCGATTATATTGAGGTTTCACCTAACCCCATCGTGCGGGCGAAGCTAAACAAAATTGGTCTTACGCAAGTTGGCGATATTTCCTGGCCAGAGCATGTCGGCATATTCACCATTCCTGTGAGTGCGGCAGTGCAATTCAATGTGCCGCTAATCGTCTGGGGTGAAAACTCGCAGAATGAATATGGCGGCCCGGCTGCGGCAGCAAACAATAATGTTCTCACCCGTCGCTGGCTCGAGGAGTTTGGGGGGCTGTTGGGGATGCGCGTGTCCGACTTAATTGGTCAGGAAGGAATCGAAGCCAAGCACCTGATTCACTACACCTATCCGAGTGATGAGGAGTTGCGGCGGGTGGGCGTAACCGGTCTGTTCCTGGGCCACTTCATCCCCTGGGATGGTCTTTCGAACGCGCTGATTGCCCAGGCTAACGGTTTCCAGAGCTACCATAAGGTGGTCGAAGGCTCGATGGTCAATTACGAAAATCTCGACAACCATCAGACCGGTATCCATGACTATTTCAAGTTCCTGAAATTTGGTTTCGGGCGGGCTACCGACTTGGCTTGCCTGCACATCCGCCGCGGGCGCCTAACTCGCCGAGACGGCATCGAAGCTGTCAAGCGTTTGGACGGACTATTTCCCTGGGAATACTTGGGTAAAAATCTCGAAGACATTCTTCGCCCGCTCGAGATGACGGAGGATGAATTCATCAGGATCTGTGACAAGTTCACCAACAAAAAGATTTTTATGCGTGATGTCAGTGGCGCTTTGCTAAAAGACCGCAATGGCAATCTTACAAAGATAAATTACGACAACATGTGAGCGGCCAACCATGAAAGTTGGTGTCATCGACTACGGAGTGGGCAATCTCGGCTCAGTGCTGCGCGTCCTTGAAGAATTGCGGGTGGCACCGGTGTTGGTCAACCGCGCGGTCGACATGCACGCTGCCGACGCCTTAATACTGCCCGGCGTAGGCAGCTTTGCCGATTGCATACGCTTGCTCAACGAAGGTGGCTGGACCACTGCGTTAAACGACGAAGTTTTTGGTTACAAGCGCCCGCTCCTAGGTGTGTGTTTAGGGATGCAACTCCTTGCGGACAGCAGCACCGAAGGTGGTCAGGACGGCCAAAGGGTAGCCGGGCTAGGTTTTGTACCGGGTCGGGTGTGGCACTTGCACAGCCTCGGCTGTTCACAACGTGTACCTCACGTGGGGTGGAACGGAATTATTCGGACCCGCAGGGACGATCACCTGTTCGACCACATACCGGATGGAACTGATTTCTACTTCGTGCACAGCTACGCTTTTGTGCCAAAGGATCAGAAGGACATACTGGCCACAACCAATTATGACGTACCGGTAACAGCCGCAGTGCGGCGTGGAAATGTTTGGGGTACTCAGTTCCATCCAGAAAAAAGCTCACGTGCCGGTTTCAGGTTGCTGAAAAACTTCATTGAAGGGGCAGAATGCTGAAAGTACGAGTTATTCCGACCCTTCTATGGAAGCAGTTCGGTCTGGTCAAGGGCATCGGTTTTGACAGTTGGCGTCGTGTTGGAACGGTGCTGCCTGCCATCAAGGTATACAACCAGCGCGAGGTCGATGAACTGGTACTGCTGGATATCGTTGCGCATCAAAATGACAACGATCCCGATTTCGAATCTATTGACGAATTCGGCCAGGATTGCTTTGTGCCCCTCACTGTGGGCGGTGGTATCACCCGCATTGATCAGGTGCAGCGTTTGCTCCGCGGAGGTGCCGATAAGGTGTCCGTAAATACCTCTGCCTATGAGCGTCCAGAATTGGTCAGCGAAATCGCGAAGCGCCACGGAGCGCAGTGCGTGGTCGCCAGCATCGATGTACGCGAGCTGGATGGCGAATGGTCGTGTTTCAGCCATGCGGGACGGCAGGCCACGGGCCGCGAGGTAATTGCTTGGGCCCATGAATTGGAAGATCGCGGTGCCGGCGAGATTCTCGTCACATCCATTGACCGCGATGGAACCATGCAAGGTTATGACCTACCGTTGATAGAGGCTGTGGTCAGGGCCGTGAAGATCCCTGTCATCGCTTCCGGTGGTGCCGGAAACTACCAGCACATGATTGACGCGGTGAAACAAGCAGGCGGATCTGCGGTTGCAGCGGCAAGTATTTTCCATTTCACCGAGCAAACCCCTGCGGCAGCGAAGGCAGCCATGGCGAGGGCAGGTATCCCGGTGCGGCAACCTTTTGTTGATTAAGCCCGATTGATGAAAGTCGCTTTTCGTACTGATGCCTCCCTTAAGATCGGGACTGGGCATGCGATGCGTTGCCTGACATTGGCCAAGGCCCTCTGTCAGCGGGGTGTCGAATGCCGATTCATCAGCCGCGCACATCTGGGAAATCTAAATTACCGACTCCGCGAGGCGGGATTCAGGGTCGATGTCCTGCCGTTCAGCGATGAATCTAATCTTACTTCTGAGACTGGCCACACAACACCTGCACATGCGGACTGGCTTGGTACGGATTGGCAGACTGATGCGTCTCAAGCGGTGGCGGTGCTCTCCGGAGATGTCTTAGACTGGTTAATCGTCGATCATTACGCGCTGGATATTCGCTGGGAACGGGAGCTGAGGCCGTACGCACAGAAAATCTTGGTAATCGATGATCTGGCAGACCGGGCTCACGATTGTGACCTGCTGCTTGATCAAAACCTAGTAGCAAATCTGGATAGTCGTTACGGTAAATATCTACATCCGCATTGCGCAAGGTTGTTGGGGCCTCATTTTGCATTGTTGGGTTCTGAATACGCTGAGTTGCATTTAAGCACGCCTCCACGAGCGGGCATGATAAGAAGAATTTTGATTTATTTCGGCGGCGCTGATCAGCATAATATGACCGCCCTCGCAATTGATGCATTTCTCGCGCTTGAAACTAAAGATATCGAGCTTGATGTCGTGATTAACCCCCAATCTCCTTACGCTGCGCTGGTCCGAGAAAAAGCGAGCGGACATCGACAAATCACGGTACACGAGGAATTACCAAGCCTGTCAACGCTAATGTCTAAGGCTGATCTCGCGATTGGGGCTGGGGGCGCAACAACTTGGGAGCGCTGTTGTGTGGGGCTGCCATCGATCGTAATTACCTTGGCCGAAAATCAAAGAGAGATCGCGGCGGAATTGCATCGACAAGGACTGATTTTTTGGATGGGTGATCATGACTTCATCGATGAAACGAACTTTAAAAGAACTTTGGCAAACACGTTACAGACGGAACTTGATGTCACCTGGTCTGTTCGTTGTAAAGATCTCGTCGACGGGAAAGGTGCTCAGCGTGTCGCTGACATTGTTACACTGGGCCCGAAAACAAAGCTTCGTGCTCATCTAGCGCAAAGGAACGATGAAGCATTGCTCCTGCGTTGGGCTAATGATCCCTTGGTCAGGGCGAATTCCTTCAATCAAAATAAGATTGACCAGATCACCCATCAGAGATGGTATTTTTCGCGTTTGCGTGATCAGAGTAAATGTCAAATTTTTATTATAAAAACAGAAAATGAAATACCAATTGGTCAGGTGCGTTTTGAGAAGATGAGTGAAGAGTGGGAAATCCACTACGCAATTGATTCCTTTGCCAGAGGGCGGGGTATCGGTGTCAACATGCTAAGGTCTGCTATTTCATCTTTTACAGTTCTTGGTTCCATAAAGCTGCAGGGTTGGGTTCGGCCCGATAATCTGGCATCAAGAAAAATATTTTTGAAGATGGGGTTTGTTGAAGAGATAGGGGTGCAAGGAATTAAGTATTCCCTGTATATAAATGTATAAATTATCCACATTGCCGTTCTTGTTCCTATGTCATACCTGCTGGGGTGGGGTAACAATGTCATGCTCGACTCCGTTGCAGATAGTGTCAGGCCATGGGCCCGAGGAAGATGTTGTCCCTGTCTTACTGATTTCTAATGTAGAAAAAGCCAAAGAAATGAGATTTGGTAATACTTTGCAAGAATTGACACTAGCATCATGGATGCCGTACACCGACACTCATCTATTTTATTCAAGGGGCGAGGCTACGGGAGATGGTAAGTCAAATAAACTATCTTTATCTATAAAGATGGTTTACGCTGAGTATAGGACAACTGATTTAAATGTCATCCGAACGCAGGCAGTTTATCCCGTGCGCGATGGCTCGGGGGCTGTAAATGGTATAGTTTTCCCGAGATTCAAATTGGGGGATATACGATCGACCGGATACTTAATAAAGTCTGATTTTAATGAGTAGTTCGAGCATTGGACGTCATACAACGATTGGCTGTACTACGGTAACGTATTCTGGCCGTGGTCACATACTGCGTCAGATGGAGTCGATAATACCGGCTACATTTGGACTGATGATTCTCGATGGAGTATCGATCCGCCCGAGGAGCCGAATTCTGTACTTTTAGGCTTGGTTTACTGGAAATGGATAAGTAAATCCGCATTGATTCAATCTAGAAGTTCTGCGCTCAATCTGAACGGTGCACGGATACAGTTTAATTTGCGAGGACATAATCTCAAGTTAAATAATGCAAGATTGTATTTTTGGATAGAGACGTATCATGGAAGATGGCATCTAACAAAATATCCGTTGAAGATTGGTAAAAGCTGGGTTAATAACTTGCTCTACTTGAATGCTGACGAGCGTGCATGGACCAGAACTTACGATAGATATAGAACGTCACCTGCTCTCGACCTGAAAGAGGTAACATCATGGGGCCTGTCTTTGATCGGTTTCGACAAGGGAAATATGCCAACAGGCGTAGTGGGCATGGATAGTTTCGAGTTGTCTACTCAAGATTTTTGGGGGTTTTATGACTGATATTTGTGGCACGGGAGGCTTCTATAATTCATGCCCATATTAATTAATGGCCGTCCCATAGGCCCGGAATATCCACCTTATATCATTGCTGAACTTTCGGCGAACCACAACGGTTCATTGGAGCGAGCCTTGGAATCCATCGATACTGCCCAGCGTAGCGGCGTCGATGCGATCAAGCTGCAAAGTTACACTGCGGATACGATGACCATCGATTGCGATAAACCTGATTTTATGATCAACGGTGGTTTGTGGGATGGCTACAAGCTATACGATTTGTACAAATGGGCTGAGACGCCATACGAGTGGCATCAAGCAATGTTTGCTCATGCGCGCAAACGCGGGATAACGGTATTTTCCACCCCCTTTGATGAATCGGCGGTGGACCTGCTCGAAAGTCTCAACACGCCCGCATACAAGATTGCCTCATTCGAATTGCTCGATCTACCTCTGATCCGCTATGTTGCAAGCACTGGTAAGCCGATGATTATGTCTACGGGTATGGCATCAGAGGTCGAGATTGATGAGGCAGTGACTAGTGCGCGTGAAGCGGGATGCAGGGACCTTGTCTTGCTTCATTGCATTAGTAGTTACCCCGCGCCGATGGACCAGGCCAATTTGCGGCAAATACCCGAATTGGCCGAGCGGTTTTCCGTCATTGCCGGTCTCTCCGATCATACCTTGGGTACCACCGTCTCCGTAGCCGCAGTAGCAATCGGCGCATGCGTAATAGAAAAGCACTTCACCCTTAGTCGCGCTGACAAAGGTCCTGATAGCGAGTTTTCACTGGAACCTACTGAACTCGAAACTCTTTGTTGTGATGCGAAAAATGCATGGCTGGCGCTGGGAAAAGCTGGCTTCCAACGACAGGAGGCAGAAAAGAAAAGCAAGGTCTTCCGTCGTTCCGTTTATTTCGTCAAGGATCTGCCAGAGGGACATAGGGTAGAACCAGGGGATATTCGCAGGATTCGACCCGGTTTAGGGTTGTCGCCAAAGCACTATCCGGACATTATCGGGAAAACATTGAGGGTAAATGTGGTTCGCGGGCAGGCAACAAGTCGCGATTGCTTCATTGATTTTTAGGAAATTTAGAGTTTTGGCAACTTTCAAGCGACGTTTGGCTCAGCTTCTGGTATCTGCAATTGATGTGACCGTCCGCTTCACTGGGAAAAGATTTTATGAGCTTCATCTTGACCGTGTAGGACAGCAGAGAGGGTTGTTTGGCAATATCCGTGAAGTCGACACGAATCATGCGAAGATTCGCCTGCTCTGCCCCAACCGAAAGACACATTGGCGCGCAGACACTTTCCTGACCAAGGAACCTTCGACACTTGGTTGGATCGACAAATTTTCTGAGGGTAGCGTCATGTGGGATGTAGGGGCCAATGTTGGCTTGTACAGCCTCTACGCAGCCTCAAGAAACGTTAATGTGCTCAGTTTTGAACCGATTCCTGAAAATTATCGCCTTTTGTGTGAAAACATCCGGCTGAATGAACTGGGTAATCTCATTAGCCCCTTTGCCGTGGCGCTGACGGATAGTACGGGCCTCGGATATCTGGAGATATCCGATTTCGATGCGGGTTCAGCTTTTGCTACTTTTCGGGAGGGGAACCTGGGGAGTCATGGAACAGTTGGCAAGACCGCCACTATCATGGCAACGCAGGGGTTTTCCATCGACGATTTTGTCGCAGTATTTCACCCACCCTTCCCGAATCACATCAAGATAGACGTTGACGGCATAGAGGACAAAGTTTTTCGAGGCGCGGCGAAGACATTTATGGACGCTCGCCTTCTGTCAGTCACTGTCGAGGGAGACCATTCCCGGCCAGACCAGCTGATGTTCATAATGGAGACCATGCTGGCTGCAGGCTTCACTCTGTCGGGGCGATTCAGTTCTCCCTTGTATCCCCAAACCACCTTCGAGAATCTTCGATTCATCCGCGCTTGAATCACTGCAAGACCACATCCAGGCAATACCTAAACTTACAATGCAGTCATTGACCGGCTTGAAGATACTGGCTATAGCCGGCCATTGGACGGACGTCCAGTCCCGTGATGACGCGAATGCTTGGGTGCGATATGACCAAGTCGAGCAGGCAGCGGTCGCGTCAATCAAAACATTGCTGAATCTGCTACGCAGGGAAACGGGGTGGCGGTCAGTTACAGCCTCCTGTACCGATCTGCTCGAGGAATCGCGCATCTACTTGGCTGCAGGTCCCGTACGTAATTTGTTAAAGTGGCGTCTAATGCTAGCTCTTCATGACCGCTTGTTGGCTGCATTTGCGGTGTTTTCCTTCTTCAATAATGATGCGTTGTTCCGACGTCCCGTGATGACATGTCGCGCAGTTGTTCTGGCGATGCGGCAGTCTCCTTTGCAAGATTTGAAAGCCTTGTTGTTGTCTTCGGGTGCCGACTTCATCCTGCTCGATCGCGAAAAATTAGACGGTGTTCAGTGTTTGATGCTGCTGGTGGCGAGTCTTCATGCGCATATTCCCGTCATGTTTGTTGCACCAAAGATGTGCAATGCTAAGCTAAGAATCGCGATTGAGGCTAAGGCCATGCGTGCAGCTTCGATCAGACGGCGCGGGAGCATTAAAAGCATCTCGGAGATTTATGGGGCTCGACAGATCCTCTCGCGCTACACTGGATTGCCCGAGGAGAGGCTACGGTTCAGGGCCCACTGGATGCATGGCTGGATTCCGGCGTTTCAAAATGTCCATCCTGCCTTCATCGCTTTGCACAAGACAGAAAAAATAGGGATTGGAATGCGTTGGCGGCGTGACCGCTTCGACAAGCGTCTCGCGCAATGGGTATGCAGGGAAGATCAGGCTGTTTTTCTCAGGCAGCACGGCTACAGCGATGTAGGAGCCGTTGGACATCCTTTGTCCTATGCGTGTTTTGAATCATTGTCATACAGGTTGCCGGGCAGTCTGTTGTTGGTGCCACCGCATGGGGGGGGCCATCGGGGTGAAAGGGATGCACTTGTTTTGCGTTATGTCGAGTTTATCCAGTCGATTCGTCGTGAGTTTAGCGAAGTATGTTTATGTGTCACTGTCGCGGACTATCTGGCGCGAAACTGGTGGCCCGTCTTTGAAAAAATCGGTGTAGAGACCATAGTCAGTGTCGAGCGTTCTCATCCTTTCGCGCTGGACAGGATGATGGGTTTGTTATCACGGTTCGAATTCGTGACCACAAATGGGTTTGGATCGGTAATTGCCTATGCCTCTTTGGCGGGTTGCAAGGTGTCGATCAGCGGACCGTACGCAGAGCTGCCGCAAGAACTGTTGAAAAAGGCGCATGCGGTCATGCATCACCCAGAATTGCTCCAGACGCAAATCGACATCTGTTCAGAAACTATGATGCGACATCATTACCCGGAACTGTTTTGCCTCCCGCAAGAATCGTTATGCCGCATTGCATGGGCCGAGCAGGAGTTGGGATTTTCCTGCCGACGATCTCCGGAGTGGATGCGTGCGGCATTGTGTGATGGCTTCTCGTCAGGGCCATAATGACTGAAGCCACTATTATTCACCGCGAGCCTGAGTCAATACTGATGGTCGAAACGGCCGACTTGGGGGTGTATTTCGCTCATCCGCAGGGGAGGAAGTTTTCTGATCCGGTTGAGGCATGGCATCAGCTGTTGTCTCTATTCGGTGTCAAGGCGCGTGCTTTTACTCGGGACGGTATTCAGCGCCATGCCATGATACCTGGGTGGGTATTGCGCAACTTGGATCTGAAAATCCGACGGGGTGAAGTTGTTTTTCTGATGGGCCCGAGCGGCTCAGGGAAAAGCGTACTTCTCCGCGTGCTCTCCAGGGCGGTACCTCCGTCGGAGGGCAAGGTCAGATTGACCGGTGAGATTAGCGGCCTGCTCTCGATTGGTGATAATTTGGATGTGCGTCTGACCGCTAAAGAGAACATCAGGTTGTTCCAGCGCTTTTCCGGGAGGCCGCCGGCGGACTTCGCTGACTACGCGCGCGAGGTCATTGAATTCGCCGGCCTTGGCGGCTTTGAGGATGTGCCGGTACGAACCTACTCAACCGGCATGGTCATGCGTCTGAGCATTGCCCTCGTCATGCACGGCACACCGGATGTCCTGCTGATCGACGACGTGCTAGGGGTGGGGGATATCGAATTCCGCCAGAAATGCATGGAAAGGCTGCATAATCTCAAAGAGCAGGGTTGTACGATGCTGGTAGTGACTGACGATGATATGCTGGTCCGGCAACTGGCAACCCGCGTGGTGACCTTGGGGGCCGGAGAGGTTATTAGCGATGATGTTCCCCGAGCATGGTTTTCACCCCGGTATGAAACCGGTACCCGTGCGCTTAAGTGGAACGTCCAGAACCAGCTTCCCTTCAACGAAATCGTGGCCTTGAAGGCGATTCGTTTATCCGAGGTGGGTGGGTCTGATGCAAACAAGCTGCGAATCGAGATGGAATATCATGCCAATGTCAGTGGCTTGACATGCCGGCCACTGGTTGATGTCATGAATGGCAAAGTCGTGTTGTGGCGCAGCTTATATCCGGATCGACTGGATATTTCTGCACCTGGGCTATTTCAATACTGGGTTGAACTTCCGCATGGCTACCTGAAGCGCGGCACGTACAAAATAGCGCTAGGTTTGGTCATAGAAAAGGGGAACTGCATATACTCTTTGAAAGCTCAGGATGTGGTGACGTTGCAGGTAATGATGGATAGTGAATCGATCTCTAATCCACAGTGCATGCTCAACGTACCTTGTCATTGGGAAGTGGGCAGGCTGGGCTCCGCATAGATAGCCGGGGAGTATCATGAATAATGAAATGCGAGTCGTGGCAAGAGGCCTGAGCAAACACTTCCCGCTTCATACGCGCGGCAAGTCTTCCGGCATTTCGCCAGATGGCTGGAGCGCAATGAAGCATCTTTTTCGCACAGTTATCAAGGGCGATCCACCTCGTGTCGAGTCAGTGAAGGGCGCAGAGATGCTGAAGGCGCTCGATGGGGTGAGTTTCGAGGTCGAGCGGGGGGAAATCCTAGGCATCATCGGCCGCAATGGAGCAGGCAAAAGCACGCTGTTGAAGGTGCTGTCGCGAATCTACCAACCTACGGCGGGCCAGCTGGAAATCACTGGCCGACTAGTTTCCATGCTGGAACTGGGCATCGGTTTCGCGCCTGAAATGACGGTTCGCGAAAACTTGCAGATTCATGGCCGACTGGCAGGTGTCGCTGCGGCACAGATTGCTGCCGAGGAAAATCATATCTTGAAGCAAGCAGGCCTGACCGAGTTTCGCGATATGCCGTTGGCTGGTTGCCCCAGTGGTAGCGCCGTGCAACTGGCCTTTGCCTCCATGATCAACCTGCACGCGGACGTGATTCTTGCTGACGAAGTGCTTGCTGTCGGGGATGCGGCGTTCCGACATGAATGTGAGACTCATATTCGCCAAGCGGCCGAAACGGGGACTGCCGTGCTGTTTGTCACGCATGACATGCACGCTGTGCGCAGACTGTGCACCAAGGTGATGTGGATCGACAAGGGTCAGTTGGTCACCATTGGCCCGACAGAGGAAGTGGTTGATGCCTATGTCACCGAACTTTTGTCCGGACGTTTCTTAACACCACCGGGCAATGAAGACTCAAGTTGTCGAATACTGGATCTACGGCTCCTGGACGAAAACCGCGAAACGATCGGGGCCTTGCAAATGACCGAAAATGGCTATATCGATTGCCTATATCAGGTACGGGGTAACGATTTGGCAGTGTCGCTACAGATCGAGATATGGCAAGGGAAAAACTTTGTTTTCGCTTCAGCCCCGGAGGTACTCCCTGGTTTTGGAGCATCAGGAACTTTCCATGCTGCCATGTTCATTCCTGCGCACTTCCTGAATGAGGCAACATATCGAGCCACTTGCAAAATTCGTACTCAGAAGATTGGAAATAAGGGTTTAGATTCTGAGCTGGTAAGTACAATGTCAATCGATCTTACTGTGATGAACCCTCACCCAGAAAGATCAGTCTGGAACAGTTGGTCTTGGGGCCGAGATGGTCTGGTTTGTCCAATGTTGAAATGGGGTTTCGCCACCGGTGGGAAATCCGTTTGACAATCAACCATATGGTTTCACAAGTCAAGGCCTGGATTGACAGATTTATTCCAAGGGTTATCAGTAACGAGATAATTCCTGGCGCAAATAAGACTGAGCAAAATGTTGGCATGCCCGACGCAAAGATTAATCAAGTTGGTTATAATTTAAGTGAATTATTAAAGTTGGGTATAAAAGATCGACATAACTTGATCAATGCACTACGCATCCCTAGACAGAGTGGTATTGTGGGAAGCAGACTGAAATTTCACGTCGAGACTATAACCGAGGATGCTAGGGTTCGTAAATTCAAGGAACCTTGGACTATAGATTGGTTGCGGAGTCTCCCTCAGGGGGCTGTTTTATACGATGTCGGTGCAAATATCGGTATTACAGCGCTAACTGCAACAGAAGATGCTACTAAGTGTATTAAAGTAGTCGCCATAGAGCCAGCCCCGGCTAATTATTGCTCATTAGTTCGAAATATTCATCAAAATAGAATGGCTGACAGAGTAGTCGCATTGCCAATTGGTTTGGGAGAGGTTACTGATGTATCGTCATTCAACTTAACTACCTTAGATGCTGGTGGCGCACTCCATACATTCGGGGATGTAGTTACGCTACCAACAAAGGAAGGGCGGTTAGACCAAGTAGTAGCTAGTAACTTTGTGTTGAGGTATCGGATGGATGATATGGTTACCAAGCAAGGAATGCCCTTCCCCTCGCATATAAAAGTTGACGTAGACGGAACTGAACTTGAGGTTCTTAATGGCGCATCATGTATTTTGAAAGATGAGCGCTGCAAAGGCGTTCAAGTCGAGTCTGTAGATAATAATCCCGCCTTTGATCAACTCAGATCAATTGTGGATCTAATGCACAAGCATGGATTCAGTAAGGTTGCAGAGTATCCCCACAACAAAGATTTCCCAAGAGTGACGGATTTGCAGTTCGCTCGCAAATAATGCATCGATAACAGAATTTTAATTTTAAAGGTAGTGATCATGTCAGAATCAAAGATGTGGTATCGAGCCCATCCTATATTGAAACCGTTTTATAAGTTTCAAAAGAAATTGCGGAGGCGTATATGGGATTCGTTTGAGTCTGTTTATTACAAAAGAAACGTCAAGGCTGCTTATTTGCATTTGCGAGACAAGCTTGGGAATAAGGATAAGGACTACGACAAATATTTGCGTGACCAGCTCGAGGAGACTTTGCTGAAGCGCAAGCTTCGCGGAACCTTGAGCTTCGATGTCATTCCGCTGATCGACATGTTGGCAACGAAGCACGATTTCAAGGGACAGTCCGTTCTGTGTGTGGGGGCGCGGAATAATGATGAAATACGCTATTTCCGCGAACTGGGTGCCGGGTATGTGGTTGGAATTGATTTGTACGATGTCCCACCGGATATCGTCGTGATGGATATGCACGATCTGAAGTTTGAGGACAACAGGTTCGACGTCGTGTATAGCAGACACTCTTTCGAGCACGCCTATGATAAATACAAAGCAGGTAAAGAGTTCATCAGGGTATTGAAGCCGGGAGGAGTAGTGGTAGTTGAGGTCCCCGGAAAATACAAGGGTGGAGGGGATTATAATTACTTTAACGGTACAGAAGATGTACTCGTAGCCTTTGGCGAGCATGTCGATAATTTTTTATGGAATGAATACTCCCATAAAGAAGAGAATATTCATAAGATGGATATTATCAGGGTTATGTTCACGGTCAGGAAGTAAGCGCACCCTGGTCAGCGGTTTATTTTGAGGGGTCCCAGAATCTCAATAAAGGTATTGTCGGCATGATTGATTATCTGAAACACCTTCGTTCCTATCTGATGGGAAAACGCTCGAATGTTAGTACACCTACTGGAGTTGATAGAGTGATTGATGGAAATATGCAAGACCATGTCACCCTGGAAGATGAGGATTTCACGTACAAGTTTGTCTGCCACAGTCAGAAAGAGCGCAATCGTGCGCTACGGTTGTTCAACAAGGAACGAGGTACCATTGCCTGGATAGCGCGCGACTTGCGCCCGGATGATGTCTTCTTCGATGTCGGTGCAAATATTGGCGCCTTTTCGATATACGCCGGGAAGCGTGTAAGTAACCAAGGTGCGGTCTATTCCTTTGAGCCGCACATACCAAATGCGAATAGCCTGATAGACAATATATTTCTCAATGGTCTCGAGGAAAAGATACGATTATCAACAGTTGCCTTGACAGATACTGTCGGGTATAACGTATTTAATTACCATAGTATGTACGCGGCCGCATCCACCAGCCAATATGGTGGAAAATCCTATGAAGGCGAAGAATTTGTTCCAAAGTTTGTAGAGATTAAACATGGTTGTTCGCTCGATAAACTTTGTGTCTTGGGAATCATACGCCCTCCGAGTCTCGTCAAAATAGATGTTGATGGCTTGGACTATGAAGTTCTTGCGGGAATGCGTGAAATAATGCTGTCTGAGAAGCCGCCGCGATCAGTTCAGGTCGAGTTGGGGTCTGATTCAAAGCCAAAAATAATTGAATTCATGGCTCAAGTAGGCTATATCCTTAAGGAAAAGCACTGGTCGGAAGCTGGGCTTCGTTTCATTGATGGGGGCGGGAACCCAGAGGATTACCCACATTATGGAATTTATTACCATCCATCTCATGCCTGAGTAATAGGGAGAACGACACCCATGATGACCAATGAATTGATGAATATTCGATCTTTCCCTCAAATTAATATGCGAACTATACTGCGTACTGACGGGATGAAGAGACTTTGCGCCTCACTTCTGAATAATCGTCATGCCTTCAATTACATAAATAGGGATTACATCAACGCGCTCCCCAAAATGACGATTCCATCGCTATCGAGCGCTGGTGAGCGGGTTGTTTCCGACTTAAAAAATTTTGGAGTTGCTTTTGCCGATTGGACTGAATTCTTTGATATGTCCCTCTATAAAATATTGAGGCAGGAGTTTGACCTACATCTTGAAAAATTTAACACATCACCGCCTGCAGCTAAGGGGAAAGCAATATTCATCGATACCATCTATAAATCACATACCTTCGATATAGGGGATGCGCTGTCCTCATATCTTGGAACGCCGGAGTTTGCTGCAATCGCCGCACGTTACATGGGTATGGTTCCTAGGTTCATTGGCAATTCGTTCTGGCACACGCGCCCCACACCCGACGGAGAGCGGGTATATTCGCAGTTGTGGCATCGTGACTACAATGACCGGCGACTACTCAAGGTCTATGTTTACCTTTCGGATGTGGGTGAAAAACAAGGGTTCTTCGAGTATGCTACCGACTCTCATTGGAGTGGATCATTGGGTCATGTGTGCGACCATATTGGCAAGGATGGCTATCGGGAATACCCTTCCCACAGTTCGCTTGAGCCAGTCATTGACAAACTGCCAATTATCAGTCTTTCAACCGTAGATAAGTCTGCTAGGAGTGGCTCTCAAGCGCCCTGGTACAAGGGGCCTACCCGTATTCAATGTACGTCACCGAAAACGACATTGATCTTTGCGGATACCTTTGGTCTTCACAGGGGGGGGCATGTTATCGAAGGCCACAGGGATATGGTTATGACGACCTATTCGACAAACTTTAATGTACACAAACCACACTTTTCGGTAACGAAAAGATATTCGGAACAACTTGATCCGTTTATGAAAATGGTTTTTGGACTGCGGTGATAAGAGACAATCCGCAAGTATGAAGCATGTTAGAGAGAAACTCGTTGAAGACAACTGTCATTGAGGCAAGCCCGCGCTCGATGATGGGAGTCCTCAAGTCACTCCCAGGTTACAAAGCCTTTTACGGCTTCCTGTTTTACGAAATCCTGATGAAAAAGTTTCGGGATACGTTGCTTGGATTTTGGTGGCTAGTCGTGCGTCCGCTGATTCCTGCATCGGTATTTGTGTTGATCTTTACAGTTATCCGCCCGATGCAAGGACATGGAGAGGTGCCTTACGCCCTTTTTTTTCTTTGCGGATTTGTTACGTGGAACCTGTTTCATTCGACGATCATTTTTATGCCGCGTACGCTGCTCTGGATGCAAGGGATCATGCGTCGTACATACTTTCCGCGCCTGCTAATACCGTTTGCCGGTTTTGGTCCTGCGCTAGTTGAGTTGATTGTTCTGCTGATTATAACGTTCTTGGTTGTTGGCTATTTCTGGTGGATGACCGGCAGTCCTCCTTTATCGGTCGGCTGGAACACGCTTCTATTTCCCTTAGTTTTGATATTCTCGCTTATGTTTGGTGTGGCAATCGGAATGTTTGCGAGCGTTCTTGCCGTATTCTTTAGAGATGTCGTATTCACCATCCCCTATTTGGCTCAGATGTTAATGTTTCTGACCCCGGTGATCTACCCGGTCAGCTTTATACCGGAGACTTACAGGTTTTATGCATATCTTCTCAATCCGATGGCAATTCAGGTTGAAGCGGCAAGATGGGCTTTGCTCGATACCGGGCGGCTTGAGTGGACATATTTCATTCTCTCGGCACTAACAATTTTCGCTCTGTTCTCTTTATCAGTAGTATTCTTTTTGAAGGCGGAAGCCGCACTCTCGGATCAAATGTAAGTTGTCGATGGCCAGTGTCCTGCTAAATTATCCCAGCCAATCTGAACAGCCTCCATCCCGAGTAATTTATTAAGGTATGGTCAAATGATTGAGGAAAATTCTTGGACTAATAAAACAAGCAATTTAATCGATATTCTATCCATCAAAGAAAGGGTTGTCGTATTTCTGCCGAATACGAATGAGCTACAGAGATTTATTCATTCTGGCGCATTCGAGGAACTACAGAGGAGATTCGATCTACATTATGTTCTGCCGAAAGCGGACTCTGAAAGAATGCTCTCCGATAACAATATATTTGTTAATAATAGCTACACTGTAATCGATATTCCTGCCGCAAGGTTTTCTGTCTGGAAGACACTTTTTGAGGCGTCCTGCGTATATTATTCGCCTAAATCATCTTCGTTTGCAATCCGCGTGAACCCGGTATTGCGGTCGAGAAGTATAAATCTACTAAAGCTGTTGCCGGTCTCGGCGCGCCCTGCTATGCACTCTTTCTTGTCGTGGTTACGTGATCACGGCCTTGTTGCTAAAGGATGGAGAAAGAGGTGCGACTACTTGATTGGAGTTTTTGATTGTCAGTCACGCGAGTCGAAAATATTACAGCTTACAAAAAAGGACCCATACAACACTTTCGTTCAGGAGAAACTAGCTGAGCTTGGTCCGTCGCCCGAGGTTATGAGCGTGTTGTCACGCGCCAATCCGCATTTTTGCGTCATCCCTTCTTCCTTGCTTGACGTATTTTGTAACGATGTGGTTTGGGCCTGCGAGGCAGGGCAGATTGGCTGCCTTGTATTACAAAGTGGTTGGGACAACATGTCAAGCAAGGGGATATTACTGCATAAGTCTCCGTTTGTTGGAACTTGGGGGCCTCAATCGATCCGGCATGGTGAGTCCATTCAGGGAATCCCGAAAGCGTCGATGGGCTCTTTGGGGGCGCCTCATTATGAATTTCTGGTCCCGGCGTCAGCTGATACGAAGCGGGAATTCAGACGTAAATTAGGTGTTTCTGAACATCAAACCTTGCTTCTGTTTGGCGGCTCCTTCCGTCAGTTTGACGAAACTGAGGCCCTCGAGCAGCTGGATCGCGCGACAGAGGCAGGAGTATTGGGCGATGTCAAAATCGTTTACCGACCTCACCCTTGGCGGGCAACACGATCTAACGAGACGCATTTTTTCGACCGTACCTGGAAGCATGTTCTGTTCGACCCGGACATGAAGGAAAGATATGTTCGCGAACATCAAGAGCCTGGCTACATCAAGCGTAATGTACCGATGTTCGACATGTCTTATCTGTCGAAACTTGTCTCCAGCGTGGACGCGGTTATTTCACCCATGTCCACTTTGCTGCTGGAATCCATGATACTGCAGCGCCCGACTATGGCAATCGCCTTTGGGGATGGAAAGCACGCCCATGATCCAAGCGTGACCTCGCAAATGACGCATTTTCGCGAAGTTGCCAAGTCGTCTGCGTTGATCTGGTGTAATGATTCCAGCCGTTTAATTGAGGACTGCCGTCGTTTGGTGCTTGAGGGATTGACCGTCAAGATGGCTGCAGCACAGGAGAATCTTCTGGCTGATGTTGTTTGCCGCGAACCCGGCATTTATGCTAGCCGGCTGGCTGATTTTGTTGAAGAGAAGGTATTGCCTTATTCGCGCAAATTACGCGGTCAACGCGCTGCAAGACTGCGCGGATCGATATCACACGCTTACGGTGCCAATTTGATAGCGCACCGGTACTGTGGTTTGGACTCTGCCGGACCCGCCGTCCCCGGCTATTGGATGCATGGTTGGATTCCAGCGTACCATAATCGCCATCCTGCGTTGATTGCCTTGCACAAGAAGAACGGGCAATTCGCAGGGTACAATTTCCTAGAGCAAATATCCGATGAGAAGGAAAATGTCACGCAATGGGTCTCACGTAGGGATCAGGCCGAATATCTGATTGAAAGCGGGTATAAACATGTGAGGAGCATCGGCCTTCCAATTGTTTATCTTCCAAAGCCCAAGATCGAAAGGCTGCCGGACTCCTTGTTGGTGTTGCCGCCTCACAGCCACAAGACGCATGGCCCGGGAGATCCTTTGGCTGAGGAGTACGCACGCCAGATTGCCTTGCTGCGCCCCCGTTTCAAGCATATATGGGTTGGCTTGAACGAGGATGATTTAGCGAAGGATCAATGGTGTAGTGCATTTCGCAAGCAGGACATCAATGTTTTCTGCACGACGGATCAGGGGGATCCGAACACGCTGGGCAGGTTGTCGGCCATTCTGTACGGGTTTGAGTATGTGACAACCAATGGATATGGTTCACACATTGCATTAGCTGCTTATTGTGGCGCAAAAGTTTCCATATATGGCCCGTTTGCTGATTTCCCGCTGCAACGCATGAAATCGACGCATGCAGTAAAGATGTTTCCGGACTTGCTCGAGACTGCGCGTTATTTGTGCACAGAGCAGGCATTACGTGAGCATTATCCGTTTCTGTTTGTCGAACCCGATCAGGCGCAAGTATTGACTGAGTGGGCTGCTCGCGAGGTAGGTGAGGATTGTCGCCTTACCCCTCAGGAATTGTCGGAAGCTTTCGGTTGGCGTGTCTAGGTAAGGCGACAAGCAATCTCGATGCCAGGTACTGATGAAGTGAAACGTGATGCCGCTCGCCCTATTTTGCCCTCCAATGGGGAAAGGAATCGGCCTTTGATTCTATTCCACATGGCGCATGCGGGGTTTTTCAGGAACTTCGAAGCAACAATCCAGTCAGTGATGCTGGCGGGGATCGATGTGCATGTTCGACTCTCGAAGAAACATCTTTACATTTCCATGGATGATTATCTGTTGCCTTCAGCCGCAGATGTGGAGGCACTTTCCTTTTCAGTGGGCGAATTGCTTAATTCCGAAAGTTCGAAGCGGAATCAGCGGCTGAGAATTCAACGGAACATCCTACATTACCTGAAGCCTCATCTACGGGTCGCTGAAAATTTGCAGGTTCGTTTTGATGAAATGCAAAAAAAAGACGTCATGAGTCTCAGGGAGTTGCAATTCTGGCGAAAGTGTTTTCGTTATTGCCCGGGTTTTGTTGCCGCGACTATCGATCGTCTGCTGGCCTGGATTGATCTGAGAACTCCGGCTGAATCCAAAGCTCTGGATTTGCTGGATCGCTTATCGCCGGCTCTGGTTGTAGTGACGCCCATGGTCGATTTCGCTTCAAAAGAACTCGAAATTGTGAAGGCCGCGAAAAAACGGCATATACCGACGGTGCTGGCGGTAGCAAGTTGGGATAATCTGACCAACAAGGGGCGGGTGCAGATGCAACCGGATTACGTTGCCGTCTGGAATCGGGCGATGTCCGAAGAGGCGGAGCGCTATCACGAATTGAAGAAAGAATCTATTTGGATTACCGGTGCCCCGCCGTTTGACCGTTGGTTCGATATGCAGCCGAGCCAAACCCGTAAGGAGTTTCTGAAATCGCTGGGGTTGGAGCATGCTCGAAAAACCGTTCTCTACTTGTGCTCTTCCGAGAGCATCGGGGGAGGGCGCGAGCATTCCGTGCTTTATGAATGGTTACGTGCGTTGAAGAAAAGCCCCCATCCGCGTTGGAAGGTATTGAAAGACATCAATGTGCTGGTCAGGCCGCACCCTATGGCTACTACTTGGCTGAAACGCCTGAAGAGTGACGCCTATCCAGGGGGCGTGTATTTCGGCGCCCGTGTCTGGCCGATTGACTGCAAGCATCCCACGTCCGGGCATGGAGCGGAATTATTTTTCGACTCCCTTTGCCATGCCGATGCGGTGGTGGGCCTGAATACCTCTGCCATGATCGAGGCAGCAATTCTGGGCAAACCTGTGCTGACAATCGAAAACCACGAGGCAAGTTCGACGCAGTGCGGAAACCTGCACTATCGCCATCTGGCCGAGAGCGGATTCTTACATCGGGCCAGCGATTTTGAAGAGCATACCGCCCAGTTGATCGAGGTACTTGAAAATCCATCCCGTTCAGTACAGGCGGCAGAGCATTTCATCCAGAGTTTCGTGCGCCCTTTTGGTCGTGACCAGTCGGCTTCGCAACGGCTTGCCGGATTGCTTGTTGATGCGGTGCTTAGCGGTGAGTTGAAGGACAATCACAGAGAGAGAATTCAATGAATAAGAGTGCTCAGGAGCAGGAATATTTTCAATCAGTTCTTTCCGCTTCGAAAATCCGACCGCTACAACTAGCGCAAGTCTTTCCCGGAATAGATCAACAAAAAGTTGAGATCGGTGCGATTGACCCTGATACGAAGCATTCAAACCATGTGGACATGCTGTATGTGGTCGCTATTGCTCGCCACATCAAGGCTAGACAGATTTTCGAGTTCGGTACCTATCTCGGGCGCACCACGTACCATCTGGCTGCGGGCGAGGACGTTGAGTGTGTGTATTCACTGGATCTTGATCCTGCAAGCGATCTGAAAAAGATACCGAAACTTGGGGCCGCCGTCACCGCAGTGCTTGAGCGGGGCTTGCAGGGTGCGCTTTATCGGGGGACTCAGATTGAGGCACGCGTCCGGCAACTTCATGGCGATAGTCGGACGTATGACTACTCACCCTTTAAAAGCCGCATGGATATGATTTTTATCGATGCAGGCCATACGTATGAGATGGTTCTCAACGATAGCCAAAAAGCGCTGCCCATGTTGCGGCAGGGTGGTGTGATTGTCTGGCACGACTTTGCCCCAAAAAGCCCTGGGGTTGTAACCTTCGCCAAGGAAATGGCGCAAAAGCATTCCTTGTTCTGGGTGCTCGATACATCATTGCTGCTGATGGTTGAGGGGGTGGATTCGATGAAATATGCGGCAACTATTGCTGAGTATGCGAGGGTCAAGCTTAAACCATGAAGTGCTATGAATAAACAAAAACTCTCCTGTCTAGCAGGGGCTGTTAGCCTACTCTTAATAGTTCCTGCGCTGAGTGAAGCAGACAGGAGTTTATTTGATTCTATTGATAATAATGCTGTGGTGATTACATCATCTCCCAATTCAGATGTGGTTTCTTGGGCGATGATCAACGCTAAATTCGATGGCGCAACTGAAATTCGTCTCGGTAACGCGTTACAGGAGTTAGCGCTTTCTGACTACCGGGCCTTTCATAGTCCTATTCTTTGGCCGTTACCGGGGTACGGCTATCCGGTACAGAAGCGCGTATTCGCGGAGATTCGTGGACCTAAACTTGCAAAATCAATAATTGTCCTTCCAGTAATTCACTCCACAGGTGATATGGTTTTGGACGGTAGTCGCTTTGACTTATTTTCGTTGGCTATTCCCGCCCGAATGGCGAGCCAAGACCGGGGCGGGCGAATACTATGATCTTCGTGACACTGTGCTATCAGTTAAATTGAGGGGCAAAGCTCTTAGCTTGGGTAACGCAGAGGTTACTTTTTGGATTTTATGTAATGGTACTCGGTGGCACCATGTTGCTAAGTTTCTGGACGTACAGAATGGTGCTTGGATAGAGAACAAACTTGAATTGAGAAATATTGACGGTCAATGGCATAACTCTTGGTCGCGTGCCGGTAGCAAGGGGGGGCTTTGTCTGGATAAAGTGGAAAGCATTGGCTTTGCTTTTCGCAATTTCCCTCGGGGTCAGGAAGTGAAGGGTATCTTTGAGATGGATGACCTGAATATCAAACGACAGGTTACTGCGAATAACCCCGTAGATTTTTGATTTCCTGAAGGAACAGACGCTGCATGAGCGAATCACTTCTAATATTGCAATCCCTCCCACAAGTTACAAATGATGTGGATAAGTCCTGAATAAAAGTGTTTCCCCCGGCGCTTTGGCTCACTACGTCAAAACCAATTTCCAAGCCATCAAGCACTGGTTCCAGCGCTGGCGGTGGTATCGGCCTCTCCACTTGGCTTACACGAGGTGGCGAGCCAGTCATGGTGGTCTGCCGGATTGGGGATTGTTGCTAGAGCAGAATCAATCTCAATGGCGGCGTATTCAAGAAAAGCAGAGCGCTAGCCGGGAGAGGGTCCTTGTTGCTACTGGAACGGCGGGACACCTACCTTCAATGACAGTAGAGAGCCTCTTAGGGGTTGCCTTGTCACTTCGAGACGCTGCGGTTGACTTTCTGCTGTGTGATGGTGCCTTGCCGGCTTGCATGATGTGCGAGATCAACTGGTATTCGGATGTTGTTTCCTTCGGAGTACAGGGACCGTTAGATCGATGTCAATCCTGTTACCAGCCAGCGGCCGCTATGCTTAAAGCTTCGGCTATCTCCCATTTGGGTATAGGTACTCAAATATCCGAGAACGAGCGTAAATACGCACGCTCTTTTGCGATGACCATTTTGCGCGACGAGATATCCGGCTATGTCATTGATGGCATCCCAATCGGTGAGCATGCGATGGCTGGCACTCTGCGATTCTTTGCGCGCGGTGATTTGGAGACCGAGCCTGAAGCGGAGGTCATTCTGAGGCGCTATTTTGAGGCAGCCTTGCTGACTTATTACGCATGCCACCGTCTGCTAGCTAGCGGGCGCTACGAGGTAGTGGTCCTCAATCATGGCATCTATGTGCCACAGGGCGTCATTGCTGAAACGGCGCGCAGGCTTGGGGTGAGAGTTGTTACATGGCATCAAGCCTACCGTCGTGGTTGCTTTATATTCAACCACAGCGAGACTTACCACCACGGATTAATGAATGAACCCGTGTCGGCGTGGGAAGGGATGCGCTGGGATAAGTGGCACCAAGAGGAAATTGAGCGGTATCTTGAGAGTCGATGGGTTGGACGAAATGATTGGGTGAAGTTTCAGCGGGAACCTGAGTTCGATATCGAAGCAATCAAAAAAGAAACAGGGATAGATTTCACGCGCCCCACAGTAGGGCTCTTGACCAATGTGGTTTGGGATGCGCAACTCCACTACAAGGCGAATGCATTTCCGAGCATGTCGGATTGGTTGAGCAAAACCATTGCCTATTTCGAAAAACATACAGATCTTCAGTTGCTCATCCGTGTGCATCCAGCAGAGCTTACCGGTACTTTGCCTTCTAGACAGCCAGCTATGGCTGAAATTCATCGGGCGTTTCCGCAGTTACCGAGCAATGTTTTCATTATCTCTCCTAACAGTCGGATAAGTACTTATGTCGCTATGTCCCAATGCAATGCGGTGCTGATCTATGGGACGAAGATGGGAGTTGAGCTTACAGCTTCAAGCATTCCAGTCATCGTCGCCGGAGAGGCCTGGATCCGTGGCAAGGGAGTCACTCTTGATGCCGAATCTGAAGTCGACTACTTTAAGCTTCTTGATAACTTACCCTTGCCTGCCAGATTGGATACGCCGACACGGGGTCGAGCGTTGAAGTATGCATACCACTTTTTCTTTAGACGGATGATTCCGTTGGATTCTGTCCGAGAGCGAAAAGGTTGGCCGCCGTTTGAGGTGGGAATCAAAGGACTTCAAGATTTGGCACCAGGTAAGTCGCTTGGGCTGGACGTTATCTGTGATGGCATTCTTTCTGGTAAGCCTTTTGTCTATCCGGCCGAAGAGCGGTTCGATGCAACATCCCTAGAGGATTCTGCGGCGTGAGAATCAGCCTAGACGCCACCGGCCTGGGAAGCCTAAAAACAGGTACAGCTGTTTACCTGTGCGAAATATTAAATGCCTGGAATCAGGATCTTTCACTTGATCACGAGTTCGTGATTTTTGTGAACCAGAATGCCCGCACACAACTCTCCAGTTTGGGCTTGGATTGTAGATTTCAATTTGTGTTTGCGCCATCTCATCGACATCTCCGAGTATTGTGGCAGCAGATGATCATGCCCCTGCACATCACACGGTTTGACGTCGATGTGCACTGGGGTGCGGGGTTCGTGTTGCCGCTACTTTCTACCAAGCCAATGGTGGTCACCGTTCACGATCTCACCTTTCAGTTGTTCCCAGCCGTGCATGAGCGCATAAAGCGTTATTACTTTCCAGCCATGATCAGGCTTGCCGTCGGGAAAGCCCGCACTGTCATTGCCATCTCAGAATCAACCCGTTGCGACCTTCATCGCTTGATTCCCCTCAGCCGTGGGAAATCGGTGGTGACACAACTAGCTGCGCGCAGCATGAATCCTTTAGATCTGGCGCGAATGTCAAGTGAGGGGCAGGGCTATGGTGGCGATTACGTTTTGTTCGTAGGCACGATTGAGCCACGCAAGAATCTAGCTCGCCTTATCGGCGCCTGGAAATCGCTGGATGCCGATGTTCGTAGCAGCGTGCGACTGATCGTCGTCGGTGCCACAGGTTGGCTTGTGGATCCGCTAGTTGGCCACTTGAAGACGACCGATGCTATCGAGTTCCGTGGACATGTGGACGATGCTGAACTTGCCGGGTTGCTGCAGGGGGCCATGGCCTTTGTGTACCCATCGCTTTATGAGGGATTCGGTTTGCCTGTCGTGGAAGCAATGTCTTTGGGGATACCAGTTCTGACTAGCAATATCGGGGCGACACGCGAGGTTGCCGAGGGGGCGGCCATTTTGGTGGACCCGACTAGTGAAGACGCTATCCGTGCGGGGCTTACCCGCTTAATTAGTGACCCAAGTTTACGTCAGTCACTCGCGACGCTTGGACGGCAACGAGCTGCGAGCTTCTCTTGGGCGCGCACCGCTGGGCAGACTCTCGAGCTGCTTGAGCAGGCAGTACACGCATGAGCGAAATTTGTCTTTCTTTAGTAAGCCATGCGCAAGCCGATCTTGCCAACCACTTTCTAGATGATCTTAGAAGATACCGCCCCGATATCGATCTCGTCGTTACGAGCAATATTGCTGAAATTTCTACTTTTGATTTTAGCAGCTGGCCTAAGGTAAAATATCGAAGGAATCCTGTACCGAAGGGTTTCGGTGCCAATCACAACGCTGCTTTTAGACATTGTAATGCGAAGTATTTCTGTGTCGTCAACCCAGATATTCGGATCGATTCGAATCTTTTTACTGAATTGCTGGCAGCAATGCAAGACCCCCAGATTGGCGTAGTTGCTCCTAAGGTATTGGACAAATTCGGCAAAGTTGAAGACAGCGTTCGTCTTTTCCCGAATTTTTCGAATCTTATCAAAAGAGTTTTGAGTATAAGTGACGGTCGTTACCCAACCGATAGTCCTCATCCGTCAACAGTCGACTGGGCAGCCGGAATGTTTCTTTTTTTTCGCGCCGAAGCATTTGATGATATTGGTGGTTTTGACGAAGATTTTTTTTTGTACTTCGAGGATGTTGATATTTGTGCGCGGTTGTGGATGGCGGGTTGGAAAGTAATGATTCACCCAGGTGTTTCAATAGTTCATGAGGCACAAAGGGAAAGCCGAAAAAAATGGCGGTTTTTACTTTGGCACTTGTGCAGTATGTTTCGATATTTTAAAAAATATATGGGTCGCCCCCCTCGCTCATAGTTGCTTTTTTCGTAAGTTCGCAATCATATATTCGATTACATATAAAAAGATCTCATTAGCATTGCAACAAGGCTACAAGATTTTTAATTGTTGTTTCCAAATTTTGGTTGTCGTGTGAAACGCGCATAGTTGGATTTAATGGGGTTTCGTAAGGGCTGTTAATTCCGGTCATGTTTGGTATCTGTCCGTTTCGTGCCCTTTAAAGAGTCCTTTGGGATCTCGATTTTCGCATACATCTAATGGCGTATCTATAAAAACTTCGATGAAGTTTTCTTCTCCAATTAGCTTCCTAGCCACTTCACGCTCAGCGCGAAAGGGGCTGATAAAAGCTGTCATTACGATTAGTCCTGCATCCATCATTAGCTTGGCTACTTCGGCCACGCGCCTGATGTTCTCTACGCGGTCGGCATCGGTGAATCCTAGGTCTTTGTTTAGACCCTGGCGCACGTTATCACCATCCAATATATAAGTACGCTTGCCTTGTGCGTGGAGTTTTTTCTCCAGTGCATTTGCAATGGTAGATTTGCCAGACCCAGAGAGTCCGGTAAACCATATGACCATGCCCTTGTGACCATTAAGGCGTTCGCGGTCTTTACGGGTGATGCTGAGTACTTGTCGGTGTACGTTCTGCGCTCGACGAAGGGTATGACGAATCATGCCCGCAGCCACGGTGGCATGCGTGAACCTGTCTACCAAAATAAAACCACCCAGCGTGCGATCATCGCCATAGGGGGTAAAGACTAGTGGTTTGCTGAGTGCTAGATTGACCAGAGCAATGTCATTCAAAGCCAGTTGCTTGCACGACTCATGCGCCCGGGTATTGACGTTGATGTGGTATTTCAGGCTGGTGAGGCTGGCACTGACCCACTGATTCACCAGTTTCAATTCGTAAGTCCGACCCATGTGGCCTAGCTCGTCATGCATCCACACCAACGTGGCTTCGAACTGGTCGGTCATCTCTAAGGGCTGGTCAGCCAGCGTGATCACATCGCCGCGCGAGGCGTCGACTTCCCGCTCCAGCACCAAGGTGATGGCATCGCCAGCTTGAGCAACTGGCAAGTCGCCATCTGCTGTGACGATGCGCGCCAGGGTCGCGGTCTAGCCAGACGCTGTGACTCGAAGCGTGTCGCCCACGGCGAGCTGGCCAGAAGCCAGCGTGCCACTAAAGCCACGGAAACTGGCGTTTGGGCGCATGCATCGCGTTTTAAGGCAGTCCAACCGGGATTGACGGCAATAGCCGAGGCAACCTTGGGCGTACTGGTGACGCTAACATCAGTTGGGGCGGGCGCTCTATGCGCGGTTGCCTTGACCTTCCTTTACCCACTTCGACTAACTCCAGCAAGGCTAATTGCGACTGACATCGCACACGCGATTCCATTGGCGCTGTTTGCTGGGCTAGGTCATCTTCTCGTTGGGCATGTTGATTTCACTCTGTTACTTAATTTGCTGCTCGGGTCCGCACCTGGCGTACTTATTGGGGCGAGGCTTTCTTCACGGCTTTCACACAATGTCTTGCGTATCGCACTGGCAGCGGTATTGACGATTGTTGCTATCAAGATGGTGGTGAGTCTCTAGGGAACCCTGTCAGGGAACCCTGAGATAGCGCCCGGAATTCAAAGGCGAAGCCCCTCTAGGTTGACCCTGGCCTTGCCGATGTAGCGCATCACTGTGTCTGGTTTTTCCCATCCGCCCATGACCATTAGTTGGGGCAGGCTAATACCCTTAACGGCCCAGTCCTGGGCGGCACCTACTCTTAATGAGTGCCCACTGATGCTTTTTGCATTGCTCTCCGATAAACCGGCTTTGTTGGCCAGCTTTTTTAGGATTCTGCCAACCTGACCGGCCCCGAGTCTATCTGACACGCCCTGGGTGTTAACGGCTCTGATAATCGGACCATTCGTTACGCCGATAATTCCTTGCCACTGCATTATTAATTTGAGCGCTTTTTTCAATATAGGTAGCCACCTTCCTCGACCCTCTTGGTCAACTTTGCTTTTACGAAGATAGATTCCTGCGTTTGTGTCGGAGTACTCAAGATCCTCGAATCGAAGTGACACGAGCTCAGATCTTCTGGCTAGGGTGTCGTAAGCGATCATTAGTAGCACCTGATCTCGAAGTGCAATTAGTTTGTTCGCTCCATCTTGTGTTTTACAAACGCTTAGCATTTTTTCCAGGGTTTCCCCGTTAATCGGGTGTGCCTGCTTGTAAGCTCTTCCGAGGCTCCGATGCATTTTGCGTAAAGCAAGCTTTACGCAACCTGCCTTGGTTGGGTCGGCAAGTTCTAAAAGTCGGTGAACTGAGCCGATGGACACAATCTTTCTTCTGATGCTTGCAGAAGCAATGTTGCGTTTGGTAGTCTCGTTCACAAATGCTGCGATTGTTTCGGGTGATGCGGGCAGGGCTTTGACCTTCTTGGATTTGCAGAAGCCAATAAATTCTTCAAAGTCCGCCCGGAATGCTCGGATCGTATTTGGCGCGTAGGCACCGTCGATTTTTTGGAGTAAGTGTTCTAGCTGTTTGCTCGATGAATTATTATGAGACATTGAAACTCCTTATAAGTACTTTAAGTACTATTTTAAGTGCTAAAAGTTTTAATTACAAGCGATCAAATTCGCGCTGCGAGGGCACTTTTGCGATGGACCGCGCAAGATCTAGCTGTCAGTAGCGGTGTGGCTATTTCCACCATTAAGCGTCTAGAGCTCATGGAGGGCGTGCCCTCTGGACAAATCAGGATTCTTTCTGCGATCAAAGAAGCGCTGGAGGGGGCAGGGATCGAGTTCGTAGGTAGTCCCGGAGATGCCCCCGGGGTCCGATTGCGGGGCAAGGGGGGCTAGAGATGAGCGATCAGCCAAGCGATATACCGTCGGCACCAACGATCTCCGAGATGTTGGATGTCACCCCGATCCTTCCGGGCGAGTCCGAGGCAAATTACATAGCTGGGCTTGCTGCGGTGATCCAAGAGCTTGGCGCCAAGACGACACTACAGGTCTACATCGCAGAAAAAATTCATGACTGCCTGTGGTGGATCCGACGTTACGAGGACCAAAAGCGATTGACGATCGTTGCTGAGATGGCTCGACAGGTTAAACACAAATCCGAGCGAGATGTGACTCAGGGGGAGGCCGATCTTCGCGAAGCACTCTTGGCGGATAACCTAGATTCCCACGTAGATCGCGCTCTGGGTAGCGTAGGTCATACGATAGACTCTGCGCGCCAAGTCGCCTACGCCAATAAGCGTGATCAAATTACCGAGCTTGACCAGCAGATCGCGTTGCAGGTCAAAATGTTGGCAAGTTTTCAGGCGTCTTATGAGGTGGCGTTTAATCGCAAACTTAATGTCGAGCGACTGAGGCTGCAAAATGCGCTGATGCGCCGTGATCTTTCTGCGGTCGACGAAAAAGTGATCTCCACCCAGATCAAGTACCTTGATCGCGAGGATGTCCAAGATGACAAGCCCAAGACAGCGCGCCGCAAATCGCGCTAACGCGGTTAGGTCAACCGGACCGAAGTCGCATCAGGGCAAAATCAAGGCATCCCTAAACGCAACCAAGCACGAACTAACCAAACCAATCGATGCATCCCCCTGGGGTAAGTTTCTCGACTCGATTTCCGATCTGTTGGTCGCCGAAGGCCTCGAGCAAGGGCAGGCGCAAGATGTCGCAAAAAAGATTCTCGATTACGAGCGCAATGTCGAGTACCAGCGCAAGAGGTTTGTCGATCTATTAGAGGGAGCCCCTCTGTATGAAGACCCGCCAGAGATATTTGCAGACCTATGGGTGGCTGACAGGTTGGATCGGGGCGCAAAAAATAAGAACCCCCTGTTTGAAGAAAAACTTGACAAGGAGATCACCAAGTTTATTCGCAAGGTGGCCGAAGGTAGGCTCAGGCAAGCACGAAACGAAGCAATCAAGACGCTGCGCAACGCAGACCGTCACCTGAGGCGCTCCGCGCTTCAGTTATCCAAGGCTCTTCGGTCCTCGGAAGCTTAAGTTTCAATTTTTTTCAAAACGAAGCCAATCCCCGTTGTGTGGGCGAGGTAGCCTGCTATTTCCCCATCTCGCCCCTATTGGCCGTACTTGACAAATGCGATACTTGTAATACAGTTATCTCAAATATTACGGCGGGGTCCCAATGGCCATCTCAATTCGGCTTAATCCTGAAATCGAGCGACGGCTCGAACACCTGGCGGCCCAGACGGGGCGAGCAAAGGCCTACTACCTGCGCGAACTCATCGAAGGCGGGCTTGATGATCTGGAAGATTTCTATTTGGCGGACGCCGCCATGGAGCGTGTTCGCAAAGGCCAGGAGACCATTTTCGAGGCTTCAGACGTAAGAAAGTCGCTTGGTCTGGACGATTAAGTTTACGGGGTCTTCGCTGCGCCAGCTCAAGAGGCTAGACAGGCCCCAAGCACGGCGAATCCTTGACTATTTGGAAGAGCGAATCGCTCCTCTCGCAGACCCTCGAGTGCTTGCGAAGAATCTAGTTGGGCCGAAGATGGGGTCCTACTGGCGCTACCG
>JACCDP010697773.1_pt1 | contig 43564 bp, 59 predicted proteins | sample 7445841 | NCBI WGS metagenome assembly JACCDP01 (sample SAMN15323441, study PRJNA562643) | freshwater metagenome | isolation source: river surface water | place: USA:Blue River Watershed | collected 2017-08-17
CCGTCCTCGATTCGCAGACCGGCAGCTGGCTGGAAATACATCGGCTCTGGATCAGAATCCAGAAGTTCGATTAGCGACGTGCCGCCTTCTTTGCTCGCAGCTTGGGTCGCGCCCGCACGGGGGTCGATGAGCCTTTCTTCGACGACTTCTTCTTTTTCGAGGTCACGGATGAGTTCTTTGTACTCGTTGATGCCCCTGCCACCACCGGCTCTTTGGGCTGGCCCTGCTTTTCCGTCGAGTTTGGTGTCTGGCAATGCCCACTCGCCATAGGATGAGTCGGGCCACTCTCGGTAGACGAACCACTTGGTGCTTTCGCCTTGTCCGACTGCCCGAAGCCAAAGCATGAACCAATTTCTCGCGCCAGCCGGGTCAACCACCATGTAATTAGTTCCTTCTTCGGGAATCTTGTCATCATCAATTTCATTGAGGTCGCCAAATCGTGGGAATTGTGCGCCAGCCAGGCCATCAGCCCAGCCATATGCTCGGATTTTCTTTTCATAGGTAGTTTTGCCCTCAAGGGTACGGCAAAGTTCGTCAAAAGGGTTATAAGGGTTGAATTGGGAGTGGAACCACATCACTCCGGCATCTTTGCCACGGCTTTTGGCACGATATGGCATATGTCCGTTAGGAACGCCAGGAACGTGCTGGATTTTCTGATCCAGAACCTTGGCGACACGGCTTTCCAGCACCTTACAGCCGGAAATGTACTCCTTTACGACGTTAGTGTAGCCAGAAACCGGGGTGAAAGTGACAAGCAGCTTACCACGTCGAGTAACAACACGATAACGGAGTGTTTCGATCCAATCCAGAGGTACGAGTTCGTCGCACCAGATGATATCGCACTCGCCACCTTCGATAACTCGCTTTTCTTGGGCATAATTCATAAAATGGCACTGGCTGCCATTTGGAAAGATGAAAGTGCCGTCCGAAAAGCCGTTTTTCTGGGAATATTGGATGTTCGTCACGCGCCCTTTCTTCAAGGACTTGAACTCCGGGGGGATGTACTTCCAAATCACGTTCTGTTGCATCTGGATCGACGACTGCGAGGTCGTATGCAGACACCAGATACGTGCATTAGGGATATTGACCATAGCCGCCACCACTCGCTTGGCAGCCCACTCGGTCTTACCGGCTCGATTGCCGCCCAGGATGCACAGTTCCTGGTGTACCTTCAGCAACTCGTCAGCGTCCTTCCAATGGAAAGGCTCGTAGCCGTGGCGATACGGGTCGGTTTTCTCCGCAAGAATCTTCTCCTCACGGATGCGAAGCACCCGCGCCAACTCATCCGCACCAAGTTTCTTGGCGAGTACCTTCAACTCATCAGTCGAAGGCAGCTTTAGGACTGGATGCGGGGACAGTTTCACCAAGCCTTGCAAGACCAGTATCTCGGAGTGGTCTTGTCCTTGGCGGTGGCACAGTTATGTCGGGCGCGGAAAGACTTACGACGGGCAGGGACGTTCTTCTTGATCGTCATGTTCGGGTCACCGAAACGAACGATCTTGGTCTTGTTGCCGGACTTGACGTATACGGCAGACTTCTTCGGGCCGCCAGGGGTACGGAACGGCTTATTGAGGGATACTTTTCTTCCTTTGTAGTCTGCCATGTTTCTTGGTCTTTAAAAAAATAATAGATTGCAGGTCGGACATATCCGGCTCCCACTCATCATCTTCATCGAGATTGAGTGGAAGCATCGGCGTTACATCTTTCCCTTCTTCGCTCCGTAGGACTTGAAGCCAGCGCCACGATTCTTGCCGTGCATCGCCTTCTCCATCTTCTCCATGCCTTCGTGCTTCTTGCCGTGTCCGGCCTTTCCACAAGATTTCTTCATAGTATCAAGAATCTACTTACATCCAGATCGCTGTCAAGTTGGAGCCTTGGGCCGGAGTCGAACCGGCAACCCTCTGTTTACAAAACAGGCGCACTGCCATTGTGCTACCAAGGCGTTAACTTAAGCCGTCCACTCCGTAGCGTCACCAGGCCCGTCCTCGATAGCCATCACACCGGCTGCCAAGACGTTACCCAAGACCCGATGGAAGTTATCGTCCTTATCGCCACCCCCAAAGGAAAGCACCTTCCACTTCCCACTAGGAGCCTGGACGATAATCGCACCCTCTGTGCAGTACGATTTTAAAAGTTTTAAACTAGCCAGTAAAGCCCCTTCCAGCTGCTCGTCCTTGTGGATGGCGGTAGGGTCTACCTTCTTCTTCGCCTTGCGCTTCTTCTTAGCCATTACCATTTACCTCCAAATCGGGGATGCTTGGCAGCTACCCACCGCTGACCATCAGATCGCAGGGGAACCACCATACCCACCACAAAGTTCTTACTGTCCCTAACCAGGACGTTGACCTGTTTCTTGGCCTTACCCTCCTCGATCTCGCAGAGGATAATCCTGGTGTTCCTAAACTTGCCCTTAACCACCCCGGTCTTGGGCTTATCGTCAGCCTTGGCCTCCTTCAACTCCTCGACCACAGGAGCCTCCAGGCCAGCCTTGCCCTGCATAAACTCAATGCCCTCCTTCGTCCAATAGATAGGCCACAGATGCTTCGGGCCGTTCCGGGGCTTGCGGATCCAGTGCTTACCTTCCAGCGCCGTCTCACGCAGTCCCTTCAAATCTGCCCTATTCAAGCCGGTCAACCTAATGACTTCACTTTCCTTGTAGATGTCTTCCATACCTTAAGGAAATATAAGTTACCTTGACTCCGTCAATCTGTCTCCCCAGGAGTTATGTCTTCGCTGCTCTACGACAATAACCCCTTCCCCCTTGGGGGACTGAGGGGGGAGAGGGGGATTATTAAGGGGGAAATACACCAACCTGTCAAGCCTACCTCAATACGTATCAGTTTTCCTTATCGTAGATATCATCAACATTCATAGGGCTTATCCATACGCCATTAGTACGGATTAAATAGGTCATTAGCACGTCTTATTGCAAAAAAAGTGTGTATGGGGTAACCCGCTTCACCCACCCCCCTCCCCTGGCGCGTCGACCCCCCCGCCGTGGTCGTGCCGGAGGCGACGTTGTGCCGTGGTCTGTCGTTGTATTATATTATTATAGAAGCTGCCGTCCGATCTTTTATTATAGAACGCTGTAGAAATATTATAAACCGGCCGGACGTTGTAATGACATTTCACTTACGTCGATGTAATGGGAAGTTAACTACAACACGTAGTTATAATACGGATACAACTTCCCCAGGTCCGGCAGCTGGGCGTACGTAAGGTTTACTTACGATTGTCTGGACGTGCTTGGACGGATTCCCCAGGTCCACCAAACCCCTTGAGAGATCATGCGCACTACGTACAAGGCACAAAAAAACCCCGCACGTGGCGGGGCTTGTTCCGACGTTTGCCGGAGTTTACTTTGCGTTGTCCTCCTCGATGGATTCGATTGCCATTTCCATTTGAGAGATGTCCGTGCGAATGTCGTCAATGTGTCCGGACGGACGACAGAACATGGTAGCCCCGTTTGCATCCAACTTGTGGAGACGTTCCCAAGTTTCGTGCCACTCGACGACATCGTCGCCAATGTAAGAACCTACTATGGACGAATCGCAGTTGTCGCAGTAGTAAATGTTCTCGTAGTTGTTTTCCATCGCACAGACACGCCAACCATCGTCGCAGTTGTCCTCGATGGATGTCTCGACGTTCTGGCGTTCTTTGGAGACGCACTCGGTGCAGAGGCATCCTCCGTCGTTGGTGATGAAGAACGTCTCGTAAGGCGAGAATGCCTTAAGCGCGTCGTTCAGTTGTTGGATGTTTTGGATGAGCATTGTTGTGTTGTGGTTTGGATAGTGCCTTGGGGCACAAATAAGAATGCATCCAGGTTGGAGATAGTCAACAGGCGAAAAGATCGGTGCAACGTAGTGGGATTCTCCTTACGACGTTGTCGCCGGTTTTTGGATACGTGCCGTAGTGGTTTACTTCTTACGTCCGGCAGATCGTGCCAGGTCGGACGACGTCGTTGGATTGTGCTTACGTCCGGCAGCTCCGGCAGATCGTGCCGGATACGAGTGCGTGCGTAATGCGTGCGTGTACCTACCTACCCACTACCTACCTACCACAAAGGCACAAAAAAGGGAGGCAAGTGCCTCCCTTGTCGTCGTGCTTCTATGCGCCTACTCCTTCCGGCTTTCGTCTTCTCTTGCCTCCATACGCTCGTCGTCGTCGTCGCCTTCAAACTCTCTGATGTTCTCCGCACACGTGCGAAACTCTTGGGCGAGTACCTCAAGAATTTTCGCCACTTTCTCCAGGTCCGCAGGTTTTGCGTCGTCGATTTCGACGTAGTGTTCCGCCACTCGGAAAAAGTATTCATTCGCTCCGGCACAAACACCATCCTCGACGAGTGCGGAGTTTGCGTAAGCGCAGCAGGTTTGCAGAGAGACCGCAAGAGACTCTGCGTCGTCCTGTTTCTCTTTTCGATGAAGGGGAGGTTTCATTTGCACCAGAGATATAGGATGAAGAACCAGACGATTCCCAAAGGCAGTAGGATTGCGTCTGCGAAAAGATCGTAACTCATTTTTTCGAAGTATAGATTGCGAGGAGTGCGAGGAGTGTTGATTGCAGGTTGTCCTTTGTGACGTTGCGGACGAGCAGCTCGGCTTGTGTGGGTTGTTTCATATAGTGCGTTGTGCGTCTATGATTCTCCAGCGCACTCGGCACAAATCAACATAATACAGTAAATTGCCTATTAAACGACAAAACGCCACAGAGAGGCACGGAGAGGGGTTTAAAGGCAAGTTTACTTTGTGAGGGGTAGGAGTAGGGGGAGATCGTCAAAACGTCTCCAGGCCGGTCTGGTGAGGCGAGTGAGAAAACCCCTATAAACATTGGTCGGAATGCGTGTCTCCTTTCGAGTCAAGCACATAGTCAATTCAAGCAAATTGTGCTGTCTGTGAATAACTTCTTAATCATAGGTTCATTACCCAAGATTAATGGATATATGCTCGTTTTTACACTTTTTTACAAGTTGCGTAAGTTGTTAACTATCAACGAGTTACGTAAGCACACAAATCGATTGAGAGAGGGGTTTACTGTGTGGTGAAGGGTAGGACACTCGCAAAGAGTAAACAGTCCCAGGAAGGCACGGAGGCACGTCAAACGACGTTTCGTTCGATTCAAGGAGAATCGTGCCGGAGATCGTAAAAAAAGTTACGCGCCTCCGGCAGCTGGGCGAGAGATCGGAGAAGGTAGGCACAAAGAAGGGGAGGCACTTGCCTCCCCTTATTGGTCAATCTTGGGCGAACCAGAAGACAACCAGGACCAACACTATTGCGAGTATCACCGATTCCAGAAGTAGAAGAGACGTCCGTCGTCTGCCTCAATCTCGTTCCAATCAAAGCGGAGGCAGGACGACCAGTACGCATCCAGGTCGATGTGATAAGACCATGAGCAGGAATCCCCTTCCTTTGCCTTCCTATAGTTGTCGTCCGTGTCTCGCAGAAACTCGTCGATAACGTGTTTACGTCTGTCGTGCAGTCCGCCGGACGTGCAGAAGTACTCGGCAGCTTCCTCCGCAATCTTCTCTGGGGTGTCCTTGTGGTACTCGGAGGAGATACGGGTAGACGCCCACTTATGGCAGACATCGAGGGGAATCGTGCCGGAGGTTTTGTCTTCCAGCGCCACCGCCAGACGTGCCAGATACTTCTTGGTAGGTGTTTTCATATTAGGAGAGGAGGATAGTACGGATACGCTTCGAGGTTTCAATCGCCTGTGCGTCGCCTTCAATCAATGCGACGGAGGTGAGAATGTCCGCAATCGGAAGCAGACAATCCGAAAGACGTTTCATGTCGATTCCGGCTTGTCCCTTGCATTCGGAGAGATCGGACAAGACGCACTCGTAAACGTCCATGTCGTCCGTGTCGTTGTTGCACGGACAGGTTACGGATTCCGCATCGGTGAAAATGTACGTCCTCACGATGGCGTTCACGATTTCGTTATGGATGCATTCTGCCAGGTCCGCCAACTCCTTGGACACGGACGAGACGACGTTCTCCTCTCCTACTACCCAGAGAACATCGGAGACTACTCGACCGAATTGGAACGAGGCAATGAACCTCTGTTCGGAGGCAAGTGCCTGTTCTGCTCGATTGGAGTAGAGTTTCGCCTTCTGGAAAACTCGTTCCACTTTGTCGTACTTCTCGTTAAGCGCGACGTGCTGTTCTTCGGACTGTTTGGTTTTTGGTATCATATGGTTGTGCGTTGTGCGTCTTCTATAAGGACACGTGCCAGAGGATAGTCAATAGGAGATCGCAAGCCGGTTTCGTATTCGGTTTCCAATTACGTGTCCCCAGATCGTGCCGGACGTTGCGACAACGTCAACCAGGTCGGACGGCAGCTCGATGCCAGGACGTCGCCGGCCTCGTCGCGCCTCCGGCAGATCGTCGCCAGGCCGGACGGCAGCTAAAACAAAAAGACACACGTGTGTGCGTGTGTCTGTGTACCTACCTACCTACCCTACCCTACCTACTCCAGCGTACTCCGTGCGAGTTGTGCAAGTTGCCACTCGTACCCCTCACTCACTCCAAACTCCCACTCGTTGCACATATCTTCAAGTGCGTCGTTGATTTCTTCATCCTGCGCCGTGCCTTCCGGAACGTCCAACTCTCTCTTGATGATGTTCTGCAATTCGATGGGAGTCATACCTTCAGAGTACTCGCCAGATAGGTTAGGCAATGCGATGTCCATATGCTGGTAGTCGCCAGACTCAATAGACTCCAGCACGGCACGTGCGTTCTCCTTGTGGTTGCGAGTGACACGTCCGCCAAACGTGTCTTGTGCTACCCAATGGGCAAAGTTTGCTCCTGCCTCCTTGCCCATATTACGCGCCACAACCAGGCACTTGTCTACGATAGGGAGATCGTCCGGCACGTCGTCGAGGATTGGAAGTTTCATTTGGCGTTCTTGCGAATGGCGTTCTTGGCGTTCTCGGTTTTGTCGATGAACGAATGTTCGTCCTCGTTGTACTCCTCCTCGTTGACTACCTCGTCGTCGCAATAGTTGTTGGACGCAGCTTCCTCAAGGAGTTGGTTAAACTCCTCGGAGGGAAGGTTACGATAGTGGTCTTGTGCCTCCTCCTCTGACATCGCCACCACTTGGTAGCAGATATGCACAGTTTCGGAGATCGTGTACATCGTCGGTTTCTTCTTCTTGGTTTTGCTCATTGTTGTGTGTGGTGGGAAATTAGAGGAGGATAACGCCATCAAGGACATTGGACGTACGTTCGTCAATATCCTTGGAGAAGAAGCCGGAAGGACAATGTGCGACGGATTGGGCATACGAATCCAGGTTCTGCGCCAACGTCTTTAGGAGGGATTTTGCCTCCCTATCATTCCGACAGGATGCGAGCAGCTCCAGCAGGATGTGGATGCGTTTCTCGCACCAATCGATGTCTGCGTCCTCAAGGTACTCCTTGCCTTGCAACTCCTCCCAATCACTCTGCCACTTGGTGGCGAGATTCTGTATGGCAGTAGTGGACATATTCCTAAACGCATAGGCAACTGCGTGTGCCAGGTCGAGGAGAGGTTTGTCGTGTGCTTTCTGGGATTTGGTACTCATAGGGGAGGACGATACATTAGTTAAGCGCCGGACGAGTGGTCAACCACTTTGTAAACTTTTATGACATCAAGCACGTCCTGCTGGTCGCCATAATATTCCTCTCCGTCGAGGAGGACGCAATCCTCGTCCGGCAGCTCGACGTTGAGATCGTCGATGGCATCAGAGATATGCCCATACTCGTCTTCAGTAACCACCAACGTGTCGCCGGTCTTCTGGAACGTAATCTCGTTGATGGTGAACGAGGGATTCCGTGGATCTTCCTTGGCAGCCAAGTGCCAGGCTTCCTCTGTGTAGAACGTTTTGCTCATTGTTGTGTGTAAAAATTAGATACGAATCTTGGTGATGGAGAAATCTCCACAGTTACTGCGTCCGGCTTTCTTAACCTTTGCCTTAACGTCAGACCACTCGGATTCGGTGAACGAGAAGACGCACTCATCGTCGATGGATGTGTCGATTCCGTCGCCTACACTAACACAGGATTCCTCCCTCTCCTTGGTGTCGTGCCACTCGATGATAACGTCGTATAGTTTATGTTTCTGGATCATAGGAATTATTTCGTGTCGTTGGTTTCCCAATACTTGGTAGCCAGGTGCTTCTTGTCGCAAGCGCCACAGATACAAGCAGACTCTCCTTTGCTTGCGGACGACACGTTGAAAGGGAGTACGATGTAGACTACGATGTGCGTACCAAGCACGTCGCCACAATCATCGCAGTACTGTATCTCCGGCTTATGTTGTTTGCTCATAGGATTACCAATCGAGTTTGCGACGTACCTTGTTTCGGAGTTTGTTCAGATCGTGTGCAGCTTGGCAGAAAATCTCTGCGTCCTTCTTATACCTCCGTGCCGTCTTCTTGTCCTCCATACAGTCCATAGAGGTACGCGCCGCATCCTCGTAATCCTCCTTGAAGGAGTGGGACAGGTTACTCAACTCCCCAGCCAGGTCCTCTGCTACCTCAAGCAAATCGAGGAGTGCGTCCGTCCTGTCTGGCATCGAGGAGTGTTGTTTGTCGATGAGACGAATCATCAGTTGTTGTAGTGTCATATGCGTGTGGGAAGATCGTAAGGATTACCTGTTGTCGATTTCCTTGTACGTTGCGTGTGAGAGTGCGGATTCGACGATGTAACAGTTGAAGGAGTTGGCGACACCAACACACGCATCGAACAGGAAGAACAACGTCTGGGCATAGTTGACATCCAGGTCGTCACGTGATTGGACGGAGATCGTGTAACCACAATCACGATACTCGTCCGGCAGCTCGACGTGCAGCTCGTCGCCAACGACAGATACGGACGTAATGGTTTCCAACTTCTGCTCGATGTCTCGATTGTACGTGTACTCGTTCTTGCGCCGGACGTTGACCAGACCACCACAGACAGAACGTCCTTCCCCCTTGGGCGAGATATTGACCATCAGTCCGTCGAAAGAGATATCACAATTAACATCGAACGAGTACCCCTTGATGGTGATGGTCTGGATGGCACGTTCGACGAAACAGGTACGCGCCGCAACCAGCACGTCCTTGGTGACGTTGCAATGTGCGTGTCGAATGGACATATCGAGAATGTCGGTGATGTGTTGACGACGAGTACCCATCACGTCCTGTCGGAGATAGGCAGAGAGTTTGTTGCGACAGTCCCAATACTCCTTAAAGGAGAGATCGTACTTGGACTGTGCCTCGTCCAGGTCCTTCTTGCCTCCGTTACGATTGCGACCAGACGGCAGCTTGATGGTGCTGGCGACCAGGTCACGACGTTCACGTGCGTCCTTAAGCGCATCGTTTGCTACCTTAATGGAGGCAAGGAGTGCGATGGTTTCGACCGACAGTTTGGTGATGTACTTCATATGTGTGCTGGGTGGGAAGGCACACACAGAATCAGACGATTCCTACATCGTCAATAGCAGAGTTAATCTTTTTTATAAATGATTCGGAGTGCCGGTTTAGCCAGGTCGGACAAGGGAAGCACGTGCTTGTGTACCCACTCGATGGCATCGTGCGTGTCCCCTGATCGTGATGCCAGGACACGGACGAGCAGATCGTAATCATACGTCGTCAAGCCGGTCTTGGTTTGCCGGACGGCAGCTCCCTCTGCGCCACGTACACGTGCGTACCTACCTACCCAGCATACCTTTGGCCTACCTACCCTGCCTACCCCTTTCGTCTGCCTACCTTGCGACGTACCTTTGCGGGCAAGCCTACCTCTGGGTAGTGTACCCCGAAATAGGTTTCGATGCTGTCGTTCAGTCCCAGAATGTTGTACTCTACCCATTCGATTGCGTCCTCCATCGATTCATCGTGCAGACGCATACATACCTCGACGAGTTTCCAATAGTCATAGATGATGTACCCATCACGTCGTTGCCGGTGGATCGCCTTGTCGTATTCCTTTGCTGGTTCGATGCGGATGTAGTCGGGCATACCTTACGCATACCTACCTACCCCTGCTTTGGCAACGTGGCAACCAAGTCATCCACCATCTGGATGCGACGACCAATCCACTTCATACAGTTGGTCGCCATCGAATTGCCGATGGCCTTATACCTCGGCCCGTCCGGGCATTGGTCTGCCGGTTTACCGCGCCAAGAAATCTGCGTCCAATTTTTTGGGAAGCCCTGCAATGCCTCACATTCGGAAGGCAGTAAGCGACGTACCGCCATCGGTACTGCGACGTGCGGATTCTGGTCGCCGCTATCCTTGGACAGGGTGGGGAATACCTCGGTGGATGGATCGCTACCAGCACGACGTGCCAGGTTCCCCGGCTGGAAGGCTACCGCAGATACGTTCTGTACGAACGGCACGTTACCACCGCCTGTACCAAACTTGGCTGTGATTGCAGGGGAGATATCATGCGGCCCGGTGACACGGCTGTCCTGCGGGTGATTCTCGTAGATTACCTGTTGAGGCGTGGCGACGAACTGGTCTTGGGTGGCAGCTACCGTGAACGTCTTGTCCTCGTAGTGTAACATACCCGTACCGCCACGCTCGTTGGGCTTGATGTCTCCACCCTTTGCCCCGGTGTACTCGCCACCGCATCGAACCTTGAATGCGATAGGGAGGGAAGGCACAAGCCCACTACCGCCTTGGGCAAACAACTCTTGGTTGCTGTAGCCAGGACTGCCGTTGCCGGAATGGGATTGGTTGAGTGTAGGATGAATGTCACTACCATCCCAATGGGAGTTGCTTACTCCTCGGACGACGAGGTTGTAGTGTTCGTCTCCTGCCGGTCCTCCAGATCCCTTGTGCCACTTGTTGGTGACTGTTCCAGAGATTCCGTCTGGCTGGCAGTTGATGCGGCTTGGGCTTCCAGCGCCTGTTCCAACAGCGGGGGGAGTTTCTTCCCACGGCTCCTCGCCCTTCTTAAAATGCCCGAAGCTGCTTGGGCCGTCAAATAGTACCGCTGCGGAATGTCGCCAGTCTCCAGAACGGCAGCCAACGATGAAGATTCTCTGCCTACGCTGGGCCAGACCGAAGTGCTGTGCGTCGAGCATTCTGTAGGCGAACCCATACCCGCATTCAGCCAACGCTGAGAGGAGGGCCGAAAAGTCTGATCCAGACCTCGCTGACAGGAGTCCTGGGACATTCTCGTACACAATCCACTTTGGCTTAATTCGTTTAACAAGTCCGAAATAGATGAGGGATAGGTTACCACGTGGGTCAGCCATTCCTTCTCTGAGACCGGCCACTGAAAATGCTTGGCAGGGCGGGCCGCCCACGAGAACATCTGCTGTTCCGGGGCCGACATCCCATTGTTCGTAGTTGGTGAGATCGCCATAATTTTTTACGTTGGGGAAGCGTTGTTTCAGCACCTCGCAGGGGAAGGGTTCGATTTCGCTGAAGCCCACTGGAGTCCAGCCTAAATCGTGCCACGCCACAGACGCAGCTTCGATCCCGGAGCATACTGAAAAGTACCGCATCAGAGTCGCTCCTCCTTCTTCATCTTCTTCTGAAGGGTGCGCCACTTCTTGATGGCAGAGACCATCGGGTCGGACGCACGTCCGGCACAGATGGACTCAAACTCATTGAGCAGTTTCTTCATCGAGTCGATGTGCTTCTGGAGGATTTCTTTCTCCTCACATTGGATTTGGATTTCCATTTCGAGTTCTTGGTTGGTTGCTTCTAAGGAAAGAAGGTAGTCTTCGTCGCTCACTTGCTCAAGCCAAGTACGGCCTGGAGGAAGCGGGTTCGGAACGTGGCGACATCCTCGCCTACTTCCGGCTGGCACTTCACATCGTTGATGTTGGAGCCGAACAAGCGGGTGGCCTCGGAGATGGAGTCCCACAGTTTGTCGTACTTGCGGTACATCATAACCTTCTGGGAGAGGGTGATGTCCTTGGCGCTGGTCTTCGGGTCACGGCAAGCGAACGCCAAAGCCCGGAGGGTATTCCAGTTGAGACCTTTGACGATCTCGTCGGTGAGTGCCTGTTCAAGACGGGTCTTGGCGCGAGGCAGGATGGAGAAGTATTCGACCATCTCTGCGACGGACGAGGGCTTCTTGGATGTAATGGCTTCAGTCATTTTTGGGTGGGAGAAATTAGATGGAGATGGAGTCGTGGGCGGGGCGGTGGGTAGCCTCGATGCCGTACTGGATGGGGAAAATCCAACCGTCTTGGGAGTCGTAGCAGGACATATCGATCTCGATGATGGAGACGGCGACGTCCAGGTTCGTGAGTGCCTTATCTGCAAGCAGCTGGGTCTTGTAGGCTTCGGCTTCACCCTTGTCCTTGTAGAACAAGATAGAGTTAGTGATCGCACGGCCTGTGCGTGTGACGACCACGACGTACTGGCGGGTAGTGTTGAACGTAGGTAGTTTCATAGGAAGGACTGCGACAAGAACATCGCACGTCCATCCAGTCAACGCCTAAATAAATCTTTTTACTTTTATTCCGATTTGGCCTTATCGTCAGCCGGAACATCAATCACCAAACTGTTGGCATCCAGCAACTTATTGATGTCGTCAGCCGAAATCTTCAACTCTGCTTTGATGTTCACAGTAGGCGTGGGATCGACCAACTTCTCCAACTTATCGATGGCTATGGCAGTCGAAAGCATCAGTTGACCAAGAGGAATACCATCCACTTCAGACTCCAATCGTTCAGTCGCCTTGCCCACGAACGATGCCAGGCGAGCCGCAGTCTTGCGCTTGAAGGAAAGGATATCCAACTGCCCGGAGTCAGCGAGTTGATGTTTGATTTCGGTGACAGTCTTCGGCTCCACCGCAGTCATCTTCGCAGTCTCTTGCGAGGGTACGCCCTGCTTGAGCAGCTCCTCGATCCGCTTGACCGTAGCCTTGGGCAACTTCTTGCCAGCGTCCGGGTTGTTCTCTGCCAGTCGTTCAAACTTGGGGTCTGTATCCATAAAGTTAATATGCCACCTTGACCAATGGATGCAAGCCGGAGTAGCACATCGTATGGCTACCATCTCCCTGCGTATCGAACCTCCGCCCACACACCAAGCTGCACTTCGTATCCTCAAGAACAAGAAGACCGGCGCTATGTTCGTAGGCAAGATGGCTAAGTCATCTGCCAAGAAGTGGAGCGAGGCGTTCACGATTATGCTGAAGGAGGCCAAGCATAAGTACTCGATCAAGGAGTATGACGGACAGACCACCGTCGGCCTGGTGTTTGTCTACCCCCACACCAAAGCCACCGCCAAGCAGGGGCATAGCGTCCCCAAGGTCACGCGCCCGGACGTAGACAACCTGGCTAAATCCGTGCTGGATTGTATGGTTAATGCCGGTTGGCTGAAGGATGACAACCTGATCGTCGAACTCATCCTAAAGAAGATTCATTCAGAAACCGCACAAGTTGTCATTGACATTAACGATTACGTTGAGTAACACCCCTTCCTCTCACCTATGAGCAAAACCAACCGAATCATCAGCGGGCTGTCGTTCGCTGAATACAAACTCAACCCCGGCGTGAATGCTTCTTATCTCAAGAAGTTCAACGTCTCCCCGCTGTTCGCTGAAACCGATACTTTCGAGTCGTCGGCTGCCACCGATCTGGGGAACTACGTCCACGCCCTCACCATCGACCAAGGTACGCTGGAGAACTTCGCCTGTCTCCCGACCACGGGTGAAGGTAGCAAGACCGCCCGTGCCAAGTGGCGCGACGAACACCCGGATGGCGTACTCCTCTCTCCGTCCCAGATGGAGCAAGGCAAGGCTACGGCTGACAAGTTGAAGGCGTTCCCTTATTTCAATGAACTGATGGGTCGCAAGGGCATCGACACGGAAGTCACCCTGTTCTGCGAGCATCCCAAGTACGGCTATCCGATGAAGGCTCGCATCGATATCCTGGCGATGGATGGCGACGAGATTTACCTTGGGGACGTGAAGACCTATGGCAAGGCTCTCACCAAGAAGCAACTGTTCTGGGATATCCGTGACCGGGGTTATGACATCCAGTTGGTTCACTATCGTCGCTGTCTCCAGATCGTCCTCAACAAGAGTCCCAAGGAGATGGCCCTGTACTTCGGTGAGACGGAGACGGCTGCCCACGACTGCGCCAAGGTCATCCTCGATGAAGGTTGGCTCGCCCACGCTGAACTCCGTCTGGACGAATACTATCGTCTGTACAACGAGTGCCACTGGTCTGGCATCTATCCGGGCTTTAACTTCGGACAGCCTCTGACCCTCACCCTCGGAGACAACCTGTCGTGACCGCACCAAAGGAAGGATTCGGCCTCTGGATTCCAGGGGCTGTCCTCTCACGCCCAGACCTAAGCCTGGAGGAGAAGTGTCTCTACGGGCTTCTGGAGGTGCTTGACGGGGGCAAGGGGTGCTGGGCATCCAACGACTGGCTTGCGAGCCGTCTGAGCGTCAGCGAGAGGGCAATCCAGCGTTACCTATCACGGCTGGAGGAGGCCGGTCTTGTCATCAAGGTCATCAACGAGGCGGCTGGCAACCAGCGCCGGATGCAGACCATCGGATCGTATTCGGCATCCTCCCCCTCACGCCAAGTTGACGTGACCCTCACGCCAGAATGTCGTGACCCTCACGCCAAGTTGTCACCCAAGAGTAGAAAAGAGAATAACAATGAGAAAGATACAAACCCCTTACCCCTTGTTCTGCCTCACGGTGAGAACTTCAAGAGGACCTGGGTGGAGTGGGTTATCTATCGGACTAAGACCAAGAAGCGACTGTCCCGGTTCGCCCAAGAGAAGCAGCTCGCCCTGCTCCAAGGTCTGACCGAACAGGAAGCCGTTGACTGCATCAACCGATCTATCGCCAACGACTGGCAGGGACTATTCCCAGAGAAAAAGAATAGTAAACCTTTTGCCAAAATCTTAACCCGTGAAGACCACAACAATGGATTCTGAAGACCAAATCAACCGCCTTGGATTCGATGCTTGGGCAGACAACCAGTTCGTCAACGCCATCGAGGACTTCGTGATGCCAGGACACGGCAAGGTGTCGCTCACCACAGACAAGATGTGTATGAACATTTACTGGGATGACGTTGAGATTAGTTGCGTCATCCGGGCGTACACCGCTGACGGCTGGAAGACCTACGACAAGACGATCAAGAACGATGGACGCTAAACCCAAGCCGTTCTGCAACGGGTGCAAGGGGGTTCTCACCCCCGTGTACGACCCGGCAAAGAAGGTATTCATCACCAAGTATTTTACGTGCAAGCCTTGCGCTGACACGGGTAAGACGACATACTGGGATTACCCTTTCGAGTATGCCAAGGTCTTCGAGAAGCACGGATACACCTGGCTGGATCGTCATCCAGAATATCCCCTTGCCTTCATCGACACGGACATCACGCGCCTGTCGGAGAACCTCCAGCGAGCCGCCGGTTGGAAGCCGGGTGACAAGGCAAGCCTCCTCCTCCACGGCACTACTGGCACGGGCAAGACCCGCACGGCTTGGTTAGTCTTCAACGCCCTGTGGCTTGCGAACTTCCCAGACAAGGCGGTGTGGTTGCCTATGCGTAAACTTGAGATGGCAATCGAGAAGGGCTTCGACGACCACAAGCACGGGCAAGTCCTTGACTACTTCTGCAACGTCCCGCTCCTGGCGTTCGACGATCTGGGGAAGGAACGACTGACCGCCCGCATGGAGTCCGACCTGTTCGCCATCATCGACGAACGCACCAGCAATCTCCGGCCTACAATTATCACGACGAATTATAATGGCACTACACTCCTCGACAGATTCAACAACAAGGAGACAGGTGAAGCCCTGCTCCGTCGCATCCGTGAGTACTACACAGCAGTACACGCTTAAGCCGATGAACTCGACCTTCCCTGCCATGCAGTGGCAAGTGACGAGCCAGTCCCGTAAGAACGTGGCGCATACTGTGGATCTGTTCACGGGGAGCTGCACGTGCGAGGAGTACGTCTTCCGGCTCAATGGCAAGGACAGCCAGGTTCCCCAAGCCCTGCGTAGGTGCAAACATATCAAGGCCGTCCGTGAAAAGGTGGCTGATATCGTCATCGAAAACAATCTGCGAAACAGGGCTTGACTCTTATTCACAGGGTTCACATACCATTCACATCCTTATGAAACGTATCCTATCATTCCTGCTTGCCGCCGCAACGTGTGAGGCCAAGTCCATCGTCAACGACAACTTGGTTCACAAGATTGCCATCATCGAGTCGAACGTCAACGACGACGCTATCGGTGACTCCGGCAAAAGCCGTGGGGCTTTCCAGATTGGAGCGAGGGCTTGGGCCGATGCTGTCGCCTACAACATCTGCCACTCCACGTCCCACGATCCGGGTCTGCCCACCGACTGGAAGACCTACGCCCACGACTATACGACTGCCAGTTACGCAGCTGAACTCATCCTGCGTATGCACGAAGAACGGATGATTCGTTCCGGCATCAAGCCGACCCCCATCAAGTTGTATATGGCGTACAATATGGGGTATCATTCGGCATCTGCTTTCGGGTTTAATATGGACGTGACATACGGCAAGCGCCGTGCCATTCTTCTGCGAGCCAAGCAGATTCTCTCCAAGTAATTTCCTCCCAATGAGCAACCCAGCACACGACATCAAGTCCCTCACTCGCCTCATCAACCAAGAGGCCGAGCGAGTGGAACACACCATCAGCAACCAGCAGAACCAGATCGTCTACTTGTCCGACAAGTTGAACAAACTGTTTCACTCGTTGCGTCAGTTCCACCAGCACCACGGGCGTGACCTCGACCCGGATGTGCTTGACTCCTTCAACGCATCGTGGCGTTCTCACGAAGCCACCTTTGACACCTGGCAGTCTTACCAGAAGCGTAACGACGAAGCCGGTCTCGATACCATCTTTAACCTCGAAATCGAATAATCTATGACCCAAGATAATAACATGAGCAACGAAATCATCAACAAACTCCGCGCCCCGTTTGCCCCCGACCGAATCGAGTGGCGACTCCAGTCGTCCGGCAAGAAGCAGGACGGCTCCTTCTGGGCGAAGTGCCTTGCTTACATCGACAATCGTGCGGCGATGGAACGCCTCGACGAAGTCTATGGTATGGCTTGGTCGCACTCTGAGGAGTTCAAGCAGATCGGCAACCAGGCTGTCTGCACTGTGACCATCACCATCGAGTCTCCCCGTGGAGAAGGTGTCCCCCTGTTCCCCTATCGCTCTGTCACCGGCTCTTGTGCCGTGGAAGCCAATGGCGACATCGACCCGTTCAAGTCTGCTGCGTCTGGCGCTATGAAGCGAGCCGTGGTGAATCTGGGGATCGGGCGCTATCTGTATGACTTGCCGGAAGCCTGGGCGGTCATCGACCCCAATGGCAAGTACTCTGGTGCGACCAAGGACAAGCAGTACTTCAAGTGGAATCCTCCCCAGCTGCCGAAGTGGGCTGGCGGTGGTGATGACACCAACTACGTCGCCAACACTTCTCATCACGAAGAAGTCTCTGCTCCCGCTTACGTTGCCTCCAAGCCGCAGGGCTACACCGCCCCGGCTCCTGCCCCTGTCGCATCTGATGGCACGTGGCGTACTGTGGTCATCCCGTTCGGCAAGCAGCAGGGTCAGACCCTTGGTCAACTCAACCCCGCTTCCCTTAAGTGGTGGCGCGAGAACTACCAGCCGAAGCCTTACAAGGGTAAGATTTCGGACAAGGACAAGGCGTTCCGTCTCGCCCTCGACCAGTCCGCTGAAGCCTATCAGCCGATGCCCGGTCTGCCCACCGCCAGCAAGGACGAGGTTATCATCGACGAGCCGCCGATTGACGAAGTCCCGTTCTAATCGCCCAGTACTTTCCTTATGTACCACAACGATAAACCCTACGATCCGCAGGAGGAACCGAAGTCCGTCGATGGCAAGACGGGTTCCGGCAACTCCTCCGAGTTCTTCACCACTCTCCAAGACATCGACCAGAACCTTCTGACCGATGACGAGATTCTGGAAATCCTCCGATACGCCGTGGGCCGTGAACAGGCCCGTCGCAAGTCCAACCACCCAGGCCAACAGGGATGAGCGATCCATTGAACCCCAAGCGGATTAAGTCCGTCTCTCTGGAAGTGACGATGATGGAACGCATCGCTGAACTTAACGCAGAGGTCAAAGCCCTCCGCGCCGAACTCGCAGACGCACAAGAGAGCAACCACATCCTCAACGAAATTATCGCAATGATGCGTAAGGAGGCCAAGCAGTCGTGAGCGACCAACTCCTCAAGATGGTAGGGCTAGACCCTGCCAAGGTTCGGGCGATGATGACACCCGTCGAACAGCCCAAGCCCAAGGCCGGTGGTCGTCCAATCAAGCCAGCCCAGAAGGTAGTCCTGGCTTACGAGATGATCCAGAAGACTGGATGCACCCTCGCATCGGCAGCTCAATCCTACAAGGTCTGCGTCTATCGCATCGTCAAGTGGGCGCGTGAGAACAACAAGCCCTACGTCTGGAACGCTGAAGGCTTGGATACCAAGGCCAAGGAACTCGTAGATCGTGGCGTGTTCACCAACATCCGGCACGGCCTCCGCACCCGTGTCGCCTATCAACTCGCCCTCAAGCACGGGGTCAGCAAGGCTTGCCGTATGGCTGGCACTTCCCGCCGTGGCCTCTATGGTTACTGCGAGCGTTATAACCTCAAGACTCCGGCCCGTGAGACCGGCGCTATCAGTGCTTAACACCACATACACATTCAAGGCTCTCAAGGTAAATGAACGCACGTTCGATGTGGGCGTGTTCGTTTCATACTACTGGGAAAAGAATGATTGGGTTGATGAGAACGAGCGTCTTGAAAATACGTCAGATGAGTACGCTGTCGCAGACGACTTCTCCCTTACCGACATCTACGAGCAGCTCCCCGGAGGCAACCAGATCGTCATTCCTTGGGACGACCCCATCCGCTTCGACATCCTCGACGTGGTTGACTACCGACTCGATGAGGCTTTGGTAGGTCTCACTAAAGACAATGAGTAAATACGATATCGTCGCTATGGGCGACAACCACGGCGACCTGGCTTGCGAGGATACCCTAGATGCCATCATGTCCTTCGTTAAGCGGGTGAACCCCACCTATCGTGTTCACTTGGGCGATAACTGGGATTTCCGCTGGGCGAGGCGCGGGGTAGATAAGGACTCCAGAGAAGCCCGTGAAGGACTGGAGGAAGACCTGGAGGCTGGCATCCGCTGGATCGAGCGATACAGACCTACCCATTTCCTGTTCGGAAACCACGACGACAGAATCCGGCAAATCATTACGAACACGGACTCCATCAAGACCCGTGAGGATATGCAGGACTTGCAGGATCGTATGATGCGTGTGCTGCGTAAGTCTGGCTGTAAGGTCATCAAGCCTTATAACGTAAAGACAGGCCGTGTAAGCATCGGGCCTATCGATTTCATCCACGGATTCAGCCACGGGCAGAACGCCTTGCTCAAGGATGCGAGGACGTTTGGTCGCCCCGGTGGTGGCTTCTGTATGGGTCACCTCCATCGCCTTGAGCAGTTGAACATCGAGAACTTCGATGGCGGAGCTGCATGGCTATGTGGTTGGGCTGGTCGCCAAGAGGCTGCCGACTACTCGTTCCGTATGCCTGGAAGCCTACGCTGGCAGAACGGATTTATGTATTTCAAAGTCGATGGAGATAACTACATCGGCAAGCAAGCCCACCGCTTCGGCAAGGGCTGGTATTTCCCCGCATAACAACAATGATTAACTATCCAGAAGATATCGAAGAACGCTCCAAGAGCCTTGGCATCGACCCAGGCCGGATGCGTGAACTACTCAAGGCAGGGTACTGTGACCCGTCCTACGATCTGCTCCCGAAGGGGATTATGGGTCGCGCCAATCCGAACAGGAACATCAGCCTGGACAAGTCCAGCCGGTGGGTCTTGAAGTGGACTGCCAACGGTAAGCGTCAATACAAAGTCCTGTCCAAAGACCTCAACGAAGCACGTGCTATGCGTGACGAGTTCTTTGACTCCATCAACTACTACAAGGACTGATGATTTACGAGTTCCGTAATCCCATCCCGGTGGAGACACCCATCGGATACGGGATGCTTCTGTACGTAAGAGATGGCGGCACGTTCTCCAACGACGTGTTTGCCATCGTTATGGACAAGGACGGAATCATCCGGCATATGACCACTGACCAATTTAAACTCGTAAGGAACGATACCTTTGGTATCAGAGATAACGATGAGTGATTCTATCAACCAAGGTTTAGCTGCCAATGTCCTGCGCTTAGGCAATGAGTGTAGGGATCTAGGCATCTCCAATGCTGTCCTCCGTGATGAGAACGCCCGTCTCAAGTCTCTATGCGATAACCTTGGAATGGGCGGCAAGCATACCATCACGGCAATCGATGCCGAAAACGCCAGCCTCAAGGCACAGGTCGAGCGGCTGACCAAGGCCGGGGATAAGATGGCTCACATCCATAGGTTTCTTGGTTTCCCTTCTTACACTTCTGAATGGGAATCCGCCAAGGAGGGCAAGCAGCCATGAACCTCGCCTCACCCGCTCCAGTCCGTCCGGCATATCGCTATCAGTATGTCCATGTCCCTTACAAGATTGAAGACTCAAAGCCGGTAGACATCACATCCGACCACATCGTTGGCGCTATCTGCTTCGTGTTTATTGTCTTTGTTGTATGTATGCTGTTCAAGTTCATCCACGAATGAAGCCTCCAAGCAAGCGAGGTCAGTGTGGCAAGAACGCCATCCCGAAGCGTGGCCTTACCCCAACCGAGGAGAAGCGAATCGAGAAGCATATTGCAGACAACCAAGAACGCTGGAAGTATCTTCTGTCCCTCAACAAGTGGCAACCCTCTGAAATCAAATGACCGATATCTCCAAGTGCGATGGCTGGATCCGAAACGCCTTGTGCGTCAACCGGGACAACTGCCTCCGCTACACCATCAAGGCAGACGATCTACTTCAGTCCTGGCTTACGCCCCAGATGAAGCACAACGGAGATTGCAAGTACTTTATCCCTAACTATGAGCAAGAAAAAGAACGGCCTCGCAGACAAGATTCTTGAATACATCCGGCGCAATGAGCGTGAGCAAGAGCCTCCGCCCGGATACAAGAGCATCAACGAATGGCTTGTGGAGTTGAAATGCACCAAGAGGAAGTGGAACATCATCCTTCCTAGTCTCCTTAAGTCTGGATACGTCAAGTCGGTCAAGTTGCGTCGTATGTCCAAGGCCGGAAAGATCTGCATCTACAACTACTACAACATCGATAAGAAGTTCCTGGACGTTGCTTGCAAGTAAGGCGGACTTCCCGCTGGTTAGCCACGGGTTGTCCTAACGATTAGGCAGCTTCCTTATGAGCAACGCACAACATACGACACTTCTTTCTAACCACTGCCTAACGCTGGCAGAAGTTATGCTGACACCGGCGGGAGTGTCAATGCGTCCGGCCTAAAACAAAGTTCACACCCGCTTCACCAGGCGGAAGGCCAGACCCACCGACATAATCATACAGGCGGCTACGGTGGCATAGGCTATGTCGGCTGACATCCTCAAGGCGGAGGTGGCGCTATTGAGGTTACGCTCCAAACTGGCATCGTCGGAGGCGAATGACTTGCCGCCATCGATGATAATCAGAGCCATCATATTGCTGTCACCCAAGGCATCCAGCGTGGTCTGGATGATGTGGGCTGAATACAAGGCACACCCGCAGGAGATCGCCAAGATGAAGCCGACTGCCCAAAGCAGATTACTTTCGTTTGTTTCGTTTAGGTTTCGCATTGGTCTTGGCTCCGGCCTTCTTCACTTCTACGCCCATACGCTTCTTGGCGTAAGCGATAGATGCGTCCAACACTTCTGGCGCGGATGCCCCAGCAAGGCCGATGGCTGCAAACCTCATCGTCATAGACTGGATATGGTCTTGGAGTGCGAAGCCGACTAAGATAGATACCAGTCCGGCAGCTAGCGTCCTTCTCACGATCCAGCCAAGGGTCAATTTCTCCTCTGACAGCAGGATACGACTGACCATCCCGGCGGCTCCAAGCGCTGAAGCGATGATGGAGTCCTTAGCCAGTTGGCTATAGTCGTCTGGGTTACTTACTGTCGCCATTGGGGGTGTTGACTGCGTCCCTAACCTTGTCGTACAAGAACCAGATTGCAAGCGAGGCACAGGCAATAAGCGTACCACCCATCACCCAACTGAAGTACTCGCTCTCGATGATGAACGGGACTGCGCCAGCAAACGCCCCTGCGATGATGATTGGGATGCCGACCCGAATGGAAGCGAAGGCACAAGCCAGGCCACCGGCGACGACGAGAAACGCCCCGGTGATACTCCAGATGTTCTGGCTGGCTTCCTTCTTCACCCGATCTACTTCCTTGAGGAGTTCGGCGTTCCTGTCCTTGAGGGCCTGGATGTCTGCCTTGGACTTCTTGGCATCGTCCTCTGCCTTCTTCCACATGGCCTCAATCTTGTCCTGCATCTGCTTGGCTTCAGCCAGCTGCTTGTCGTATGCCTCCGGGGAGGCCGTGGAAGCCCTTTGGCGGGCTAGGGCGACATCCGCATCAGTCGGGGCTACCAAATAGGCTAGGGCTACCTTTCCTTCAGCCTTTACCACCCCCGGCTTATCAGCCTGTTCGACAGCCACAGTAACCGCCGCCGCCGCCAACTGTTCAGACCTATCAATCTTATCTCCGACCTGGGCGAGTTCGTCCGGGTTAGCGGCAGGGGTAGGGTTAGGCTCTGGGGCTGTGGCGCAAGCCACAAGGAGCAGGGATGGCAGGAAGAACTTAATCATTTGTATTGCTTGGCAGCTCGCTCCATCTTCTCACGTTCTACCGATGTGGAGAACTGGTTAATGACGGATTTGCCACTCGTAGAACGATAAAGTTCGGCAGTAACCTCCTCACGACTTACCGCATTCGGCACGTTCTTCATGGGGTTGCGGATACGTTCCTCGTTCATCTGAAGGGCGTTGTAGGCGGCACGGGAATCCTGTGTGCGGTACAGTTCAGTGCCATCGATGCCGTACAGGTGGTAGGTGTATACAGCCTTACCCTTGTTATTCAGTCCGTTATAATAAGCGACCAACTGATTCCCAAGGTCAGTCTTCCAGACGCTGTTGATTGCCCGTTCGACCTCAAGGGCAAGACCCATATGTCTGTCGAAGTATTTGTTGACCGTAGGAACCTGGGCGGCGACTTCTGGAGAACCAAGGATACCGGCGGCACGTGTGTTGCCAGCGGTAGCATCGACAGCAGAGCCAGCCTGTGTTCCAGTCCTTGCGCCACGGGGAACGAACGGTTTACCGCCACCGACACGACGAACGACCAGAGGCTTGTTTACTGCGATTGTGCCTAGTCCCTTAGCATCGACACGGAGAGATGCATTAATGACGCTCGCCAGGTCAAGTTCCGGGGCATTGGAGTTCAAGGCATCGGCAAGTGCGTTGGCATCCTCTGAAGCAATCCTAGCCTTTTCAGCCGCATCCTTGGCGGCTTGGTCGGCGGCTCGCTGTGCTTCCTTGGCAGCCTTGTCGGCGCTACGCCGTTCAATATCAGCACGGAGTTCGGCTGCGGTACGGGCGGCATCACGATCAACAGCGGCAGTTCTATCGATGTTCGCACGTTCGGCGGAGGCGTTGTTCTTCGCTTCGGCGGCGGCCTTTTCGGCGCTACGTTGAATGATATCTTCCTTCAGCTGCCGGTTGATTCTGGCACGTTCAGCCTGGATGGTATCAAGGGTCTGGCGTGTCCTTTCGACGGCTGCATTATGTTCTGCCTCGCTCTTGGCCTTGGCATCAGCGATTTCCTTGGCGATACGCGCCTCCTCAATCGCAAGAGCCTGGGTTCTATCAACCCATTCCTTGTGCTTCTTGTTGACCTCTTTGAGCAGGAAGGCTTCGGAAGCGACACGACGCTTCTCTGCTTCCTCGGCAATCTTGGCTTTCTCCTTGTCGTTAGCCTTGGAAATCTTCGCTTCAGCGTCGGCACGTTCCTTTGCTTCACGCTGGAAAATCTTGTCGGCAAAACGGCTGGCATCGAGTTCGCTTTCAGCCTGGAGACGGATGCTGTTAGACTGGGCGACAGCCTCGTCGAACGATCTGGCGGTGTTGGAGACCTCCTGTCCCTCGATGAAGATTTCGTACACCTTGCCGCCGTATTCATGGATATGGGTGTTCGGCAGCTCCGGGTGAGTCCAAGCGTTGGAAAGGTTGCCCTTGCCACGCATGACACCGACTCGCTCGCTGCTCAACTTATCCCAAGCACCGGGGGACATATTGAACTGACCACGGGTGACGACTGGCTGTGCCATCATCGATCTAGCGCCCGTATCAAGCATAGGCCCAAGTGTAGACAGGTTAAGGCTGTGGATGGGGAAGTTCATACCACGGACGACCTCGTTGGTGAAGTTGGTCGGGTTGACTACGACACGTCCCTTTCTGACGGTGAATCCGAATGTGGCTCGGAGGGCTGTCAGTCTTGCCTCTCCAAGAACCAAGTCTCCATTGCCAAGCATGGCGGCGGAGGGTTCGGTAATCTTGCCGCCGGGAATCTCGACTGAGGTGGGGTCGATAGGGCCACCCTCAAGGTATCTCTGCATCCACTGATTGGCGAGCGTGTGGAACTCCGTGTCATCCTTGAACAGTTCATTGAACCGCTTGGCTGTGATTTCATTGCCAGCCAGGTCTTTGACGTAGCCCGTGACATTTCCATCCTTGTCATAGATACGCAGACCTTCAGATCGTGCCGTCGAGAGGTTCTGGTTGAACTTACCAAGGTTGAAGACCTTGACTGTGTAAGAGTTCGTCGGCGTGTACTTGGCCCTATCGACGTTGTTCAGTTTGGCGTACTCGGAAGCACTGATAGTTCCTTCCGGGCTGACATACTGAATGGTAGTTTCGGCGTGAAGCGGAACGAATGTCTCGTCGGTAACGAACTGGTTCTCCGGGCCGACCTTGACACGAACTTCAGTCGTCGGGGACGTGCGGTGGGAATCGACACGCAGATAGCGAGCCTGGAACACGGGACGCTCTACGCCAGCATTGATGGCATTAAACGTGTGAAGGAGATTATCCACGATGGTGTCCGGCAGACTGCCACGGAGACTTTCGATGGCCTTCATCTCGGCGGCAGAAGGCTTACCCCACATGATGGTGGGCTTACCTTTAGCGCCACTGTCCACAGACCAGCGGAAGCCACGCTCGCTTTCAGAGACACCCTGTAGGACACGAACAATCATGTCAGCATGGGCAGAGGTCACCTGTCTCACATCCGGCATGGTGGACGGGTTTACAGGGGGCTTCTGTGTCGGGACTTGAGCAGCTGGAGCCGCCGTGGGGCTGGCGGGCTTCGGAGTCGGGGCGGGAGGCGGTTGAGCGCCACGTGTCGGAGCCGTGTTCGGAGGGGGAACAGGCTGTCCGTTGTGCGTCGGAGCAGTAGGGGGGCCAGCAGGGCCACCGGCAGGAGCAGGAGTGGCAGGGGCGGGAGTGCCGGGAGCCGCATTTCCACTTCCAGGGGCAGGGATAGGCTGTCCGTTATGCGTCGGGATTACAGGTGTCGGGGCAGGGCCACCGACAGGGGTAGGAGTACCAGTAGATCCAGCGACAGGAACAGGGGCTGGAGGAGGAGTGTTCTGTGCGGCTGTTCCGGGCTGGTTGATGCCAGGGATAGGGGTGTTGGTATTCGGGTCAACGAGCCAAGAAAGGCCGGAGGCAACGAACAACTGAGCCTGTTGCTGATGGGTCAGCTGCGTGACAGACAAGTCGGCAAGGCGAGGAGAGCCTTTACCGCCGGAGGTCATACGCAGGACGCTCTCGTACAGTTTTACGACAACGGGGTCACGGACGACTTCGTTGCGATTGTTAGTCCAGAATCCACGGACTGTTCCGTCAGACTGGCGAACGAAACGCATACCAGAGGACTGGAGGTTCTGGACTGCGTTGGCGGCGAATCGACGGGGAATGATGCCGACCTCCGGGTCGAGAAGCATATTCAACTCGGCGCGGACATTGTCATTGTTGAGGATATCAAGGATACGTCTGTCGCCACGTGTGAGGCGGGCGATGGAGTCGATGATGCCAGCACCACGGACACCGACGTTCTTGCTTGGGGTGTCCTTGCTACCGACGTAACCGGCAGGGCGAGCCTGGGAGTCGATGGTAGCCATCCACCAAGCGAGAGTCTCACGGGTGAAGCGATCCAGCATGGCTGTGCTTCCAGTATCAGTGAAGTGCTTCTTGGCGGCTGCAAGTTGGGCATTGAACGCAGCCTTCTCGGACGCAGTAAGGTTGTTGGCGTACGTGTTAAAGAACACGTCTCTGGCTTGGTCGGAGATACGCTGACCCTTGCCTTCGCCACCCCACAGGGTCGCTGTCATTTCATTCGACATAGGCCGGACTGCATCGTCGTAAAGCAGGGCTTCCCATGTCTCATGGAACATCGTGAACGGGTCACCCTTCGTAACGTCGAAGTAGATCGTATGGCTGTTCGGGCCTTGGTCGATAAACACGCCCTCCTTCACCTGGCGAATCGTGCCGGTTCCGTTGATGTTAGTACGCTCCTCGAACTTACGGAATGTAAGCGGGTTCTCGACTTGGCGACCAGCCTCTGCGTGTTCAGCCGTCAGCTGCATATTCTCCGCAGTCGTCACTTTCAAGGCCGTCTGCTGTGTCTCAAGATGATGCTGAAGTTGGATGAGGCGCTTGGATTCCGTAAGGCCGTTCGCCTTTAGGTTAGACATTTCCGTATTAATCTTTTCCTGCGTCTTGGCGATTTCGCCATTGATGGAATCAAGTCGGCGGCTAGAGTCGGACAGGTCACGAGTCAGAGCATCCAGGTTGATTTGGGACTGCTTACGGCTATCCATCTCGGCCAGTTTCTGCTGGGCGTAGAGGGCGGCGGCTGTCGGATCGTCCTTATGGATTGTGTTAGCCTCCTCACGAATCTTGGCAACTTGCTCCGGGGCGAGGTGAGTCGTAAGGCTCATGGCCGCCATTTCAGCGGGGTTGGTCAACTGAATGCGACCATTGGTAGCCATGTATGCACGACGATAGGAGTCGGCACGGGAGACCTGGTCGTCCCAAGACTTGGCTTCACCAAGCCATTGACGCAGACGTGTGGACTGATGGGCATCAAGACCCTTGTCGATGCCGATGATGTCTGCCCAAATCTGCTTGCTTCTGATTTCGTCAGAGGTCGGCTTGATGAGCATCTCGGACACACGGGCAAGCGCACGAATCGATGTGCCAGAAGCAGCTCCTACGCCGAATCCCTGTCCGGCTGTGGATCGGTCATTAGCCCAAGCAAAAGCAGCACCCATCGTACCACCGTGGATAACGTCATCGACAACGACGTGGAAACCGCCACGCATGGCATCTTCCCAGCCGGAGTCCACCATCCACTTGGTCATACGGAACTCGTCGTTAAGGGCGGCAATCTTGCCAGCATTCTCAACCGTTACGGGGGTCTTGCCGATTTCAGAACGAATGCCGTTCATCACTCCGTTGAGGGGTGTGGTTGCCACGTACTCTCCAGAGACTGCTACCTTGCCAAGTCGGTTAACGACCTTGCCGTAAGTCTGCATATTAGTACCGGCACTGACCATCGCTTGCGGGCGAAGAAGATATCCTGCGCTAAACACGCCGATAGCACCGCCAAGGGCATTACCAGTCCAGGTGTCGCCGTCGGTCACGAAGTAACCACCAACGCCGCCGATAGCACCTTGAACCCAAGGCACTGGCTGGTTGTTGAGAAGCCAGTAGATGCCCTTCTTGCCAATCGCACGTTCGGCTTGGCCTCCTCCAAGGAACTTACCCATTCCAGAAACGCCCTTGCCAAAAACCTCGACACCCCAGCCGCTGGCTTGAATTACACGTCCAGACACCGGGCGTGTCGTCTTTTCTACTCCGGCAAGTTCATCAGCGTGGGCTGCGGCTTTGGCCTGGAAGTCCTTAACACGCTTGGCTAGATCGGCAAACTCTGGAGCAGCAAGATGATAGTTAATCCTGCTTCTCATGTCTGCCGCTTCGTTAGTGCCTTTTGCGCCAGTATTGATGATATCATCCGCCTTCTCGCTCAAGAGAACGGCAAGAGCCTCGCCTTCGGAAAGTGTGCGACCAGTCGCATTCTTAAACTTTGTGATGATTTCGTTGATATAGACACGCTCCATGCCCTCGACGACAGACCCTGTAAGAGCGCCCTTCTCGATTCCACCGGCAGTACGGATTTCTGCGGCAATAGCCTCACCTTCGGCGGAAATAGCCTTTCCACGTGCAGACAATTCAGCGAACTTGGCGGCGTTCATCGTTCCACGTCCTGCGATTCTTCCGATGATTGTAGCACCACCCAATCCAAGCGTAATCGGATCCATCGTCGCAGTGGCAGCTTCCTTTAGGCGAACATCGCCATAGGCAGTCCTGGCGGCATAAGCGGCGGATTTGAGTCCGATTGCATCGTAGGCGGAGGCTACGGCATTGCCGGTGTTCGTATTAACATTCTGCCAGTTCTCGCTGTACTGATTGATGGCAGCAAGGACATCCTCGTCGCTGGCATCATTCCAGTACTTGGTGTTGTTTCTGAACTTATCAATGACGGTCATCACGACGGCAGCAGGGCCGGCGAGGTCTGAGTTCATATGCTTTTCGTTGAGGAAAAGAATAGAGCCAGGGTCTAGGGAGTCGGAGATGAAGTTCTTGAACGTGGGGACGGACTCGATTACGCCAGCGCCAAACGAAGCCAGTTTCTCGCCATGCTTGCCGGGAGCAAAAGCACCATCGGCACGAAGGGCTGCCATCTCGGTGAGAGCCTTGATGACCTCTTGATTGTCCGGGGAGTCGAAGTCCGTGTAGTGATCCAGAATGCCAAGCAGCTCTCTGCTGTTTCCCTTGGACTGGGCGATACGGATACGGTCAATGACAGGCTGGAGGATGACCGTAGAACGCTTGACGATTTCTTCGGCCTTGGCTCGCTTGGCGGCATCTTGACGGTATGCGGGGGCAAGGTACTCATCCGGGGCAGTAGGAAGAAGTGCGTCTACGGAACCCTTGATAGCCGTGATGCCATCCTCGATGAAGTTAAGTCCAGCGGTTACGGCTTCGTTGGCAAAGTTGACGTTACGCTGGCTATCCTTGTAGTAAGCATAGTTCTTCCAGGCGGCAATCTTGGCCTGTTGGGTAAGACCGTCAAAGTAAGGTTTTCCACCCTGTGCGACAAGTTCACCGGCCTTGTATCGGTCATCCAGATCGAGCAGTCGGCGCTGAATCTTACCCTTCATGTCCACTCCAAAACGACGACGTTCCTTGAAGTAAGTCGTGTCGTCAGCCTCTCTGATTACCTCTGCGGCTACTGTGGCGGGAATGTTATTCTCCGGGTTTGTGACGAACTCGACAAGTTCTTTGTCATCCATGCCGAACACCTGTGGGAAGGCGACACCATTCAAGACATCGATTTGCTTCTTCTGATTGGCGAACTTGTAAAGGCGGTCATAGACGACCCCTGCATTGTGTTCGCTTGCGGGTCTATCGTGCTTGATGAGTTTCCAAGCCGCCGCCTCACGGTCTTCGCTTTTGGATGGCGCTCGCTTGGTTCCGAATACGGCAAGGTTTTCGGAGGACTCAAACTGGGTGTAAGCCTTGTAGTTGAGTGCAGAGTCAAATACGTACTGATTGGCGGTACGCAGTTGCTCGGCCTTCGTCACCTCAAACTCTGGAGTTCCAGGGATAGTCTCTGGTTTGGTCGATCCGACACCACCAAACGAACCGTCTGGATTGGGGTAGAAGTACGGCTGTGCGGTGAAGTCGATTACCGGCGCAGGGGCAGTTGGTGCGACAGCGGTAGCGGCGGGTTCGGGGGCGGGAGGAGTAGCCATTAGAAATTAAGCACCACGGGCTTTGGCAGCCGCTTCCTTGGCTTTCTTAACAGCCGCATCCTTTGCGTCTTGATCGGACTTAAGGATACGCTCAAGTTCAGCGGCAAGCAGTGTGTTCCCGGCATCACGTGCGGCTTTCGCCCGATTGCGGATGGCGACAGGGTCAATAGACTCATTACCACGACTAACAGCCTTTGTGGACTTTGTGTCAATCTTGTAGGCTCTGTAGAAATCCTCTGTCTTGGCAAGTTCGGCAAGTCCGACATCATCCTTCTCACGTGTGAGGAACTTCTTAGCCGTATCCAGGTCAAGTCGAACACCCTGTGCGGAAAGGCCGGATCGGAACTTGTAGTCGATGAACTCGGCAAGTTTCTTGGTCTGTGCCTTTAGGTAATCCTTTGTTGCGAACGGATTAGGTGTATTGATTTGCGTGATAATCTTCTGGACGTATTCTCGGTCAGCGTCGGAGAAGTTACCCCCGGAGACGATGGCTCGACGGAACGCAGCGACACCGAACTGACCAAGCATCTGGCCGGTGGCGAACTCCTCGTCCTTGCTTGTGGTGGCAAGGAATCGATTGAGGTAGTTCTTGGCGCGTTCTTCATCCGTTCCATTGACAGCATCAAGCAACTGGGTGAGGAACGCTCTACCCTCAGTATAGCCGACGACATTCTCATCGACCTTGGCCTTGATGGTAGCATCAATCGGGGCGGACGTCGGGTAAGACAGGAGCTGCATCTGATACTCGTCACCACCCTTGGTGGTAAGGCCGACATTATACCAAGTCGGATATTCACGCATAATCTTGGTATGCTCCTCTTGGGCGGCTCGACGAAGATTCGTCTGTTCAGTGCCACCAGTACGACCCGGAATGATTCCGGCATTCTGGACTCTCGACTGAACCGTGGCGGCAAACGTACCCTTCTTGTCGGACGCAGGGGCTTCCTTGCCAGGCTCAACCGGCTTGCCGTACTTGGCCTCAAACTCAACCTTGGTCATATTGGCCTTATCCTTGGCCTGTTCAGCCGTAAGCGTGGCGATGCCAGAAGTCTGGGCGGCACGGGCTTCGTCAGCGGCCTTCTGGAACATGGCAAGACGGTCAGAAATCGTAGCGACGTTGGCTGTGTATCTGTCGGCTTTGAGTTTGTATTGAGAATTAAAAGACTCACCAAGAGCCTTTAGTTCCTCTGCCGTAGCGCCGGAGGCAGTAAGACGGCTAACGGCTAGATTGTAGTTGGCGCTGAACGTGCTGATTTCTGTCTGCCAAGCCTTGTCCAGATCGATTCTTGCCTGTTGGACGATGGGAATCTGTTCAAGGTAGTTTGTGCTTGTGCTTGTCGTCGTAACGCCAGGATTGATGGCTGTCGTCATCGAACCAGGAAGACTTGCGGGGGTAGCGCCAGTTGTGGCGGGAGATGTGCCAGCAGTAAGTGCGGCAGAAGGCTCCTCGGTAGTCTGTGTGGGGCTTGTGCCAGCCTCGGAGATTTTGGCTACGAGGGGCTTGCCAGAGGCGTATCGCTGAAGGTTAAAGCCAGCCGGAGCTGCCTCTGGGGTAAGGCTGAAGCCCTTGCCAGAAAGGTCAGTCGTAAACACTCCAGACGGAGCAGTGTTTGAAAGGATAGATCCAGAAGCCGGTGCGGAGGCAGGAACGCCAGTAGACACAGCGCCACCGCCATTAGCATAGGGAGTACCGTCAAGAACAGAACGGGCGGGCTGTGTGGAGATTGACGGAGTGAAGGTGGACATATCCGTACCAGCACCGAAAGCACCAATGATTTCGGCACGTCCGGCCTTTGATGCGGTGGCATAGGCATCCGCTTCCATCTTTCGGATTTCAGCGAGGGTCTTGAGTTTCTCAAGACGCTTATCCTCCTGGGCGGCTTGGTCGGCGGCGTACTTCTTCTCAGACTCAAACGAGGTAGCGAACTTCGTGAGAGCAGCTCCAGTCAACTTACTACCGTCTCCACCAGTCTCGTTGTAAAACGCAATGGCTTCGTTGGCTTTAGCCGGATCGAACTTGTCCTTATGTTCGTCTGGGATGAAGACATTGCCTTCGTCATCCTTCTTTAGCCAACCGGCAGAGAGTTGCTGTTTGACAGATTGTACTCGCTGGTCGGACTTGAGATAAGGGGAAAGCATCCCTTGAATCTTGGCTTCTTCCTGCTTACGCTTTTCAGCGTCCTCCATGCCCTTGGCGATGCTAGCGCCAACATTAGCGATGCCTTGACCGATGGAGGCTCCGGCACGACCATAGGCTTCGACGAAGCCAGGAACGATCTGCTGAACCTGTTCAGACTGGTATTTTTGGAAAGCCATTAGGCGTAGGTAAGGTTAGTGCGAGGCTTGACGACGACATCCATAGCCATCTTGACAACAGACTTGAGCATAGGCTTGTCAGAGATGAACTTGGCGAAACGCTCGCCTTCCTCGGTGTAAAGAGTGTCCAGCCATTCCGGGGCTTCAGACTCAAGCCAGTTACGGAAGACGACCCATTCCGGGTTGTCCTTGCCGTACACCTCACGGGCGACCCAGCATTTTGTAATAGCAGCACCACCAAGTTGTCCAACAGCACTAAGAGCGCCACCCCAGATAGCACCAGAACGCTGGGCATTGGCAGACTGGATAGCGGTTTCCATCTGAATACGATTGGCGCGGATATTGGCGAGATACTGGGATTCCGGGGTAAGGAAGGAAGACTGACCAAGACCGGCATAACCAGCCTGGGCGTTCTGAACGAGTCCCTGTAGGCCAAAGTTCTGCGACGAGGCAAAAGCCGGATTGAGGAATCCCTGTAGGCCGATCTGTTGCTGACCCGCACCCATCTGATAGGCTTGCTGGGCAACGCCTTGACGCTGGGCGAGACGCTTCTGACCCATATTATAGGTATTCAGAATCTCCAGGTCAGTACCCTGTCGGCTGAAGGACACGCCACGGGCGGCGGCTGCGGCACGGGCGGCTTGCTGGGCTTGGTTGGTTTCAGCTGCATTCAGCGACGTACCAGCCTGTAGGTCTGAAAGAGCCTGTTGACCGAAAGTATCATAGATGCCACGTGTGGTAGCGTCCATCGAGCCAAGGGCGGCATTAGTAGCCTGGGAGCCAAGGCTGCCAAGCATCGTCAACTGGTCTGTGGCGTAACGCTGTTGCATCTGCTGAGCAGGGGCATACAGATCGCCATACAGTCCAAGCATTCCCTGCGCCTCACCACGGAGGCTCGCCATCTGCTGGGCAGTAAGCAGGGGCTGGAGATTGGTCTCATAGCCAATCTGCTGACGTAGGAGTTGGTCTTGAGCCTTGAGAGCGTTACTACCTTCAGCAAGGTACTGATTGTAGTCCGCTGTGGGGTTAGGTGCTGGAGTTTTGGCTTTGCCGCCCATTAGATTGTGTGGATTAGGTTGATATACTGATTAGAGAGTTCGGACACCTTGTCGAATTGGATGCCCCATTTCCGCTGGTTCTGCCAGTTCGGGAAGCGGGTCTTGAACCGCTGGACTAGACCGACACGGCCTGCCGTATCCACGGCGCACCAGTCCATAACGCAGAGATCCTTTTCTGCCTCCTGTTCGACAGGGATACGCTTGAAGGCTGTCAGTACGGACTCGTCCCCTGTATAGGGTGTCTCGATAGGGTAGGCGATGCCTACGCCGGAGATGCGGCTGTCGGAGTACGCCACGAAGAGGTAGTCGTGCAGGAACGCCCAGCGCAGGTAGTTCTTGGTATCCGTAATGCCAAACGCCTCCCTGCGACCCTTATAGCGGTTCGCATCGATGAAGGAGGTTAGTTCGGACAAGAGCATTAAGCGGTCTTGTACTTGTAGATACGGAACTTGGACGATCCGACTGAAATGCCAGAAAGAAGACCACCCCAATTGAATGTAGTATTGCCGATTTGGAAACTGTATCCGGCAGCAGACCCGGCGACATCAATCGTGAATGTGCTAGTAAAAGAAGATGCGGAATTGAATGTGTGCTTGAGACAAACCTGTTCGTGATGCTGATACGAAGAGCCAGCACCCTCAATGTCAAAAGAGCCGCTAAGTGTCGTGCTTGGGCTGGTCTGGTTTAGACGCATAGCAGTTGCCACCCCAACGTCCTTGTTGAAATTAACCAAAGCCTCAACGACCCAAACATCTCCTACGGCCTTCGTGTGAGAGGCAGATGTGAAATAGGTAGTCCAAGCGGTAGTCGTGCTAATGGTTGCAAGGGCAATTGTCTCCTCAACAATTTCGGTAAGCACATATCCGACTGTGCCATTGACCTGGAGTTGACCCGTGAAGTTAGCGATGCCATTGCTAGTGAAGCCGTTGTCTGCAATCACATTGCCGGTGAGCGTGGAGCTGCCGGTAACAAGAAGTGTGCCTGTGACAGTGGCATCACCGCCGACTGTGAGATCGTCTGTTACATTTAGGTCATCGACCTCTGCGTTGCCAGCCACATCGACCTTCTGACCGGCGGCAGGGGTAAGCACCAAGTCAGCGCCAGAACTAGCAGCGATGGCAGATGTTGTGATGGGAACACCACCGCCAAGCAGCTCGGCAACAGTAGCCTTGCGGAGAGCAGAGGCAGACAGGTCGTGGACGAGAAGGCTGTCGCCAGAGGCAATGCCACCAGAGATGGCGGTCTGGTCTGTGACAGCACCCGGAAGCAGGATAGCCCCATTTGTCTGGTTGTTAAGACGGGTAGCCGTGACTTGCTGTCCGTCAACGTAGGTTTCTGGAGATTGGATTTGAGCCATTTATTTCTTGGATTGAGTCATATGTCCAGGGACGATAGCCTCTACAGTTACCGATCTAATGGACGGGCGAAGGTTGGTAGATACAAACTTAACTTGAGAGTAATAGCCGGACTTGCGAACGGGTAGGCGCAATGTCGCATCTTCCGTTACAGGAGATCCGTAAGAATTGATGGCTGTATTGTAGTCCGGGTTCACGGTGATGAACGTGGTTTGCATCGCAGAACCGGCAGTAAATGCCGCATCAATCTGGACGCTGGAGAAACGCTTCTCACGATTGGTCTGGAACGAGTAAGCCCTTGTGATGAGTTCAGCGTTGATGTTTACCGGCGGGAAGGAGAGTTCTTCAAGCGTGGTCGGGATGTAGAACGGAAGAATCGGGCTTCCAGTAACACCAGGAAGCGAGGAATCAAACTCGTCCCATTCCAGCTGCTCAAGGAGAAAAAGACCCTTCTCCTTATCAATCATAAAGATACGACGACGGCTTCCACGCTTTGCGATGACGAAGTCTTCGATTTTCTGGCTCGGATGGTAGATATCAACAGACTCCCAAGCCTTGTTGATAAAGTTGTAGACTAGTACCGCATTATTACTGGTGCTGGAATCAAGAGGAACAGCCAAGTAGTATCTGTTTTCCCAATACGCTGCAACAGCCTTACTGACAGCATTATAGTTAATGCGGGAAATTACGTCTGAGATCGGAGCAGAAAGAGGCTCTGCAAGAGTGAGTAGTCGCATTCCTTCCGGGGTGTTCGTGTTGCCCTGTCCAGCGCCAGCCGGATTGAGCATATACACGCCATTATCGGAAAGGAACAGGATACCACCGCCAGCCTGGACGATAGACCCTTTGGCGATACAACCGATATCTGTAGCCAGCGACTTGATGTAGGAGTCCGCTTCCTGTGCCGGATCGCCAGAAACATTAGCACCAACGCCAGCTGCGGCGTAGAAGATACTGTTACGCATAAACACCACGAACTCATTGAGAGTCCAAGGTGTGACGGCTACAAGGGTGTCAGCACTGCCATCATTGATGGTGAACACATCAAGGGCAGACCAATGGTTATCTTGCAAATAGTGACTTACTTGAATCGTATTAGTGTCAGTCTGTACGATGTGCCGATTACCATAGTAGATGGCGTGAGGGCTGTCCGGGTAGTTCGTATGCGTACTGACACCCGGGATGGCGATGGTCGTGCTTCCGTCCCAGCGCAGGGTTGTCTTGTCGAATCCTCGCAGGATATAGACGTATCCAATCCCTTGAGCCTGGTATAGTTCTACTGTGTCTGCGGCGGTGATTGTCTCCCCGGCAGGGAAATTAATCTTTGCGGACAGCGTATCCGAATCTGGGTTGAATGTATAGATTCCGTTACTTACGGCCAGAATAATTAGTTCAGACCCTGTGGACGTAGTGTATGCACAAGAACCATAGACGACCTCACCGACGAGAGCGCCGGTAGTAAGTCTTTCAGCACCCTTACGGACAGTAGCAACGCCACGATCCATACGGATGTTCTGGGCTTTGGAGACGTAGTTCTTGCCCAGGTTGACCGGGTTATCCCTAGAGTTCAAGCCGATGAACCCTTCGTCACCATCGACTAGATACTCTCTGGACGGCATTACTTACCTGTGATGGAGTGCCAGACGGCGAGCAGCTTGCCGGAGAAACGGGCGCCGACATAGACACCGCCAAGGAACGAGATGGAGAGGAGGATGAGCGTAAGCATATTAGGCGGGGAGAGAAATCTTGAGCCGGGTGAGTTCAGCCTTCAGTTCGGCTTCGGTAGGCTTTGTAATGAGCGTAAGAGTACCCCAGTACTTGCCGCCCTGCTTGAACTCACGATAGCCAAGGCAGGACTTGCCATCCTTGATGAAGGCGACCCAGCCAGTAGCGATGTTGATAGGTTCAGTAGGCATAAAGATCAAGTGAAGTATCCACCGTTACCATCGGATAGATAAATCGTGGTATAGGTGTTAGAGTTTTCGTCCATACATTCCTCGGAGAAGAAGGTCGTGTAATAAGGAGCGTAACTATAAGCCGTGGTTGCAGAATAAGAACCGTACGAACCATCGTGGTAGAAGGTCACCGTACAAGTACCGTTCTGGTAGTTGCTTGAACCTGTGCAGTTGCCTGTGATGGTGATGTAATTAATCACATCATTGAACTCGTAGGCAAACACGCCGTACGCCTTAGCCTTAACATCCGTGACATTAGCCCAGTCCTCGTAAGTGCCTCCAGAGCCATCGTTTCTGATGGTCACGTCGCAAGTCTCCGACGGAGTGGAGTAGCCAATCAGAGAGTCGGGGTGTACGACAGAGATTGTTCCGCCGCCATTTGCCACAGGGTACTCGATGTCTTCAATCAGCGAGTTAAAACTTCCAGCAGGAGGGAAACCGCCACCGCCAGTAACAGGTAGGGTGAACAGGGACGATCCACCGGGATGCCCAGTGGTGATGTCCTTGTCCCCTGCGTATTTGAACCAGACCGACATTAAATGACGGCGTAGGCGATGTGCAGGGTCGGAGCGCCAGAAGCGGACTTGGCTCGCACAGCGCCCTTGTAGGAGTCGAGCGAGAGCGAAGCGCCAGCTGCCAGTATAAGACCTGTGGATCCAGAGCCGTTCAAGATGATTTCGGCGGCGATGCTGGCATCCTTATTCTGGATGATAAGGGACACACGCTTCTCTGGGGTGACGGAGGCGGCGAGAACCTGGGCAGCAGTCGTGCTAAGGGTAACGTCAGTGTGGACGAAAGCCGGAACGAACGGGGCGGTAATGGAGATGTTGGCAGACATATTGATTAGTAAGTGCGGTTCATGTTGATGCGGTTGACCTGTTTCTGCTGGCGCAGGATGATGTCAATCGCTTCGGTGAGAGTGTTCTGGGCTTCGGCTTCAGCCATCTGAGCGGCCTCCAGCTGCAGCTCGGACTTGAGCCAATCAGCAAAAGAACCACGGGCAGCGTAAGCAGAGAACAGATAGGGAATCTGTACGATCTGCCACTTCGCAGGATGCGTCGAGGGAGACTGTCCGGCTGTCGTGGCTTCAAGGCAGTTGTAGAAGTTGCCGTAGTGGGGCTTACCGGCTACAGGAACATACGAGCCTGTATTGCTTCCAGAGTCGAAATAACACTGAGAGCCAACGGAATAAGCGACGGAGGCACTATACAGATCGCCAACCAATTCGGGACGCTTGATGCGGTATTCTCCATAGACAGTGCCAGGGTCGCTAGGGAGTACCAGTTTCTGGGTAGTGCCGTTGTCGTATAGGCGGAAGGAGAGTCCAGACGCACGGGTGCTGACAAGGGGGTCTTTGTCATAGCAGTTTAGGACTTCCCCGGCATCGGCAGGGATAGCAGCAGTAACAAGTCCGTTGCCATCGTCGGTGACGACGAGTTGGGCTACACGGATAAGGTCGGGCCAATCTTGGGACTCCCAGGCGCTACGGACACGCTCATTGATGAAGTCACGAAACTGGGCGAAGGTTTCTTCGGAGATATTATGCCTGTCCTGCCCGGAATACTGAAGGGCATTGAACAGGATCGGGGAAAAGTGAGTGGTTCTCATTAGGTGAGGAAACCGTCTGCTGTGAAGATTGCACCGTTGACGGTGGTGCGCTTAACTCGGTTGGTCACAGCGACCTCCGGGTTGTGCTTGATGTAGTCGTCCATGAACTCCTTGTCATTCCAGCACTCGTAGCCAAGGCGTTGTCCCCAATAGTGAAAAGCAGAGAGGGGAATCTGGGCTTTTAATTCCCCGACCCCCTCAATGCTGGATGCCGCATTACTATGACGGAAAGCCGCCATAGACTTCGCTTGCGTATAAGCAGCCGCCTCTTGCATCCTCCAGCCCGTCAGAAGTTCCCGTTCGACTTGCTTTCGCATATCGGCGGGGATGGCTTCGGACAGGGACTGGATGATGTCAGACAAGGCAGTCTGATTAGGCGGTGAAGTCGAACTTACCGAACGCCAGCGGGTTGTAGACGCAGAGACCGGCAACCGCTTCGATGAGGCGGGCAGGGCCACCACCATTGTCCTGGAGTTCAGTCACCTGGGCGACGTTACCGCCGTAGCGGATTTCGACCTGGTCGAACGGGATGATGTAACCGCTGAAGTTGTTCTTGAGGAACAGGGACGGGTGGAGGCGGATGCGACCAAAGTCGCCTTCAAACACGTCAACCGACGAGACGTAGGACGAGGAATCCGCTTCACGATTGAACGTGCGGACGCTCTGGTACTGGTTCGTGCCGGAGGCAGTGGTGGTGAAGACGAGGTTCGTGAAGGCGCGCTTGAGGGTCGGGCCGACGAGAGCGTCGTAGTCCTTGAACTGGCCTGTCTGGGAGTAGATACCTGTGAGGATATCCTGCACGACGGACTCGGTCAGAGCAGCTGTGCCGACAGACGAAATCTGCGAGGCAGACGGGCAGAAGGCGGAAGCGGCAGCCGGGAGATCGACGGTGTCAATGGAGGCGGCGGCGACGATCCACTTGTCGAGACCACGGGTGCGGTAACCGACAGTGCCGTTATCGACTTGAGCGCCCTGGTTGGCACACATCGCCACTTCCATATCACGCTTGATGAGCGTAATGGCCTTGGAGACGTTGTTGGCGAGTTCGTCACGGACACCGGCGATGTTGGCGACATCCTGGGTGAGTTTCGAGACACGGACGGCCTTGCGGAAGATCTGGATACGGTTGCTCAGTTCGACACGGAACTGGGTCGTACCATCGTTCACGAAGTTAGTCGTGCCGGTGTTCGGGTCAACGTCAGTACCATCGACCACAGGGGTCGGGGCGGCAGTGGCGGGGAGACGGGCCGCCTGCCCGCGGAAGAACGTGGTGCCGGGCTGAGGGCCCTTCTTCGCCATCGACGTGAAGGGGGTGTCCTTCGCATCGACCATAGCGATGAGGTTAGCAAGGTCTTCACGCTTACCAGCGTTGACGATGTCTTTTTCGAGAAGTTTAGGCATGGGGGTATGGGGTAGTTAGGGGAGGGGATTAGATGAAACCTTTCGACAGCAGAACTTTGGCGAGGTCATCTGCGGAGGTCGATTTTGCGAATCGACTGACAGCCTGTTTAGCAGTTGCTTCGGTTTTGCTAACTTTGACTGGTGCGGCAGTAGGACGTACGGGCTGAACGGGGGCTTTCTTCACAGCCTGGGTAGGCTTAGAACCGGCCTCACGTGCTTTCATTCCGGCAATCGCATCACCGACCCACATTTGCCAGTCGGGGAACTTCTTCAGTTCTGGTGCGGTGCGAAGAATCTGTTGCGCCATCTGGTACTCTTGCGATTGGGGGGCTTTCCACCAGGGGTACGTGGTTTCGGCAATCGGTCTAATCTTTTCCTCGACTTCGATTCGCGCCAACTGTTTAGGAAGGTGCTGTTCGATAGCCTTGGTAGCGTTGACCAACATTCGATTCACGTCATCCGGGCCGTACTCGCTTTCTCCAAGGACAAACCCGTTAGGGTTCTCCATACACTTATAACGCAGCCATCGGGCTTGTTCCACTTCCTTGTCCACTTCAGCCTTCGATTTTAACGAGGCAAAGGGATTGTCATCGTTGATGACTCTTTGCTCGCTCGCTTGCTGGGACTCGGTTGCGGCTTGCTTCAGCGCCTCCATCTCCTTGCGGAGATTTGCGACTTCCTCCTCCGCTTGCTTTCGCTTGGCGGTAAGTTTGTCGATACGCTTCTGCACACCCTTCGGGAGATCGCTGTCTCCCTCGTCGTCTTGTGCTTCCTGTGAATGAACTTCGTCGCCATCCTCGGCCTGGGGGGATTCTTCGGAGGCTTCGGCATCGAGTGCTTCCGCTTGTTCCGTGTCTTCCTTGACCTCCGTCTGGGCTTCATCCTCGTTTTCGGCCTGGGATTCTACCTCCTGCTCGGTATCAGCGAACAGAGTCTCACGGAGTTTAGCCGCAAGGGTTTCTTCGTTTAGGCCCGAAGAGTGGGCATTTGACTGTGCCTCGATGTTGTTTTGGGCCGGATCGATATCGGCGCTATTGGAATCTGACATAACAGGGAATTGATGCTCCCAGGGGCGTAGGGGCATTAACCCCCAAAATCAATGTCCGTCAAAGCCCGGAATGGCTGTTTGTAAGTTTTGGCAACTTCCTTCACGGCTCACTTGCCATACTTACCCTCACGCGCCTCCAGCTGCTGGTTAAGCAACAGGTCTTTGAAGTCCTTTAGGGCTTCGGCACGTCCACAGGCGTGGATACGCTTTTCACCCTCTGTGGCGTAGGAAATAGCACGATCTACCTCGGCTTCTACGCTGGCATCAAGGTAAGCCAAGACTGCGTCGAATACCTCGTTCTGGTCAAACGAAAGCACCCGCTTATGGTCGTCGATAGACTTAGCCATTCTGTTGCTGGGCGAACTGGTCGGACACCGGGGTCACGCCGATGCGTCCGATGGTCTTGTTCTCCTGCTGGGAGACGGACATCTGGAGGTTCTTGAAGTAGTTCTGAAGCAGAGCCTGGAACTGCTGATCGCCCTGTGCGGCCTGTTGAGCCTTCGGGTTCTTCTGCATAACGTCTTGGGCGAATTGCAGCTTGGACTTGGCAGCCGGGTCGTTCTCGACGTACTGCGGCTCCATGCCAGCCATCATCTTGGCGATGTCGTTCTGCACCTGTTCGTACATACGCTGGGAGGCAGAAGCCTGGTCGAGCAGAATGTCCTTGGCGGCTTCCGGGCTGATGGCCTCGACGAAGCGAGCCGTCAACTTGTTGCGGTCAATGACACCTCCGCTGTCCATCGGGACAACGAAGGACGAGATGGCCTTGAGTTTCTCCATCACGTAGTCCGTATCGAGTTCACGCACGTTATACGACACATTGAAGTCGTAGGCATGGCAGATGTCGTTAGGGCTGATGACGATAGGCGTACCGGCGACACGCTCGATTTCAGCGCCATCCATATACTGGAGGGAGAGCGAGACGACTTGCTTGAAGACCTTGCTCCAGGCATTGAGCCAGTTGTTGACGAGGAACTGCTGGGTCGTCTGGGTCTTGGTGGGCGGGACGGCAGGATGGTACAGGCCGAAATAAGCCGCATTCCGGGCCTCAACACGATCAATAAGATTGAAGGCGAGTGCAGGATTGCCCTGGGGCGGCGAAAGGAACGTATAGTCATCCGGGGTGGTTACAGGCAGAAGGCCACCGGGCTGGATGATATTCTGAGTGCCAAGACGCTTCTTCACCTTGATTGGGGGAAGGGTCTCGAAAGCGGTGCGGTCACGGATGGAGTCGTGCTGTGCTTTGATTTCCATCTGGTCTGTGTAGGCCAGTTCGGGAACGCCACGGGACTCGATAATAGAGCGACGAAGGTGTTCACGGCGGAACTCGACGAACGGATACTGACCGTGTGCGTACTCAAGCATTTCGTGCTTGGCGTAGTTCTCCTCGCTGACCTGGGGACAGAAGACCGTGTAATAGATGCAGGGGATGCCATCCGGCCCAATCTGGCGGGTATAGGCATAGACGATCTCCACCAAGTTATCGGCACGGTGAAGCGTGTTGGTGATATTGGTCGTCGTGGGGATGAGATTCGGGTCGGCGTACCACGAAGACTTGCCAGCACAAGAAGCAGCTTCTTCGACAAACGCAGGATCCCAACCGTCAGTCTCAATGAGTTCACGCATCTCGACTTCGGTCATGTGAGTGCGACGGAAGATTACACGGGCATCCTGCAAGTCCAGCGTCTCCGGGGGGAACGTGATTTCGTCGAAAGGCTTCAGCGCAGCGACTACAGGCTGGCTATAGATGTCGTACTGTTCACGGAAATGGGACGTGCCGGAACGGAGGAGTTCATCGACCACACGCTCGACCTCGTTGTCGCTGACAGCGTACATGGATCGGAACAACTGCTTTGTATAGTCGGTAACGCCATTCTTCTGGACGTTGTCGAGCAGCTCGGCGGCGAGTTCGTCGCCATTCATCGCCTTGCTCTGCATATCGGCGGTGGTGATGACCGTGTTTCGGATGCCAAGTTTACGCTCCCAGCCGATATGGGCTACAGACCAACCGAACTGTTCGGTGTACTGCGCCCAGAGTTCGACCTCCTTTGTCAGTTCGGCCTTCATCCGATTGTTGACCACCCAGTTGGCGAGGGTCTGGACAGCACCGGCAGTGCCAGCGTTGTCGAAGTTGTTGCCGGAGACTCGGAGGCGACCCAGCTGCCAGGAGGAGACGAGCAGTACGACGAGTTCGTTGATGGTCTGGTCAACCAGGCGGCATCGAACGTCGGAAGCACCCTCGAAAGGAAAGACGGAGTCGCCTTCTTGGTTGAGGTGGCTGTATTTCTTGCCGTCGTCGCTCTGGCCTTCCCAGCGAGCAAGACGGATGTCGTCGTTGCTGTTCAGACGGGCGACATTACCCCCATTGTACAGGGAACGCTCAAGTTCCTTGCGGAGATAGACCAAATCCGGGGTTTCGGAGTGGAATGTCAGTTTGTCTTTCTGGGAGTCTCTGTCGAGCATTGGGGGGAGGATTTAGATTCGATATAGGATAAAAGGGATGCCTTATGGAAGCGGAATTGGCCTCCAAGGGTAGTGTAACACCGAAGAATGCCAGACTTGCGTAATTTGTCCAATTCTCGCACATCTATGCCAGTCATACGCTCCGCAGACGATCTGGAGAGCAACATCGGGTAATCTTCCGGGTTAATCATCAGTAAGAGCCTCCTCGCTTACACTTGAAGGAGTCTTGGTCGTATTGCTCCGGCTGCATCACCGCCAGGTAGCGTAGGCAGTCGATTGGGTCTTTGGACGCACCCTTTTCGCCGTCAGCGCCAGTCCACTCACGCAAAGAGTAGATTAGGTTCTCGCAGGACTTGGCGATATACAGTTTCGGCTCGTTGATTGGCGACAGAGGCTGGCCTGGGTCGTGAGCAAGGGCATCGTTGATGAGAGTCACGCCGTCCTCGATTCGCAGACCGGCAGCTGGCTGGAAATACATCGGCTCTGGATCAGAATCCAGAAGTTCGATTAGCGACGTGCCGCCTTCTTTGCTCGCAGCTTGGGTCGCGCCCGCACGGGGGTCGA
>JACCDP010178340.1_pt1 | contig 43548 bp, 37 predicted proteins | sample 7445841 | NCBI WGS metagenome assembly JACCDP01 (sample SAMN15323441, study PRJNA562643) | freshwater metagenome | isolation source: river surface water | place: USA:Blue River Watershed | collected 2017-08-17
CGGCGCGACGCTCGCGCGCGGCCGCCGCGTCCTGCTCGGCGCGGCGCTGGCCGGAGCCGCCTGGCTCTCCCACGGAGGCGTGGCGTTCTCCTTCCTCGCGCTGGCGCCGTGGGTGCTCTGGCGCTGCTGCCGCGGCGAATGGCGCGAATGGCTTAAGGCCTCGCTCCTGTTCGTGCTCATCGCCTCTCCGTGGGTCGCCTACCAGCGCTTCTACGATCCCCCGGGCAACCGACTCCTCAAGTGGCATCTCGGCGGGCAGATCCCGAAGGACGACCGCGGCGTGTGGCCGACGATCCGCGAGAATTACGCCAAGCTGACCTGGGAGCAGATCCTCACCAACAAGGCGCGTAATCTAGCCCTGCAGAACGACGGCCGCACCGCGGCTCTCCTCGAGACCGCGCCCGCGGCCGCCATGGACCGCCGGAACCAGGAGTTCTTCCTCGCAGGTCGCGCGCTCACGTGGTGGCTCTTCGGCCTGCTGCTCCTGCCGTTCGCGTGGCGCAACCTGCAGCCTCCCGCCAGGCACACCGAGCGACGGCTGCACCTCGCGCTGCTCGGTTGGACGGCACTGACGGTACCCCTCTGGTGCGGGCTGATGTTCGACGCCAATCAGACCGTCATTCACCAGGGATCCTATGCCATGATGCTGGGGGCCTTCGTGCTGCTTTCCGCGTGGTTTCACGCGGCCGGCCGGATCTGGCTTCCGGTCATCACGGCGGCGCAGATGTTCACCCTTCTCACCACGTGGGCACCGGCCAGCGGGATCGTGGGAGGGGATGTGTCTTCCGGAGCCACCATGCTGGGTGCAACCGCGGGACTGGTGCTCATCGCCATCATCGTGCGCGGTTGGCGCGAGGCCCGGCCCGAAGCCGTCGCCCCGCATTCCGCGCCGACAGCCACAATCGCGACGGGTGAAAGCGCTTGGCGGGCGGCGCTGCCTTGGATCGCCGCCGGGCTGGCGCTGTTGCCGGGCGTGCTTTGCGCCCGCGCTCTGGCCGACCTCTGGTGGTTCGGTGACGATTGGGATCTGCTCGACCAGATCCAGCGCCTGGGCTTCGGGCGGTGGATGATGGTGCCTTTCGCGGAGAACTTCGTCCCGCTGTTCAAGGCGCTCTGGGGAAGCCTGGTTTTCGCGGGCGGCGGCGACTACCGGCCGATGATCGCGGCGCTCTGGCTTACCCACGCGCTCAACGCCGCGCTCCTCGCGCGCCTTTTGCTCGCGGCGGGCTTCGCTCCGCTACCGGTGGCTTTCGCCGCGGCGCTGTTCGCCGTATCCTCCGCCAACCTCGAGTCGCTCGCGTGGTCCGTGCAATGGTCGGCGCTGCTCGCGACCTTGTTCTTCTTGGCCGCCGCCGGGATTCACACTCGGTCCGCCTCCTCCGCCTGGCGCCGCCGGCTCCTGCTGGCGGCGTTCTCCGCCGCGAGCGCGCTGGCGTTCTCGCGTGGCGTGCTCACCGGCCTGGCGCTCGCCGCCGCGGTGCTGTTCCCGTGGGTGGCGAACGAGCGCCCGTGGCGTGAACGCTGGAGCGATGCCCTCACGGCCGCCCTCCCCGCGCTCGCGATCGGGGCCGTGATCTTTTTCGCGGCTGCCGGCAACCATCGCGCGCTGGGCGGGCACCTGGGAGACGTCGCCGCTTTCGCGTTCTGTCATTGGTCCGTCGCCCCGCTGCACCGGCTGCTCGGCGCCGTGTCATGGCATTGGCCGCTGATCATGACGCTCGGCGTCGTGAAACTCGCCGTCATCGTGGCCGTACTGCGCACCGCCACCATGCCGCAACGCCGGCTGCTTGTCCTACTGCTCCTGCTCGACCTGGGCAACGCCGCGCTGCTCGGTATCGGGCGCCACCACACCGGGCTGCCCGCGGCCAACAGCGAGCGCTACTATTACACCGCGCTGCTCTGTTTCCTGCCCTTCCTCGCCCTCGCCTTGGAAAACTGGCTGGCGCCGTTCGATCGCTACCGCCGATCCGTCGCCGCCACCGCGCTCGCTCTCGCCATCCTGCTGGCTGCGTGGGGCTGGCCCGCCGCCGCGGAAGGCTTCGCCCAAAATCGCGGCCGCAACACCCGCGAATTGCTGCTGCGCCGGAACGACGCTCCCGCCGAGGGTGCCGTGCCGGGCATTCCCTTCCTGTCCACACGGCGCGCGCGCGAGTTGATCGAGGCTTACCGGCTCCACTGAACCGCTGCCATGCCGGGAACTCCCTTCCCAACCTCCGGACTCGTTCCGAAACTTGCGGCTTGGTGGCGCGAACCGCGGCGTAACGGTTGGGTCTTGGCCGGCCTCGCGGGCCTGCTCCTCCTGCGCCGGCCTGACGCCCTCGCGGCACCCCAGCTCTGGGCCGAGGACGGCAGCGTCTTCCTGCTGGGGCAGGACGCCCATGGACTCGCGGCCGTGCTCCATCCCTACATGGGCTACCTGCACACGCTGCCGCGTCTCACCGCGTGGGTGGCGGACCGGGTCCTCGATGTCGCGTGGTGGCCCGCGTTCTACAACTCCGTCGCCTTCGTGGTCTGGCTCGGCGTCCTGGCGCGCCTTTTCTCGCCGCGCCTCAACCTGCCCCACCGGCCCTGGCTCGCGGCCGGAGTGCTGCTCGCGGTGCAGACGCCGGAGATTTTCCTCAACCTCACCAACGCCCAGTGGGCCGGCGCGCTGCTTTTGCTACAGCAGACGCTCATCGTCCGGCCGGCCGGACACCGCCAGCGCGCGGCCGACCTCACGCTCGTCGCGCTCTTCGGGCTGACCGGACCGTTTATCATCCCGCTGTTTCCGTTGTTCGCGTGGCGCTGGTGGCGCGACCGCCATGGGGACAACCTCGCGGTGCTGGCGCTCGCCGGACTTTGCGCGGCGATCCAAGGCGCCTGCCTCCACCACGCCGCGATCACCTTCGAGCACCAGCACGCGCCCCTCGACGCCGTCACGGCCGCCGTGGCGCTCGCCCGCCGCCTCGTCGTCTGGCCGCTGCTCGGACCGACCGCCGCGCGCGACCTTCCCTCGATCGTCCAAGTCGCCCTCGGCGCCACCGCCCTCGGCTTCCTGATCTGGCGCGCGGCGCGGGCGGAATCCGGCCGCTTCACCCGCGCCGCGCTACTCACCGCGGGCACACTGCTGATGACCGCCGGCTTCATCCGCATGCGACCCGACACCTGGACCGGCGACGACCTCGCGTTCAGCGACCGGTACTTTTTTCACGCGCGCGTCATCCTGTTCTGGTTGTTGGCCCTCGAGCTGGACGCCGCCGGGCGAGCGGCCGCGCTGACCAGCCGGTTCGCGTTGCTGTTGGCATTGTTCACCCATCTGCCCGGGTACCGCTTCCCCGCGTCGCCGGATTTCCGCTGGGCGGAGCGCTGCGAACCCATCCGAAACGGAACGCCCGCCGACATCCCGATCCTGCCGGACGGATGGACGCTGCATTACCCGGGCCGGCCGGCGCCACGTCAGCGATGAGCACCCCGGGGCAATCGACGCAATCGCCTGGGCGCAACGCGGTGGCCGCGATGGCACTGCTGCTGATCGCGTTGCTGGCGCCCTTGGTCTCCCGCCTGATCCCCGTCCCGCGGGAACTGCCCCGCGCCGACGGCGCCACCGGTCTGCCGTGGGTGACCGGGAGTTTTGCTCCGCCGGCGGGTTACCACGAGCTCAACGACCCGCTGCGCCTCGAACGCGTGCAGCGCGCCACCTCTTTCACCGATGGCGACCGCGCCAAAGGCCGGGCCGAAAGCGCCTGGTTTCGCCCTTCGCGACCCGTGGTGCGGATCGCAGTCGCCGGCTATCCGGGAAATCCCGGCCAGCAGCTGCGCGCAGAGTTCCGCGACGCCGCCGGCGTGATCTCCCCGTTTTCCTATGCCGGCCCCGACCCGCGCGAATCCTGGCGCGAGTGGGCGCTACCGCGTCCGGACGCAGCTGTGGCGGTGCGGATCGTGGCGGAGGATGCCGGCGAAGCGACATTCGGTTGGGTGGCGTTCTCCCATCCCTATCGCGCGTGGCCGGGATGGATTGCCCACGCGATCGGCGCCCTCCGCCCCCTCGCGCTCACGGCGCTCGCGTTTCTGCTCATCCAGACCGCACTCGCCCGAGGCGCCGCATGCCATGGCTCCGTCGCGCTGCTCACCAGCGTCGCGGCGGCCGCAGCGCTCCTCGCGCTCCGAAAACCCTGGGCGCTCCACACACCGCAGCTCTGGGCGGAGGACGGGAGCATCTTCCTCGTGCAGGCGGAGCAGCTCGGACTGCGCTCCTGGTGGGAGCCCTACAACGGCTACCTGCACCTGCTGCCGCGCCTTGTCGCCTGGCTGTCGCTCCGGAGCACCGACGTCGCGTGGTGGCCCGCCGTCTACAACGGGTGCTCCTTCGCGGTGACGGTCGGACTCTTCCTGCGGATCGCGTCCACCCGCGTCCGTCTGCCCGCGAAGCCCGCGCTCATGCTCGCCGTACCGCTGGTGGTCGGAACCGGCGAGGTGCTGATCAACCTCACCAACCTGCAGTGGATCACCGCGTTTTTCCTCGTGGCGCACCTGTTCCTCGAGCCGCCGAAGTCGGCCAGGGCGCGCACCGGCGACCTGTTTATCCTTGGCGTCGTAGGTCTCAACGGTCCGTTCGCCGCGGTGCTCGCGCCTTTGTTCGCCTGGCGTGCGTGGCGGGAGAGAAGCCTCGACCCCTCGCTGGCGTTCGGCGTCGTCGTGGTGTGCGCCGCGGTGCAGGGCGCGCTCGCGCTCGGCACCGGGCCCACGCTTTACGGAGCCGGGGAACCGCTCCGCCCGCTGATGTTTTTCTCGGTGCTGGGGAGCCGGCTCGTGACATGGACTTTTTTCGGCCCCGAGGCCGTGCGCGCCCTGCCCGTCTGGGCGCACGCCGCGGGCGGCATGGCGTTCCTCTCCTTGCTGGCGGTCGCCGCCCTCCAGCCGGGCCGCGACCGGGCCGACCGCGCGTTGCTCGTCGCGACGCTCCTCCTCCTCACCGCCGCCTGCGCCTGGCGGGTGCGGGCCGACCTCTGGCAGGACGACAACCTCGTGAATGGCGACCGCTACTTCTTCATCCCGCGCGTGCTCGTGGCATGGCTCGTCATCCTCGGGTTCCGATCGTCGTTGCGCGCGGCGGCGTGGACCGCCCGCGGCCTGGCCGCGCTCGGACTCGCGCTGCACGCCCCGCATTTTGTCCTGCCCGCCCCACCCGAATACCGCTGGAAGGACAGCTGCGACGCGATCCGCCGCGGCGTCCCGGCCCGGATCAACACGTTGCCCGAGGGCTGGTTCATCGAATATCCGGGGCGCCCGCCGAGACCATGAACGCCGCCACGTTGATGCGCGCCCTGTGGTTCGCCGGCGGGCTGGCGATCCTCCTCGGTTGGGGTCGGGACACGATTCTCGGCTGGCAGCCCCGGCCCCGCGAGTTGCCGCGGGCCGACAACCGGACCGGCCAGCCGTGGATCACCGGCGATTTCCAGCGCGACGAACGCGTCGCGCCGGGTCCGCTCCCGGGCCACATCCAGCACGCCAGCTCGTTCGTCTCGGGGGACGCCTTCACGGGCCGCTCCGAAAGCGCGTGGTTCAGGACGTCGCGGCGCACCATCCATGTCGGGGTCGCAGGCTACCCGAACAAGACCGGCTGCGCGCTGTGGGCGGAGTTCCGGGACCCGGCCGGCCGGATCGCGCGCATCGATTGCCGGCTTCCGGATCCCCGGGAGGTTTGGTCCCGGTGGGAGATTCGCCGTCCGGCCGGATTCACCGAGGTGCGCATCATCGGCGAGGACCGTTCCTCGGCCTACGCGGGCTGGCTCGCCTTTTCCCATCCGTTCCGCGCGTGGCCGCCGGAGCTCGAGGCGGTTTATTCCCTCGTGCAGGTGGCGACGACCCTCGCGCTGGCGCTGGTGCTCGGTTGGGGACCCGGGCTGCTCTGGTGCCCGGCCGGCGCGACATCCACGACGCGCGCCGTTTGGTTTCTCGGCGCGGGCCCGGCCGCGCTGGTGCTCGCCGGCATCGGCGTGTGGCTTACCAGCGGAATAATGAGCCCTCAGGTGACGGGCACGGCGTTTGGCATCGTACTCTGGCTGGTGGTTGGCAGGGGTGCGCGACGGCGGAAGTTCCGGCTCGAGGCCGATCCCTTCCTCATGCGCGCGATCGCCGTGGCGGCACTCGTGGTGGCGGCGGTCGCGGCCCGGGCGGCCTGCTCGGCCGGTCCGGCGGGGGAGCTTTTCCGTGGCACCATCTCCCGTAACTTCCAGCTGAGTGACCGGATCGACAGCCGGTTCAGCTTCTACGCGGTGCAGGCGGCCGCCCACCACTGGGGTCCCGCATCCCCGACCACGGAGAAATTCTACTACCCCTGGACTTTTTTCAGCCGCGGGCCTCTGGCCGGCCTCGCGGCGATACCCGTCGTGATGGCGACGGCCGGCCGGCCGCCGGCGGGCCACGCCGAGCAGACCTGGGAGCCCTTCGACCGCACCGGCTTCGCGGCCTACCGGATCACGATGTACGCGCTCGCCGCCGGCGTATTGGTGGCGTTCCACCTCCTGCTGGCGCCGTTGGTGGGCGGCCGTTGGGCCCTGCTGGGCTGCGGGCTGGTCGCGCTCGCGCCGTTCGGGCTGCACGAGGTCCTCTTCACGTGGCCGAAGTGGGCAGCAACCGCCTGGCTCGCGACCGCCTTCGCGTTCGTCATCAGCCGGCGGCCGGTCGCCGGCGGCCTCTGTCTCGGGGTGGGATTTCTTTACCATCCGCTGGTCCTGCTGTGGTCACCCTGTCTGGCGCTGTGGTGGGCGGGATCCTCGGGACGAAACATCGGCGCGGCCGCCGGGGGAGTCGCGCGACTGGGCCTCGCGGCCGCCGCGCTGGTCCTCCCGTGGATGGCGCTGGGCAAGATGATGCCCCATCTGCCCGACACCCCCTTCGCGGGACAGGGCGGATTCCTGCGCTATTGGATCCTGGCGGACTCGCATTTCGCGACGTGGGAAACCTGGCTGCGCACGCGTTGGATGAATTTTGCCAACACGTTCGTGCCGCTGCATCTCTTCGCCGACGCAGAGTCGTTCCGCCATTTTCGATTCAGCTCCGCCTACGAGACCTCGGGACCGGCGGAGAAAACCCTTTTTCTGGGGTGGAACTCGCTGCCCTTCGCGCTCGGCCTCGGGCTCTGGGTCGCGTCGGCGGTGGCCGGCACGCGCCTGGTCCGGCGACACTTCGCGGCGGCCGCCGTGCTGCTGCTCGCCCCCGCGGGGCTGCTGGTGGCGTACTGGGGCGGCGACCCGCTTGGGCTCATGCGGGAATGCGGGCACCCGCTTTTTCTCTCGGTCATCGGCGCGACGGTCTGGATCGCGGCTCGCGAAACCAGCCGCCTCGGCTCCCTCCTCACGCATCCCGCGACGCCCTGGCTGCAACTTCCGGAGACGCTCGCCCTGCTCTGGTTCGCAACCTGGGCCAACCCCGCGCCCCACGCACGCATGCATCATGGTCTCGACGCCGTGGCGCTGGGGCTGCACGTCGTCTGCCTCGCCGGAGCGGCGGCAGTTCTGGCTCGCGCCCGGCGCGACCGTCCCGACACCGTTTCCCGGTGAGCAAGCGTCTTCTCGTCACGGGATCCTCGGGCCTGATCGGTTCCGAGGTTTGTTCCTATTTCGCCCGAGAGCTGGGCTACACGGTGCACGGGCTGGACAACAACCAGCGGGCGGTGTTCTTCGGGCCGCAGGGCGACACCCGGTGGAACCAGAGCCGGCTCGCGGCGGACCTGCCGGGCTTCGTCCACCACGAGCTCGACATCCGCGACCGCGCCGGCGTGCTCGCGCTGGTGAAGGAAGTGCGGCCGGCCGTCATCGTGCACACGGCGGCCCAGCCCAGCCACGATCGCGCGGCGGCGATCCCGTTCGACGACTTCGACACCAATGCTGTCGGCACGCTCAACCTCCTCGAGGCCGCGCGGCAGGCCTGCCCGGAGTCGCCGTTCGTGCATATGAGCACGAACAAGGTGTACGGCGACGCGCCCAACCGCATCCCGCTGCGCGAGCTGCCCACGCGCTGGGATTACGCCGACCCGCAGCACGAGCAAGGCATCGCGGAGACGTTCACCATCGACCAGTCGAAGCACTCCCTTTTCGGCGCCTCGAAGGTCGCGGCCGACGTGATGGTCCAGGAGTACGGCCGGTACTTCGGCCTGCCCACGTGCGCGCTGCGCGGCGGCTGCCTCACGGGCCCCAACCACAGCGGGGTCGAGCTACACGGTTTCCTCAGCTACCTTGTGAAGTGCAATCTGGAGGGTCGCGAGTACAAGGTATTCGGATACAAGGGCAAGCAGGTGCGCGACAACATCCACTCGCTCGATGTCGCCCGTTTCATGGCCGCGTTCGTCGCCACCCCTCGCGCCGGCGAGGTGTACAATCTCGGCGGCGGCAAGGCGAACTCCTGCTCCATCCTCGAGGCGTTCAAGATCGCCGAGCAGTTCTCCGGTCGCACCCAGATCCACACGTACGTGGACCAGAACCGTGCCGGCGACCACATCTGCTACTACAGCGACCTGCGGAAAATGCGCGCCCATTACCCGGCGTGGGACATCACCCAGTCGCTCGAGGAGACCATCCGGCAGATCGTGGAGTCCTGGCGAAATCGCCGGAACTCATGAAACCCGCGGCGGCGGCCCGCGTCGGGTCCGCCGTCCGCGTTTGAAGGCGGCGCTGAAATAAATCCGGTCCAAGCAACGGTTCGCTCCTTCCGCGGTCTCCAGATGAAACCCATGCCCACGAAGCGCGCCCCCTTCGCCATCGCCCTGCTGGGAGTGGTGCTCTGGCTGGGCGGAGTGCGGCCGGCCGGAGCCACCAGCGTCATCCCACCCACTTTCCCAGAACTGGTCGCCGAGGCCGAGGCGATCGTGCGCGGCCGGGTGAAGGACATCGCCGTCCGGCGTTCGTCCGCGCCCGACGGCACTCCGGTCATTAAAACCCACGTGACTTTCTCCGTCGAACGCACCCTGAAAGGCGCGGAGCGGCGCGAAATCACCCTCGAGTTCCTCGGCGGCACAATCGGCGACGCAAGCCTCGTCGTGACGGGCCTGCCGCGCTTCGAGCCGGGGTCCACCGACTACCTTTTCATCGAGCGGAACGGCGTGCAGTTCTGCCCGCTGGTCGCGGTTCGTCACGGCCGCTACCGCCTGCTGCGTGACGCCGCCGGACGCGAGTTTGTCGCCCGGGACAACTCCGTGCCGCTCACCGCCGTCGGGGACGTCGTGCTGGCCCTCGCCGCGCTGCCACCCGTGATTCGCTCCGCGAATGTCGCCGGTGCCCTCGGTCCCGCGGCCTTCGAGGCCGCCATCTCCGCCGAAGTGTCACGCCCCACGCCGGCTGCACGCACGCGCTGATCCTCACGATGTCCGCGATCCGCCGCATTCTCCGACGCGCGACCCTCGTGGCGCTGTTCGCGAGGTCGGCCCTCGCGTACGATCTCACCGGCGGTTCGTGGAACAACGGCGACATCGTGATGCACCTGCAACTCGGCGTGCCCGCGGCGCCGCTCAGCGACGGCGCCTCCGATTGGAACACCATCGCCGAATCCGCCCTCTCGGATTGGAACACGCATCTCCAGCGCTGCCGGCTCACGGTCGTCCGGAACTCGACCGCCGAGGTCCGCAACGGCAACCGCATCAATAACGTTGTTTTCCGCCCCGACATCTTCGGCTCCGCCTTTGGCGGCCGCACGCTCGCGGTGACGGCCGGTTTCACCAACCGCGCCACCGCGCGCTTCACGGAGCAGGACGTGGTCTTCAACTCCAACCTCGCGTGGGACTCCTACCGCGGTCCCCTGCGCGGCTCCACCCGCGATTTCCGCCGCGTCGCGCTGCACGAGTTCGGCCATGTGCTCGGCCTGGACCACCCCGACGAGGCCGTCCCGCCGCAGGCCATCGTCGCCATCATGAACAGCACCGTGGGCAGCCTCGACACGCTCATGAGTGATGACGTCACCGGCGTGAAAACCCTCTACGACGCCGGCACGGGCGGCGGGGCGGCCGGCGGCGCGATTCCCGTGATCGCGGCGCACCCGCAAAGCCGGAATGTGCAGGTCGGGGACTCCTACACGATGAGCGTGACGGTGACCGGAACCGGGCCGTTCACCTACGCGTGGGGTTTTCGCCCCGACGGTTCGACAACAACCGGAACCTTCGACCTCGCGACCGGCCCCAGTTACACCATCGGCTCCGTGCAGGCCGTCGACGGCGGGGTCTACACCGCGGTCGTCCGCGGGCCCGGCGGCACCGTGGTAAGCAACTCCGCGCGGCTCACCGTGACGCCGGGACCAGCAGTCTCGCCGGACACCACCCTCGCCAACATTTCAACGCGCGGCATCGTGACGACCGGCAACGGTGCGCTCATCGCCGGCATCGTGATCGGAGGCACCACTCCCAAACCCGTCCTGGTGCGAGCGATCGGGCCGGGACTCGCCGACTTCGGCGTCGGCGGCGCCCTGTTGGACCCCGCGCTGCGAATCGTCGACTCCCGCGACAACCGCACGGTCGCGGAGAACGATGATTGGGACGCGGGTGGGAGTGTGGCGGCGATTGAGGCGGCGGCGAGACGCCTCGGCGCCTTCACGCTCCGGCGCGGCACGCGCGACTCGGCCGTGCTCACCACCTTACCGCCGGGAAGCTACACCGCGGTGGTCACGGGAGTGGGCGACCTGACCGGGATCAGCCTTGTGGAGGCCTACGATGCGGACGCCGACGCGGTCACGGCACGCAGCCGCCGGCTGGTGAATATCGCGACGCGCGGCCAGGTCTTCGGCGGCGAGAGTGTGCTCATCGCGGGTCTCGTTGTGACGGGGCCCGGGCCCCGCACGTTCCTGATCCGCGGCATCGGGCCCACCCTCCTCAAGGCGCCGTTCAATCTTTCGGGCGCGCTGCTGGATCCGTTCCTGGAGATTTACCGCGGCGAAACGCTGCTCCGCGAGAATGACGACTGGGACTCGCCGGTGAACGGGCAGCCGGCGCTGCGGGAGACAGCGCGTAAGGTCGGGGCGTTTCCGCTCGTCGAGACCCGCGACGCCGCGCTCCGGACCGGGCTCGATTCCGCGATGCTCATCACCCTGCCGCCGGGCAGCTACACCGCCAAACTGAGCGGCTTCGAGGGCGCCACCGGCATCGGCCTGATCGAGATCTACGAGGTGCCGTAGACGGGCGAACAAACCTTGGCTTTCATTTTGCGCGCCGCTCTGGCTCCCTCTGCCCGCCCGCCGCATGTCAGACTTCAAGCACTTCTTCGGCTCCGCGCCCTCCGACCAGAACGCGCTCGATCTCTTCGCGGGGGAATGGTCGTCCCAGCCGCCTTCGAATCGTCCGGAGCTCAAAGCGGGGACGACCCCCCTCTTCGACGACCCGCGGATTGCTTGGGCGCATCACCGGCTGATGGAAATGGGCGTGGCGGGCGGCTTCACCGGACGCCACGTGCTCGAACTGGGACCGCTGGAGGGCGGGCACACGTACCTGATCGACCGACTGGAAGCCGCCTCGGTGACCGCGGTCGAGGCCAACGCCCGGGCGTACCTGAAATGCCTCATCGCCAAGGAGACCTTTGGCATGCCCCGCGCGCGCTTCCTCCTTGGCGACTGCCTCGAGTTCCTGCGGCAAGGGGACAAGCGCTACGACGTAGGCATCGCCTGCGGCATCCTGTATCACCTGACAAACCCGGTCGAGTTGCTGGAACTCCTGGCCCGCCGCTGCAACGCCTTGTTTCTCTGGACGGTATTTTACGACCCGGAGTTCGTGGCCGCCAACCCGGTGCCAGGAGCGAAATTTTCGGAGGCGCTCGCCATGGAGACCGCCGGTTTCAAACATACCGTCCATCGTTTCAACTACGGCCCATCCCTGGACTGGAAGGGATTCTGCGGCGGCGGCGAGGTGTACAGCTACTGGATGGAAAAATCCGAGATACTCGAGGCGCTGCGGCACTTCGGTTTCGTCGAATTCCGCACGGAGCAGCATCCGAACGTCCACGGCAGCGCTCTGCTGGTGGCGGCGCGGAAGCCGTGAGACGGGGCAACGCGGTTTGACGCCCCTTCTCCGGCGAGCACATTTCCCCTCCAATGCCCGTCCTCCGCCTCCTTCATCGCTGCCTTACCCTTGCCTTGGCGGGGGCGGTCACAGCGCTTGCAGCGGAGGCACCCGCTGCAACCGGGGGAAACAAGGCTTCACCCTTCATGCCACCTGCAGCCGCCGTGCCGGCCGCAACCACGGGCGCTACCGGCGAGGCCCTCGAATTCGCCGGGATCAGTTCCATTGGCGACCGCACCGACTTCGTCATCCACGACAAATCGGCCAAAAAGTCGTTCTGGATAGGGATCGGTGAGACCAAGAACGGGGTCGCCTTGGTGAGTCATGATCCACGACGCGATGTTCTGACGGTTAACGCTAACGGAATTCAGAAGCAGCTACCTCTACGCAAGGCCTCAACCTCTTCCGGATCCGGTGCACCAGCATCGGCGCCTATCACCTTTCAACAGGCAAGTCCTTCGTCCGCAGATGCTAATGTAGCTTCTTCGCTTCCCCCGCCCGCCCTGCCCCAGCCAGCCCCCCCTCCGCCTTCCGGCGGTCCGGAACCCAAGTCCCCCTCCTTCCCAGCCAACCCGGAGGCGGTCGTCAAACAGGAGACGGAAGCCCGGATGTTGGTGAGCGACCTTCTTGAGATTGGGATGGCCCAGCGCCGCGCCTACGAGGAAGCCCAGCGGCGTGGCCAGCCTCCCGGCCCCGGGGTTTCCCCGGTCCCTGAAAATCCGAAACAGCCCTGATCCGGATTGGGTCGGTCCGGGGTCGGTCAGTATCCCGATATCCGGACCCAAGATAAACGCTGGACGCGGCATAAAAGCGTCCCTTTTCTGACGCCCCGAAACCTCGCCTTGGATGACCTAGGGGAACCCCTGGCGAAGTCTTAACCCTTTCCGACGCACGTTGGAATTCAGCAACCCTACCTAACCAAACATGATCCCAACCAAAACCCGACCCGCCAACCTCGCCAAGCTCATCTTGGCGTCGTCGCTGGCCGCGTTGTGCATCGCGCCGACGGGCTTCGCCCAGTCGGCCGACGCCTCTGCGCTGCGCCGGCTCCAGGAAGAAAACGCCGCGCTGCGCAAGCAACTGGCCGAAATGCAGGGCAAGGCCGCCCCGGCCGCGCCCGCCCAGCCCGCCGCGGCTCCCACCGCCCGGCCCGCCGCCACCCCGGCTCCCGCCCGCTTGTCGACTGACGAGGGCGTGAGCGCGCTGAGCGCGTTCGAGGTGAAGTCCGATAAGGACTATGGCTACCTCAAGACGAACGCGGCCACGGCGACCAAGATCAACATGGAGATCCAGAACATCCCGCTGCATCTCCAGGTGATCTCGCGCGAGTTCCTTGATGACACCAACGCGCGCTCCCTGACCGACCTGTTCCGCTACTCCGCCTCGGCCTCGGGTGACACCCGCTTCGCGATGCGCGTACCGGCCAACTCCGCCACCCCGCAGGGCACCTTCACGATGCGCGGGTTCGTGGTGAACAGCCTGATGCGCAACGGCGTGTTCCGGTACACCTCGTACAACCTCGAGACCATCGACCGCGTCGAGGTCGTCAAGGGGCCCGCCGCCGTCTTTTTCGGCCAGGGCTACCCGGGCGGCGTCATCAACTACATCACGAAGCAGCCGGACTTTTCGGGCAACAAGACCGACGTCGACTACTACGTGAACAGCAACTCGGGCCAACGGGTGATGATCGACCAGAACCAGACCCTCGGGAAGAAGGCCGCCCTCCGCATCATCGGCGGCTGGGAGGACACCCAGGGCGAGCGCCGCTTCGAGTACCGCCGCGCCAACACCGTCACCCCCTCGTTCTCGCTCATTCCGTTCGACAGCGGCAAGGTGAAGATCACCGCCGAGGCCGAGTTCCTGCGCGAGAAGTTCAGCTGGAACGACTATGACTGGATCTTCAGCGACTTCGCGGGCTGGAAGGAAGCCGCCACCACCGGCCGGTACAATTCCTCCACGGCCACCCTCGCCAACACGATCGTCGCCAACGCCGGCAACGGCCTGACGGCGAACGTGGTGCAGAATACCAACACCCCGACCCTCGCCTACGCGACGTACATCAACAACAAGCGTATCGCCACCAGCAATTGGTCCCTGCCGGCCTACACCAACGTGACCCGCGGCGCCTACTACACCAATGCCGCCGGCCAATGGGTCCACGACGAGGCGTTCAACTACACCACCCGCGGCGCCCACTTCCGCAACACGATCGACAACCTCTCGGTCACGTTGGACCTCACGCCCTTCAGCTGGCTCGATGTCCGCTACAACTTCCTCAACGAGAAGTCCGAGAACTACTCGGTCGGCCAGGGCGGCGCGCTAACCACGCCCTACGCCAACGGCATCAACTGGAACGCCGGCACCGGTAACCTTTCCGGCTACTACCGCTACGCCCAGACGCACAACTTCGACGCAGTCGCGAAGTTCGACCTCTTTGGCGTGAAGAACAAGCTGCTCGGCGGCTTCCAGCGTGTCAGCCCCTACCAGCAGTTCCTCGGCGGCCAGGCCTTCGGCGACGTGCAGTGGGCTTTCCTCCCCGGCGCTCGTAACACCACGTCCAACCCGGACTACCGCGGCACCAACGTCTCCCTGTACAATCAAGGTGGCGTTCCGTTCAACCAAGTCATCCGCGACCGCACCGGCGCCATTAAGCCCGTCCGCCAGATCTACTCGAACTTCGACCCGGGCTTTGAGACCTACCCCGACATCAACGCTTACCACCAGGACGACCGCAACGCGCTCGACGGCTACAAGGTCAAGAACGAGTCCCTGTACCTCAACTGGCAGGCGACCGCCTTCAAGGACCGCCTGACCCTGCTCGCGGGATACCGCCAGGAGCGCCGCTGGGAGCGTGGTCAGTACCAGCCCAACAACTATCCGTGGTTCATCTACTTCCCGGATATGCACCTGAACCCGACCCTATATCCCGAGGACGTCTGGGGCCACTCGATCAGCTACCAGCGCGGCCTCTATACCGACCAGAAGGGCAGCTCCTGGATGGGCGGTCTCTCGTTCGCGATCACCAAGGAACTGAGCATCTACGCCTCCAACTCGAAGACGTTCAAGTTCAACTCCGGCCGCATCTCCGGCATCTTCGCGGGTGACGAGGCCCTCTGGTTCGATGAGGCCCGCCGCACCGGCTTCGGCGGCACCCCGGGCCAGTCCTTCCGCTACCTCGGCCAGACGGTCACGTCGCTGCAGCAGTTCCGCGACATCCTTACCGGCCGCGGCGTCTTCGACCTGCTGAAGAACGAGCAGGGCATGAATTGGGAAGTCGGCGCGAAGCTGTCCCAGCTCAACGGCAAACTCGTCGGCACGCTATCGATGTTCCGCGGTGAGCGCGAGAACCAGATGCTCGACGACGGTGCGAAGCAGTCGAACCTCGAGGAGCCGCTCAACTTCAGCACCGATCTGTTCGCGGTCGGCTCCCCCTACCGCAACACGCGCCTGCTCCGCTGGCGCACGACCGACCTCCTCAACCGCATCGAAGGTGGCGAGGCCGAGCTGATCTGGACCCCCCGCCGCAACTTCCAAGCCGTCGTCAACGGCTCGTGGCTCTGGACGGCCAAGACCGTGTACGACAAGACCCGCGCCGCCCCCGGCACCGCCGCGTACAACGCGCTGGCCGCCGCCGGCAAGGTCGCCTCCGACATCTACTACACCGCCCGCATCGAGAACGTGCCGGAGTACCGCATGAACGTCTTCGGCAAGTACACGTTCACCGATGGCATTGGCGGCGTCGCCCGCGGCCTCAACGTCGGCCTCGGCATGCGTTATTCCTCCGAGACAGTCGTCTCCCGCTCCGTTGACTGGAACCCCCTCGCGGGCGGCTACCAGGCCGGCGACTACGTGGTGTATGACCTCACGGTCGCCTACCCGTGGAACGTACTCGGTTACCGCATCAACTCGAACTTCGGTCTCTACAATGTGACCGACGAGAAGTACTCCGAGGGCTCCTTCGCGATGTCCCCGGCGCGTAACTGGATCTTCCGCAACACGCTCAAGTTCTGAGCGGCGGGTAATCCCGATATCCTTCCAGGGCGGCGCCTACGGGCGCCGCCCTTTTTTGTCTCCCGGTGTTCCCGCGCCTGGCCGGACGGCGGCCTCAATCGAGCCCGAAAACCGCCTTGGCGTAGGTCTCGGCGCTGAAAGGCTGCAGGTCCTCGGGCTGTTCTCCGAGGCCAAGGAACAGGATCGGGATGCGCAACTGACGGTAGATGCCCACGATCGCCCCTCCGCGACTGGTGCCGTCGAGTTTAGTCACGATCAATCCGGTGAGGCCGAAGCTGCGGTGAAAAACCCTCGCCTGCTCGATCGAGTTGCTGCCCAGCGAACCATCCACCACCAGCCAGCGATGCTGCGGAGCCGCCGGATCGTGCTTCTGCAATACCCGCCGGATCTTGGCCAGTTCCTCCATCAGGTTGTCCTTGGTGTGCAGACGCCCTGCGGTGTCCAGGATCAGGTAATCATACCCACGCGCCTTCGCCGCCTGCCAGGCGTCATAGGCGACCGCCGCGGAGTCCGCGCCCGTGTGGCTGGCGACGATCTCAACCTCGAGCCGCGAGGCCCACGCCTTGAGCTGCTCGACGGCCGCGGCGCGGAACGTGTCGCACGCCGCAAGCATCACTTTCGCCCCATCACGCTGCAGCCGCCAGGCCAGCTTGGCGGAAGAGGTGGTCTTGCCCGATCCGTTCACGCCGATCATGGCGATCACCACGGGGCGGCCCGAAGCCGCCGTCAGGGGTGGCAAAGCGGCCTCCGCGCCCGCGAGCACGCGCTTCAGCACCGCGGCACCGATCTCGGCCGCCTGCCGGCCCTGCAGGGATTTGTCGCGCGCGTAGGCCTGGCGGATCTCTGCCAGAATCTCGTTGGTCGTCTCGACCCCGAAATCCGCCGTGTAAAGCGCCTCCTCCAGCTGGTCGAGAGAGGCGGCGTCGATCGCTCGCCCGCCGAAGAGGCCGCGCGTGCGCTCGGTAATCGCCGCGACCGTCTTGGCGAGACCTTCCTTGAACTTGCGGAATAGACCGAACATCGGAATCGGGTGGGGAATGCGGAAAGCCGGAGGAGGAATCTGGGACTCAGGAAATCAGGACTCAGAGCGCTCGCCCCCGATGCGCTTTATCCCGAGAGGCATTGAGCCGAAGTTGAGGATCAGACCTGAATCCAACCCGGCCGCTTTCATCTGCGAGCGGCCGACGGCGAAAAAAATATTCTCAATCTCGCGCACGGCCTTGAGCTCAACCAGCAACACTTCCTCCACGAGGAGATCCAACCGGTGCTCCCCGATTTTCCGTCCCTCGTAAGTCAAAGGAACCACCTTCTGTGTTTCGTGGCGGACTCCGCGGCGCTCCAGCTCCACGCACAAGGCGGACTCGTAAACGGACTCCAAAAATCCTGGTCCGAGGACTTGATTAACCCTGATGGCGGCTTCGATGACACGCCCGCTGACGTCACGATTGGCGAGTTCCCCCATTTCTCCTGATTCCCTGATTTCCAGATTAGTCACCCCGCCTTGCGGGCGTCGCGGCCGAGCTGGCTTTTCAGGCGGTCGAGGATGCCGTTGATGAAGCGCTTGGAATCGGCGTTGGAGAACTGCTTCGAAAGGTCGATCGCCTCGTTGATCGAGACCACCGGGGGCACATCCTGCCGGCGGAGCATCTCGAAGATCGCCAGCCGCAGGATAGCGAGGTCGATCTTGGCGATGCGGTCGAAGTCCCAGTTCTGCGCGAGCGCGCGGATGTGACCATCGATCTCCTGCTGGCTCAGGATCACGCCCTGGATGATCTCCTCGGCATAGGCGTAATGGTCGCGCGGCTTCTCGCAGCCCTCGAAGAAAGTCCCGAGGTCGTCGGCGAGATTGCGCGGCTCGTTGATACTCCAAGCGTAGAGGTACTGCAGCGCGGCCACGCGGCTGTCGCGCCGCTGCATGAAAAGCTCTCGACTCATGCGCGCATCCTCCGACGCAGATCCGCCATCGCGAGGGCCGCCGCCGCGAACTCCGCACCGCGGTCGATCCTTCCCGCGCAGCGGGCGCGCGCCTGCGCGAGGTTGTTCACCACGATCACGCCGTTGATCACCGGTATCCGGGTGTCCAGCGCAACCGCCTGCAGCGCGTGCGATACGCTCTGCCCCACCATCTCATGATGATTCGTGTCGCCGGCGATCAGGACGCCGAGGGCGATCACACAGTCGAAACGGCCCTTCGCCGCCAGGGTCTGCGCCGCCCACGGCACCTCGTGGGAACCGGGCACGCGCACGAGCTCCACGGCCTTCGGTTTAACACCCGCCGCCCGCAGGCCCGCCCCGACCCTTGCGAGCAGGGCGTCCACCAGCGCGCCGTTGAAGCGCGCCGCGGCGATGGCAAACCGGAGGCGGGAACCGTCCACGGTTTGCGGGCGAGGTGAATCAAGGCTCATGAACCTGCTATTCGCTAGGCCGTTGACAGACACCGCAATCAGAAACTCGGCGCACGGTCGGTTCCGGTCTCCCACCGTTCCACTACTGCCTGAAATCGACGGTGTGACTTTCGAAGGGCGCGTCCGCCCCGGCGGCGAAAAGCGAAAGGACCAGCCGGAACTGGTAGGGAGGTCGCACGTTCTTCGGCGAGGTCAGCGCCTTGCCGTCCGCCGAGGGTTCCAACGCGTAAAACTCGGAGCCAGGTCGGCTGGCCGGAGTCCAACGCACCACGGCCCGCGCGGCGTCGGGCGGCACCGCCTCCCGGCTCTCATCGTGGAAGGTTAGGCGAAAATTGCCCGCGAGAATCTCCAGTCCGAGAAAGCCTTTCCCGGGCCGCGCGATCTCCCGTCCCGCGATCCTCGGGGTCTCCCCGGGCTTACCCGCGGCTTTTCCGACAGGCGACGCGGCCGGAGCGGCGGCAGCCAGCAAGCCCAAGATCAAGAGGACAAGGCACCTCATCGAGCGCAGCGTACCTTCCGCGCCTCGGCCCGCAAGCCACCGGCTTGCGGGCGAAACCTTCATCCGCCGTTGCGGAGGCGCGCCTTGAGCTCCCGCCAACGCGCCAACCGATCGGCGATCTTCATCTCCCAACCGGCCGACTTCGGGGTGTACAGCGTGAGCGGGCGTTCCAGGTACTCCTGACCCGAAATAGCCTCCGGAAAGTCATGCGAGTAGGCGTAGCCCTGACCGTGGCCGTGACGTTTGTTCGCCTGTCCGCCCTTGCTGCGCAGCACTGCCGGCACCGGCTGCACCGGCTCCTCACGGAGCACCCGTTTGGACTCACCCAACGCGAGAGTGGCTGAATTGCTCTTAGGCGCGGTGGCGATGTAAAGCGTGGCGTGTGCAAGCGCGTACTCCGCCTCGGGCAACCCCACAAAATCCACGGCGTGGTGCGCCGCCACCGCCAGCGGCAACGCCTGCGGATCCGCCAGACCGACGTCCTCGCTCGCTAGGATCACCAGCCGTCGGGCGATAAAGCGCGGATCCTCCCCGCCAGCCAGCATCTTCGCCAGCCAGTACATGGCGGCGTCGGGATCGCAGCCGCGGCAGCTCTTGATGAAGGCCGATATCGTGTCGTGGTGCTCATCCTCGTCGGCATCGTAACGGATCCGCCGCTCGCGCGCGAAGACCTCGAGGTCGGCGGCCGAAATTTCGGCGCCCTCCGGCAGACCGAGCACGATCACCTCGAGGGAATTGAGCGCTCGCCGCAGATCACCGTCGGAAAGCACCGCCAGCTCCTCCAACCGCCGCTCAGGCGCTGTCACCCGTCGCGAACCCAGGCCCCGCTCCATGTCAGCCAGGGCGGTGCGCAGGACGCCCCCCACGGCCGCGGTCGAATGAGGCTCGAGCCGGAAGAGGTGGCTGCGGGAAAGCAGCGGCGGGTTCACGTAAAAGCCCGGGTTGTGCGTGGTGGCCCCGATCAAGCGCACGACCCCCTCCTCGACGTCGGGCAGCAGCAGGTCCTGCTGCGACTTGTTGAAGCGGTGCAGCTCGTCGATGAAGAGGATCGTCGCCTCGCCCGGACGCCGGCGCGCGGTGGCAAGGACTTCCCGCAGTTCGGCGACGTTGGACATGACCGCGTTGACGCGGACAAACCGGCAGCCGGTCTCGGCCGCGATCGCCTCGGCAAGGCTGGTCTTGCCGCTGCCCGGCGGGCCGTGGAACAGCAGGGACCCGAAGCGGTTCTGCGCCACAAGGCGTGGCAGCAGGCTGCCGGGTCGCAGCAGGTGATCCTGCCCCACCACCTCGGACAGGCGCCGCGGTCGCATGCGCGCCGCGAGCGGCTGATGCGCGGGACGCGGAGCGGGCGATCCCGGGGCGGCCGGCGCGACCGGCTCGTCGGCGAAGAAATCCCGTTGGTCGGCGGCGGACACGAATACGAGGTTTCCGCGCGTCCCGGACCTTGGAAAGGCATTTTCGACCCATACCCGATTTTAGGCGGAAACGCGTTCGCGCCGCCGGTGCGGGCCGGTACGCCGTGACGGCATGGAGGACCGCACTCTTGGGTACCGCGCGCCACTGCTCTGGCTGGTGATGCCGGCCGCGGCCGGACTCACGGCCGGGCATTTCGCGGGGCTGGACCACGCGGCCGCACCCCTCGCGCTTGCACTGCCCACCGCGGCTCTCGCGCTGGCGGTAGTCGATCGGCCGCGCATCTGGGCCGCCTGCCTATCCGTCGCCTTGTTTTGCGCCGGGACGGCCGCCGGAACGCTCCATCGCAATCGCCTCTCCGCCTGGGAGGAACTCCCTCCGCGCGAGGCGGAGCTGCGACTGAAGATAGAGCGCCTGTTCGCCTCACGTGACTCCGGACGAGTCTCCGGGCTGGCGGAAGTCGTATCCAGCGAGGTTCATCTCGCCGACCTCTCGGGCCAGCGGCTGCATTTCTCGCTCAGTGCCCCCGGCCCGGGACCAGGGCCCATCCGCGGAGCGGTGTTCCAGGCCGTCGGCGTGTTGACGGCCCTGCCGAAACGGCCCCCGCCCGGATCGTTTGAAGACTACCTCGTCGCCGCCGGAATGAACTTCCGGCTGAACCGCGGGCAGCTGCTCGCGGAGGAACGGTCGGCACCGGCTTACCACCGGTTTTGCGCCGCCGCCGCAACGCGCTTCCGCGAGATCCTGAACCTCGGATTGGCGGGGAAACGGCCGGAAATCGCCGCGCTGCTCCGCGGCATGATGCTCGGCGAGAAACACGAGATAAGCGACGAGCAGCAGGCGGTTTTCATGCGCAGCGGAAGCATGCATCTTTTTGCGATCAGCGGGTTGAACATCGGCGTGATCGCCATCGCGCTGAACGCGCTGCTTGCGCTGGGTCGTGTTACCCGCGGTCCCCGCTTCGTCCTCGCGGCGACGCTCCTCTGGGTGTTCGTGGACATCACCGGAGCGTCACCCTCGGCGGTGCGCGCGTGGCTGATGGCGACCTTTCTGCAGGCCGCGTTCGTTTTCGGCCGGCCGGGCAACGTGCTGGCAGCCCTGGCCGCCTCGGCCGCGGCGTCGGTCGCGGTCGCGCCGCTGCAGGTCTTCAGCGCGAGTTTCGTGATGAGCTACGCGATCGTGCTCGCTCTGCTGCTGCTGGGCCTGCCGCTGGCCGCATGCTGGGCACGCCGCGGAAGACTATGGCGGGACGTGCCGGAGGTGGCTTGGACCCGCGGCCAGGTGATCGTCGCCGCCGCGTGGACTTGGATCAGCGGGGCGCTCGCCATCGGGGTCGCCACCTCCCTCGTGAGCGTCCTCACCGGCCTGCAGTATTTCCAACTGGTCACGCCCGGAGCGCTCGTCGCCAACCTCGCGCTGATCCCGGCCGCAATCGGCGTGACGGTCGCGGGATTCGCCTCGCTGCTGTTCGGACTCGGCGGCCTCGACGCGGCGGCGATCCTCGCCAACCACGCCGCGGCGCTGGTGCTGCTGCTGATCGAGCGCGCCCTGCAGGTCGGCGTCGAGGTGCCCGGCGCCTTCCTCGCCGCCCGCTACACCGCCCCGTGGATCGGCCCCGCGGCCCTGACGACGCTGATCGCCACCATCCTAGCCGGCTACGCCCGCGACTGGCGCCACGCAGCCGGGAGCTGGTGGCCGCCGTTCGCCGTGGTGCTGGTCACGCTGCTGCTCGGGGTGAGCTACGGCGCGGATTGACGTCCGGCGCGGAGAGTGCGCTTGAACCCGCCGCGGGCCGCCGCACCTTTAAACTCATGAAAAGCGCCTACGAACTCGCCATGGAACGCCTCGCCAAATCGGACCCGCAGGCCTCGCGCCCGCTCACGCCGGAGAAAAAGGCACGGCTGGCCGAGATCGACCGCGTTTACCAAGGCAAGCTGGCGGAGCGGGAGATATTCCTGCGCAAGCAACTCGATGACGCGCTCGCCGAGCAAAAGCTGGACGACGCCGAGAAGATCCGTCGCCAGATGGCGGGCGAGCGCGCGCGGATCGAGGAGGAGCGGGAGGAAGAGAAGGAGCGCGTGCGCCGCGCCTGAGCGGACGTTTGCCGCGGAGCCGCTCAGGCGAACTCGAAGTCCGCGGCGAGAACGAGATGGTCGCTGGCCGGGGTAGGCTCCACGCGATGAGCCACGCAGCGGAGGTGGTTGTTGTGGAAGATATGGTCCAGGACGTAGGGGCGGCGCCGCCAGGTGGGGCGCATGTCCTGGACGGTCCTGAACCCGCGCGCCGCGAATTCCGCCACAAGCGACGCGTGGCCGCTCACGTTGAAGTCACCCGCCAGGAGCATCGGTCCCTTCGCCGCCTCCAGCTGCTCCGCCACCATCCGGCGCTGGAAAGGATTACGCGTGCTGCTCGAACCAAGCATGAAGAAAGCCAGCAGATGGGTGTTGAGAAGCTGAACCTCGCGCCCGGCGATGATCGTGCGCGCGCCGATGAGCAAGCGGTCGGTGGGCGTCGTCCGCCGGCCCTGGAAATCAAACTCGATCGGCGGCGACGGCAGGTCCAGCCGCGTGCAATCGCTCAGCTCGGCGCGCGCGAGGATCGCCAGGCCGACGCCGAACGGCAGCTCGCGGGGATCGGCGCGGGGATAGCTGAACCAGCCGTGGTACCCGGGCAGCGCATCCCGCAGCCGGGTGTAGTTGGGCGGCGGCACCACCTGCCTCCCGCCGGGCTGCGCGTGCTCGACCTCCTGCAACATCACGATGTCGGCGTCATGCCGGCGGATCTCGGCCAGGGTCAGATCCAGTCGCAACGGGGCCTCGTCGGGACGCTCTTCGTCCCAACACTGCCCGAACTGCATGTTGAACTGGAGGACCCGGAAGCGGCTCATGCGGAGCGCGCCTTCAGCGGGCGGGAGCGGCCCCGCCCGCCGCCGGAGTCAGGGGTGCGTCAGCCAAAGCCCGGTCCGGCTCCCCGGAATTCTTGCGGAAGACGAAGCGGTTGATCTTCGCGGTCGTAGCGCCACCCAGGGCGGAAAATCGCGCCATGTTGCTCGCGCTCGCTGCGTCGAGACTGTCCTGGTACCTTTTCACCGTGGGCGGGCGGATCGTCTCCTCCTTGGTGGAACGGGCGGATGACTGGTGATCGAAGGCGCTCATCGGCCGCGGCAGCGTCTCGGGCGCCCGAACCTCCTTGCCGATCATTTCCTTTTCCCGCGTCTCACCCGTGCTAACCGGCGCCCGACGCGCGCCGAGGGAGGAGTCCTTCCGTTCCACAACGGGGGGCACCACGCGGCTCTCCTGCACCTGCGTGTTGACCGAACCGGACGGCGCCTGTCGATCGGGCGCAAGACCGGGTGCCGGGGCGAACGGCGCGTTGCGCTGCGCCGGGTTGACCGGACTGGTGGCATCGGCACCCCGCGCGCCCGGGATCACGGACAAAAGCACGACGGCGGCGATTCGGGAACGCATAACGGGGGACGTAGGTTTGATGTCCTTCGGCGGAATCGCCGCCAGCTAAAACTCCGCGCGGGACCGGCGGTCCTACTCCGGCTCCGCGGAGCCCTCGGTCACCCAACCGCGGGCCTCGGGAACCGCCGCGAGGAAGCGGGCGAGCGCAGCGCTCAGGTGTTCGGCATAGCGGAAATGCGCGCCCATGCCCGTGCGCAGCTCGGCCTCGTAGATGAACTTGTCCGCGTGCGTTCCGTGCTCGAAGGGCGTCTGGGCTCCGAGCAACAGGGAATGCACGTAGGCCGGGGAGCCGCGCGCCAGCAGCTCGCGGGTCAGCGCCAGCTGGTCCCCAAGCAACCGCGCATGAACGGAGCGATCGACCTCTGGCGGCAGATAGAACCCGGCTTGAATGAAAGGCGTGTAGCGATGGCCGGTTCGATGGCGGTTCAAGTCGCGCAGTTCGGCGATCGCCATGTTGTTCCAGGCGAAACTAACGCGCATCCGGCGCGTGGCGGTTCCCTGCTGACCGTAACGGTTGACGCGGTGGCGCAACGCCTCGGCGACCGGCTGCGTCTCCGGCAGCCAGGGAGGAGTGGCGCGGTCGACGTGAACCCAAACCTCGTCACGCAAGGCCTCGCACGAAAGCCGCTCGCGCCCCAGCGCGAGCGAGCACTCCAGCTCCTGCCTGGCCTGCTCCCGATAGGATTCGTCGGCCTGGCTATGCCGCATCAGCCGCGGCGACTGCTTTAAAAGCTCCTCCCGGATGAGGCGGGCCGCGGCCTGGGCCTCGGGATGCGGAAGCGACGCGAGGTGCTTCACCGTCATCGCCCACATCCGCGAGGACTGCACCAGCCCGAGATTGGTGCGCGTCGCCACCGGAATGAAGTAGCGGGCCCGATCGAGGGCGAAGTTCTTCCGCAACCGGTTCGCCACCGCCGGGCTCGCGCCAGCCGGCAGACGCACACGGTGTGGCTCCGCGGTTCCGAGTGCATCGAGCCGCGCATACTCCGCATGGTAGGCGGCGAACGCCCGGCTGACCATGTCCCGCCAGCGACCTGCGAGGTCAGCCGGGATCCCGAGTTCCTCCGCCGACGGCACGTTGGCGGCGTCCATGGTGATGTAGCGCGTGCTCGATTCCTGGCCGTCGGCCATGGTCGCGATCTCAAACACCTTGTACGCTAGCCACATCGAGACGTCATCGAGGGCGATCGCGAGCCCGCCGGTCAGGCCGCCGATCGAGGCGTGGCCGTAGTCGACAAACTTCAGGATCCGGTCGATCGAGGCGTCGGGATGGGCGAGGTCGACTTTAGCGAGGATGGCCGCCAGGCCCTCGTTGCTGCGCGAATAACGCGCCAGCACCGAGGCGAGCAATTCCGGGGTGACCTTAGGAAGGTCGGCGGCGGAAGGCGGGGGTACGAGTGCTAGCCCGGTGATTCTCATGCGGCGCGGAAGATGGCCGCAAAGCGGGGCCTCTGGCGCAAGCCCCGAGGGGAGGTCCGCGGCGGAATGATCCGGGGGCGGCGGCCGGCCCGCGACCGAACCTCAGCGCAGGGTCAGGAGTTCCCCGAGCGGGCCGGGATAGAAGCCGATGGCGATCGAGGCCAGAGCGAGAGCGCCGAGCACGAAAGCCGCGACGGGCGTGACTGGCGAGCGTTCGGGACGAGCGGGACCCGCTCCTTCGCCGGACGGAGGCGTCCAGGTCTCGAAGAAGGCCGCCTTTATCCATCCGAAGTAATAATAGATGGAGATCACCACGCCGAGCGCCGCGACCGCGAGCAAGGCACGTGCCCCGGCCTGGAAGGCGGATACCAGGATGAACAACTTGCCCATGAAGCCGGCGAGCGGCGGGATGCCGGCGAGCGAACCGAGCCCGATCGCCAGCACCGCCCCGAGTAAGGGATTCTCCTTGGCGAGCCCGTGGTAATGGTCGAGTTCCTGTTCGGAGTCGTCCTGACCGGCCACATGGGCCATCACGCCGAAGACCGCGAAGGAGGCCGCGAGGTACGCAAAGAGATAGAAGTAAACCGCGCCCGCGGCCATTGGGGTCTGCGCCGAGGCGATGACGCCCAGCAGCAGGAAACCCGCGTGCGAGACTCCGGAGAGACCGATCAACCGCTTCACGTTGTGCTGGGTGAGGGCGGCGATGTTACCGAAGAGGAGCGTGGCGGCGGCCATCGCGGTGAGCACCGGCGTTGTGAGCCAGCCGTAGGCCGCGAACGCCCCGCCCTGTCCGCACAGCGCCATCAGCACGGCGAAACCGGCGCCCTTGGAGGCGACTGCGAGGAACGCGGTGACCGGCGTAGGCGCGCCCTGGTAGACATCCGGCACCCAGATCTGGAACGGGAAGGCGCCGATCTTGAAGGCCACGCCCGCCAGCACCAGCACCACCCCGAGCGAGGCCACGAAGTTGTCGGGGTTGGCCGCGAGGAAGCGGGAGAGCTCGGCGAAATGCAGCGCCTGGGTGGTGTGGCCGGGTAGGGCCGGGTTGCCGGCCACGCCGTAGAGCAGGACGATACCGAAGAGCAGCAGCCCGGAGCTGAGCGCGCCCATCACCACGAACTTGAGGCCGGCCTCGAGGGAGGCGGTGCTCCCGCGGAAATAACCGACCAGAAGGTAGAGACCGATGGTGGCGGCCTCGAGCGCGACGAACAGCATCACGAAGTGGTTGCTTTGGGCGAGGAGCATCATCGCCGCCGTGACCACAAGCAGGATGTGGTGGAACTCGACCCGCGGGGCGGTGTGGCGCGGGAGGGTCACACGGGCCAGCAGGCAGACGAACAGCGCGGAGAGGACAAAAAACACCCGCATCAGCTGACCGCTCGTGCCATGGAAGAGCAGGCCGTTGAAGGTCTCGCGGCCGACCGCGACCGAGCTCCAATTGAGCGCAAGCCCGAGCAACGTGCCCAGCAGGCCCGCGGCCGCGACGTCGGGAATGACACCGTGCAGCCGCCGCGGCAGCACGATCTCCAGACCGAGCAGCAGCAGCGCGATGCAGCCGAGCATGAGCTCGGGCATGATGGCGCCCCAGAGATTGTCGGCGGCGGCGAGACGGAGCGCTTCGAGGGTCATCGGGAGGCGGAGGCGGCCGCGACCGGGGAGGCGGGTAGCGCCGGGTTGATGGCCGGGGAGAGCGAACGCGGCCAGAAGCCGATGAAGAGAAGGGCGGCCAACAGCACGAGGGCCGGCACCCGCTCGGACCAGCGGAGATCAGAGGGCGCCTGGCGCGACGCCACCTCGTTCATGCGCTCCGTGGCGGGCCCGAAGAACACCCGGGACGCGGCGCGCAGGCCGTAGACGGCGGAGATCACGACCCCGGAGACGGCGAGGGCGGTGATAAGCGGCGAGTATTTCCAGAGGGCCACGAAAATCGCGAGTTCACCCCAGAAGTTGGCGAAACCCGGCAGGCCGATGCTGGCGAACGTGGCCGCGACAAACAGCGCGGCGAGCACCGGGGCCGGCCGCGCGAGCCCGCCCATTTCGTCGAGGGCGAAGGTCTGGGTGCGGTGGTGGATGCAGGTGGCGAGCTGGAACAGCAGCGCGACCGACAAGCCGTGCGCGACCATCATCAGGATCACGCCGCCTACTCCGACGGCGGAACCGGCGGCGATGCCGAGGAAAGCATATCCCATGTGCATCACCGAGCTGTAACCGATCATCTGCTTGAGATCCCGTTGGGCAATGGTGACGAAGCCTACGATCAGCACGTTTCCGATCACCGCGAGCCAGGCGAGCGCCGAGGCCCAATGGGCGTGGCCGGCCGGCAGCAGCGGGAGGGCGACCTGGATGAGGGTATACAGGCCGAACTTCTTCAGCACACCGGCGTGGAGCATGGCGTTGGAGCTCGGCGCGGCGCCGTAGCCGAGCGGGGCCCAGGTGTGGAGCGGCCAGAGCGAGACCAAGACGCCGAGGCCGAGCGCCAACAGACCGAACAGGTCGCGTTGCACGGCCTCCGCCAACGGAAAGCGCGCCAGATGCTCGCGGAGCGCGATGAGATCGAAGGTGTTCGCGCCGCTCCGGGCGTACAAGGCGATCAGGCCGAGGAGCGAGATCATCGCGCCCAGCGTGAGATAGATCGTCATCTTCATCGCCGCGTACCCGCGGTCGCGCCCGCCCCAGACACCGACCATGATAAACGTAGGGATCAGGGCCAGTTCGTGGAAGAAATACAGGAAGAGGATATCCACGCTCGCGAAGACGCCCATCAGGCCGCCCTGCATCACGAGCAGGAGCATCAGGTAGATCTTCAGCCGCTCGGCCTGCGACTGGATGGCATAGAGACCGGCGGCGAAGCCGACGATGCCCGCCATCACGAAGAGGGGCAGGGCCACGCCGTTGAGCCCGAGCTTCAGCGAGACGCCGAGGCCGTCGAGGCCGGTCGAGTACTGTCGGAGAAACGCGTAGCCGGAAACCGGAGTCTGGGCCGAATAGTGCCACCAGACGTGCAGCGCCATCAGCAGCGGGATACCGAAGCCGACATAGGCCAGACGCACGGACCACCGCTTGGGCAGTCCGCAGCCGATCGCCAGCGCGACCGCGAGGGGCGCGACGATGGCGATGAGCAAGGGATCAAACAGGGCGGCCATGGGGTCAGAAGGTCAGGTAGCCCGTGGCGGCGGCCCAGAGCGCGGCGATGCCGAGGAGAAACCAGTAGGCGTAGGTGTTGGCGTTGCCGGTGTGCAGTGCGCGCGCCCCGAGGCCGAAGAGGCCGACCACGCCGGCCAGGCCGCGCACGATCAGGCCGGCCAGCAGGATCTGCTCGAGGAAGTTCAGCAGCATGGCGAACCGCTGCTGTACTTTCGCGACGTACCAGCCGTAGCCGCGATCGAAAGACTCGCGCAGCGCCCCGAGCAGCCCGAAAAGACCGGGGGCGCGCCGCGCCAGGGCGTCGTCGCCGGCGGGACGATAGAGAATCCACGCGGCGCCCGCCCCGACGAGCAGCACGGCGATACTGGTCGCCAGGATGACACTGTGAGCGGCACCCGTCGGGTGGACGACCTCGTCCATGATGCCGTCGAAGCTCCCTCCCAGCGCGACGTTGAAGAACCATCCATGACCGCTGACAACCGAAAGCGCGGCGAGCAGCCCGAGGGGCGCCGTCAGCGTGAGGCCGCCCTCGTGCGCATCCCTCGCCCCCTCCCCGCGCGCCTCGCCGAGGAACGTGATGCGCCAAAGGCGCAGCATGTAAAACGCGGTGAGGGCCGCGGTAAACGCGAGCACGCCGAAGACGGCGGGATCCTTCGCCCAGGCGAGATAGAGGATCGCATCCTTGGAGAAGAATCCCGCGAGACCCGGCAGGCCGATGATCGCGAGTACTCCGACCGTGAACGTCCAGAAGGTGAATGGCATCCGGCGGCGCAGCCCACCCATCCGGAAGATGTCCTGTTCGTGGTGACAGCCGTGGATGACCGAGCCGGAACCGAGGAAGAGCAGCGCCTTGAAGAAAGCGTGGGTTGTGAGATGGAACATCGCCGCGCCCGCACCCGCCGCCATCAGATGAAAGTGATCGTCGTGCGCCACCTTGAGCGAGCCCAGGCCGAACGCGGCCACCATGTAGCCGAGCTGCGAAAGCGTGGAGTAGGCCAGGACCTTCTTGATGTCGCTCTGGGTCACCGCGCAAAGCGCCGCGTAGAGCGCCGTGACCACTCCCGTCCACATGATCACGGTGAGCGCATCGGGTACCATCAGCATCTCGATGCGGCAGAGCATGTAGATGCCGGCGGCGACCATGGTCGCGGCGTGGATCAGGGCGGAAACGGGCGTCGGGCCCTCCATGGCGTCCGGCAGCCAGACGTGCAGCGGGAGCTGGGCCGACTTGCCCACCGCCCCGCAGAACAGGAGCAGCGGAATACCCGCCGAAACCACCGCTCCACCCTCCGTGGCCGAGGCGAGTGCGTCGAGCTGCGTGGTGCCGAAACGGGCCTGGCACCAGACGATGCCCAGCAGGAAGCCGAAGTCCCCGACCCGATTGACGATGAAAGCTTTTTTCGCGGCGTCGGCGGCGGACTGGCGCTCATGGTAGTGGTTGATCAGCAGCCACGAGCTGAAGCCCACCAGTTCCCAGAAGAGGAACATCATGACCAGGTTGTCCGCGAGGACGATGCCGGTCATCGAGAACATGAAGATCGAGAGCCCGCCGAAGTAGCGCCCGCGGGCCTCGTCGTCGCGCATGTACCCGAGGGAGAAGACGTGAACGCAAAGCCCGACGACGCCGACGACGGTGAGCATCAGCGCGGCGAGGTCGTCGAACTTGACCCCGAGGGTGAAGGTCCAGTCGCCTACCCGCAGCCATTCGGCCGAATCCGTGAACCGGTGCCCGCCGAGGGCGAGCACGAGGGCGTTGGCGGCTAAGAGGGCCGCCGCGCCCGCGGAGACGACGGCGGCCGCCGCGCCACGCCGCCGCAGGAAGAGCGCGATGACGGCGGCCGAAAGCAGCGGCACGGCCAGCGCGATGACGGAGAACGGATTGAACGTCATGGGCTCAGTTCCGCAGCGTGTTGAGTCCGTCGAGCTGCACGGTCCGACGGCGGCGGAACAACGCGACAATGAGCGCCAAGCCGACGGCGACCTCGGCCGCGGCCACCGTGAGGATGAAGAACACGAGGACGTTGCCGTCCATCGTCCCGTTGTGGCGCGAGAACGCGACCAGCGCGAGCGTCGCGGCGACGAGCATCAGCTCCAGGCACATGAAGACCACGAGGGTGTTGCGCCGGATGAGCACGCCCAGCAGACCGATGGCGAAGAGCAACACACTCACGGCCACGTAGGCGTTGAGGGAGGCGGAGATCATGCGGCATCCTCCGGGCCGTCAGGCCGGCGGCTCAGCACGATCACGCCGATCATGGCGATGAGGAGCAGGAATCCCAGGACCTGCACGGGCAGCAGGTAGGTGGTGAAGAGCTGGTGGGCGTAGGGTTTGAGGGCGGCACCGACCGCGGTGGTGGCCGCGCGGCCCTCGGGCAGGCGGCCGCGCACAAGGAATGACGCCACGCCGCCCAGCACGAGTCCGGTGGCGATCACGCGCGCGGCGAGCGGCAACCGGTGCAGGACAGGACGGCTGTCGCCGCGGGCGTCGAGCAGCATGATGATGAAGAGGAAGAGGGCGACGACCGCGCCCGCATAGACCAGCAGCAGGAGAAACGCCAACAGGTAGGCGTCGAGCGCCACGAACAGGCCGGAAACGCCGACGAGCGACAGAAGCAGGCAGAGGGCGGCGTTGACGGCGTTGCGGTTCAGGACGACGCCGGCCGCGCTCACCACCGTGAGCAGCGCGAACGCGTTGAAGAGGATCTGGCCGGTGCCCATGGTCTCAGTGGTGGCCCCCGCCGCTCTCCTCCGCGGCCTTCTTGCGGTCCCACTTGAAATGCTCGTCGGGCAACGTGCCTCCCAGCTCGTAGAGCCGGGCCTTGTTGTTCACCATCTCCTCGCGGGAATAACCGGTCATCGAGTACTGAGACTGGAGCCAGATCGCCTCCTCGGGACAGACCTCCTGGCACATGCCGCAATAGATGCACCGGAGCATGTCGATCTCGAACTCGCGGGGCGCCTTCTCAACGTGCGCATGGGGGGCGTCCTCGGCGATGCCGCCGGGCGTGATGCGGATCGCCTTGGGCGGGCAGACGAACTCGCACAACTGGCAGGAAACGCACTTCTCGCGGCCGTTCGGATCCTTCACCAGCGTGGGCACACCACGGTAGCCGGGAGGCACCGCGGGCCGCTGCTCGGGATACTCGAGCGTGGTCTTCGGGCGCACCAGGTGCCGCCACGTGGTGCGAAGGCCCTCCGCGATCTGCGGCAGGTAGGTACGCTCGGCGAAGGTGAGCGGTTTACGTTCGAGAGGGACGACGGCCATGGCGCGGGGAAATCCTGACGGCTACCGGGTTTGAATGACGGCGATCGCGGCCGCGTAGAAGACCAGATTGGCGACCGAGAGCGGCAGCAGCTTCCGCCAGCCGATCTCCATCACCTGGTCGTAGCGGAAGCGCGGGACGGTCCAGCGCACCCACATGAAGAAGAAGATCAAAGCGATCACCTTCCCGAGGAAGATACCGATCGAGAGCAGCCCCACGAAGAGCGGATGCGAGAGCAGCGGATGGAGCGGTGCGAGCCAGCCGACCAGCGTGGCGAGCGGCACCCAGGGCAGCGGATTCCAGCCGCCAAGGAAGAGTAGCGTGAAGACACCGGATCCGATCAGCATGTGCGCGTACTCGGCGACGAAGAAGAGACCCCACTTGAACGCGCCGTACTCGGTGTGGAAACCGCCCACGAGATCCGACTCGCCTTCCGCCATATCAAAGGGATGGCGGTTGGTCTCGGCGAACAGCGCGATGAGGAAGACCAGCGCCGAAACCGGCATGAGAAACGCGAACCACATCCCGCCCCAGAAACCGGGCAGGCTCTGGAACTCGACCGCGCGCGCGAGGCTCATCGTGCCCGGAGTGCCGGGAGCATTGATCCAGAGGAAGACCGGCAGCACCGACATCGTCAGGGAGAGTTCGTAGGAGATCAGCTGCGCCGAGGCGCGCACGCCGCCGAGGAACGGGTACTTCGAATTGGACGCCCAACCCGCGAGGATCAGGGAGTAGACGCCCAGCGAACCGACGGCGAAAACGGCGATCAACCCGATGTCCACGTTCGCCAAGCCGAGGGGCACCACGCGCCCGGCCGCGTCGAGGTAGGCGCCGAACGGCACCGTCGTCACCGTCGTGAGCGCGGGCATCATGGCGACGACGGGCGCCAGCACGAAGTAGAACTTGTTCACGTGCCCGGGCAGGGCGTCCTCCTTGAACAGCATCTTGCCACCGTCGGCCAGCACGTGGAAGAGCCCCAGCCGCTGCAGGAACGGACCGATGACCGGGATCCAGGAGACCCAGGGTACGATCGCCCGGTTCGGCCCCGGGCGACCCTGGATCCACGCCGAGACCTTGCGCTCCGCCATGGAGCAGATCCCGCCGATCGGGAATATGACCATGATGACGGCGAGCCCCTTGAGCACGCCCTGCGCCACCGGGTGCAGGCTGAGATAGAGGTCGATCATCTCAAAACAACATGGCGAGGCAGAGCAGCGCGCCGACGCCGCCCACCACGGCCCCCGCGATCCGCATTTTCCGGTTTTCCTCGGCGAGGGCCACTTGCTCGCGCTGCTGGGCCTTGGTCGGGTTTACGGTATCCTTGCCCGGCTTGCGCAAGGTCAGCGCAAACAGGCCGGCGCCCATGAGTATGAAACCAAGTCCGATGGCGAAGAAGGCGGGGGTGCGCATGGGTCAGGTTTTGGCGGCAGGCTTGTAGTGCAGCGTCTCGCCTTCGACGAAAGGCAGCGACGCGTATGGGGTTGAGTCGAGCACGAGACCAGCGTCCGGCACACCGGCGAAGGCGACCTCGCGCAGCGCGGGCACCGCCGCGGCGAGTTCGCGCCACACCGCGTGGAGTTCCGCGGGCGCCGAGCAGTTGGCCGCGCCGGCCAGCCGCGACAGGGCCGCGAGGTCGTCCATCGCGCCCGCCGGACCCGGCACGGCCTTATGAAAACGCTGCAGCCGGAACTGCTGGTTCACGAAACAGCCGCTCTTCTCGAAGACGGTGAGCGTGGGGAAAGAAACGCGCGCCGCCGCACTGGTGGCGTTGGCGTGCGTGCCGAGGTAAACCACCGCGACCTTCCCGAGCTGGGCGGCGCTGAGGCCGGCGGCGGCGAGATCCTCTCCCACGGACACGACCGCGCGAACCTTGCCAGCGTCGATCGCGGCCGCCAAGGCCTCGAGACGCGAGGAGGGCAGCGCGGAGATGAGACCGGAGACAAGGGCGCCGCGGACATTCGGATTGCGATCGGCCGAGACCAGCAGGCCGTCCCCAGCTCCCGTACGGCTGACCAAATGAGCGGCCGCGCCGAGCGACTCGGCGAGGCGGCGGGTGAGAAATTGCTCCTCGACCGAGGAACGCCCGGAACCGACGACCGCGATCGCGCCCGCAGACTCGCGGAGGATGGCGCCGGCGGCGAGGACCGCGGAGTCCAATGTGGCCTCGGCGGAGCCGATGCGGCAGGCGGTCAGACGATCGGCGGCGCGCACCGCTTTGTAGAGCTCGCGGCCGCTGTCGGCCATCCAGGCATCGTTTACCGCGTCGTTCTGCCGCGGTGTGATGCGGTGAATGACGCCCTCGCGGGACCAGACCACGGTGTTGGCGCCGACGCTGGACTCGGTGTCGATGCTGTTCGTCTGCTTGAGGAACCAGACGCGCATCTTGAACCGGAAGTCGGTGCTGGTGAGCGCGCCGACCGGGCAGATGTCGACCGTGTTGAGCGAGTAGTTGTTGGCGAGCTCGCGGCCCGGGTAGCAGGTGAGCGTCGAGTAGCTGCCGCGGTCGACGAACCCGAGGACGTCGTCCTTGGCGATCTCCTTGCTGAAACGGATGCAGCGCGAGCAGAGGATGCAGCGCTCGTCGTCGAGCGTGACGCGCGGCCCGAGACGGGTGCGCTTCGGCTTCACGTTTTTCTCCTCGACGTAGCGCGAGTAGCCGCGGCCGTAGCCGGTGGCCTGCTCCTGCAGCTTGCACTCGCCCGCTTGGTCGCAGATCGGGCAGTCGAGCGGGTGGTTGACGAGGAGGAACTCCATCACGCCCTCGCGGCAGTCCTTGATCTGCGGCGTCTGGGTGCGGACGTGGAGACCAGGGGACGCGTTGGTCGCGCAGCCGATTTGGGGACGGGGGATCCAATTGATCCGCTGCTTACCGGTCGCCGGATCCATGATCGGCGCCTTGGACGCAGGATCGACCGCGGGCATGCCGATCTCGACGAGACACATGCGGCAATTGCCGGAGATCGAGAGCTTCGGATGGTAGCAGTAGTAAGGTACGTCGACGCCGACCAGGCGCGCCGCCTCGATGACGTTGGTGCCCTTGGGCACGGAGATATCCCGGCCGTCGACGTTGACGGTGATGAGGTCGGGTTTCGGCGCGGCGATCATCGAGGTGGGATCGGAAAAAGGTTCAGGCCAGCTCGGCGGCGCCCTCGGGGCGCGGGGCCCGCTTCGCCGCGGGATAGGCGGTGAACTCGTCGCCGAACTTGGCGACGAAGCTCTGCGTCGGCCACGAGCAGGCCTCGCCGAAGGCGCAGATGGTGCGGCCGGCGATCTGGTCGGCGACGCTGCGCAGGAGCGCGCCATCCTCGGCGCGCGCGTCACCATGCACCATGCGGGAGGTGATGCGCTTCATCCACAACGAGCCCTCGCGGCAGGGCGTGCACTGGCCGCAGCTCTCGTGGGCGTAGAACGCGTTGATATTGGCGAGGGCCTCGACCATGTTGACGGAGTCGTCCATCACGATGACCCCGCCGGAGCCTCCCATGGTCCCACAGGCGGCCATGGTGTCGAAATCCATCGGCAGATCCTCGACCGCGAGCGTGCGCGACGAGCCGTCCTTGTTCTTCAGCGTGAAACTCTCGCCCCAGCGGAGGATCTTGGCGGAGGAGCCGCCGGGGATGACGGCCTTGAACTTGCGCCCGGGCAGCGGCCCGCCGCAAACCTCGTGGAGCAGCTGGCCGAGGGTGATACGGCCCACCTCGTACTCGTAGTAACCCGGTCGCTGGACGTGGCCGCTCACGCAGAGGATGCGGGTGCCGGTGTTGTTCGGGGTGCCGATCTGGGCGAAGGCCTCGCCGCCAACCTCAACGATGTACTTCACGTGGCAGAGGGTCTCCACGTTGTTCACGATCGTCGGGCACTGGTAGAGACCGAGCACGGCCGGGAAATACGGCGGCTTGATGCGCGGGTAGGGGCGCTTGCCCTCGAGCGACTCGATCAGTCCGGTCTCCTCTCCGCAGATGTAGGCGCCGGCGCCGCGGTGGACGTAGATCTCGCAGCCGTAGCCCGAGCCGAGGATGTTGGGCCCCACCAAGCCGGCAGCGCGCGCCTCGGCGATCGCCTCCTCCAGAATGCGGGCGCCGTGCGGAAACTCGCCGCGGATGTAGATGTAAGCCTGCTTAACGTTGTTCGCCCAGCAGGAGATCATGATCCCCTCGATCAGCTGGTGCGGATCCTGATGGATGATGTAGCGGTCCTTGAACGTGCCAGGCTCGGACTCGTCGGCGTTCACGACCAGGTAGATCGGCTTGCCGCTCTTGCGGTCGACCAAGCTCCACTTGAGGCCGCAGCCGAAGCCGGCGCCGCCGCGCCCGCGCAGGCCGGATTTCTTGACCTCGTCGATGATGGCGGCCGGGGCCATGGCGAGCGCCTTGCGCAACGTGGTGTACCCGCCGTTCCGCTGGTAGCACGCGAGGTCACGCGAGTAGCCGGGCTCGTCGATGTGGCGGAAAATGATGCGGCGCTCAGCGGGTGCGGGCATGGTCATTGCTCCTTGCTTGGGCTCAGCCGCGGCGGGCCGCCTCGGCCTTGATCCCGTCGCTCAGCCCCCGGGCCGCGGCGGGGTCGACATTCTCGTGCAGCTCGTCGTCGATCATCACGACCGGCGCAGTGCCGCAGCTCGCGAGGCACTCGACGAACTCGATCGTGACCTCGCCGTCGGGCGAAACCTCGCCGCGCTTCGTGCTGAACTCCTTCTCGAACGTCGCGCAGGTGCCGTACGCGCCGCGCAGGGCGCAGGAGAGCGTGCGGCAGACCTTGATGTGGCGGCGCCCGATCGGGTGCTGCCGGAACATCGGGTAGAAGGTCACGACCTCCTGCACGTTGATCGGCTGCAGCTCGAGCTTGGCGGCGACCCACTGCACCGCCTCGGGCGGCAGGTGGCCGATGTCCTCCTGGATTGCGTGCAGCAGCATGAGCACGGCGCTGCGCTTCACCGGGTAATGGGTGATCACCTCGTCGATCCGCCGCAGGGTCTCGGGCTTGAGGTTCATCGCGGGTGGGTAGCCGGGGTGGTGTTCAGCGGTCGCATTCGCCCATGACGAAGTCGAGGGAACCGAGGACGGCGACGACGTCGGAAATCAGGCAGCCCGTGCAGACCTTGGGAACGATCGAGAGGTTGCAGAAGGAAGGGGAACGGATCTTCAGGCGGTACGGCACTCCCCCGCCCTTGCTCACGATGTAGAAGCCGAGCACGCCCTTGGGATTCTCCGCCTCAAAGTAGACCTCGCCGGCCGGGATCTGCGGGCCCTCGGTCACGATCATGAAATTCTGGATGAGCTCCTCCATCGAGGTGAGCACCTTGTCCTTCGGCGGCGCGAAAATCCGGCGCGCATCGGTGGCATGCCACGGCCCCTCGGGGAAACGCGCGATCACCTGACGGATGATCCGCACCGACTGCCGCATCTCCTCGCCGCGGACAAGGTAGCGGTCGTAACAGTCCCCAGAGGTGCCCACCGGCACGTCGAACTCGTAATTCTCATAGCCCGAGTAAGGCTTGTCCTTCCGCAGGTCGAGACCGACGCCGCTACCCCGGAGATTCGGACCCGTGAGACCGTAGGCGAGCGCATCGGCCTTGCTGATGACACCGACGCCGACCGTGCGGTCCATGAAGATCTTGTTCCGCGTGAGCAGCCGCAGGGTTTCCTCCAGGATCGGCAGGAACTGGTCGCAGAAAGCACCGACGCGGCCCAGCCAGCCCTCGGGGATGTCGCGCGTGACGCCGCCGATGCGGGTGTAACTCGTGGTGAAGCGCGCGCCGGTGAGTTCCTCGAACAGCTTGTAGAGCTTCTCGCGCTCCTCGAGCGAGTAGAGCAGCACGGTCCAGGCGCCGACATCGAGGCCGAAGGCGCCCAGACCCATCAAATGGGCGGAGATGCGCGCCATCTCAGCGGTGATCACGCGGATCGCCTCGCAACGCGGCGGCACCTTCACGCCCGCGAGCCGCTCAACCGCGATGGCGTAGGCCATGTTGTTCGCCAGCGGGGCAAGGTAATCCAACCGGTCCGTGTACGGCACGAACTGGTTGTAAGTCATGTTCTCGGCGATCTTCTCGTCGCCTCGGTGCAGGTAGCCGATGACGGGATCCGCCTTGGTCACCGTCTCGCCGTCGATCTCCAGCTGCAGCCGAAGCACGCCGTGGGTCGAGGGGTGCGAGGGACCCATCGAGAGCGACATCTTCTCGGGCTGGAACTCGTCCGGCACCGTGGCGGCGCCAGCGGCGAGCCGCGCCGCGCTGTCGGGAAAGGTATGTTCGGCGGCCATCGTTATTCCTTCACCTGCCGCAGCGGCGTCTGGTCCGGCCGGGCGACGCGGTCGCTCCAGCTCTCGTCCTTGGCGCGAGGCTCGGCCTCGGAGAGGTTGATCTCACCGCTCGCGGCGACGAACGGTCCACCCGCCATCGGCGCGGCGACGACCTTGGTACCGGTCTCCTCGACGACGTCCGCGCCGGGCAGTTCGGTCTCGATGCCGGCCAGCGGGAAATCCTTCCGCAACGGATGGTACGGGTAACCCTCCCACATCAGGATGCGGCGCAAGTCCGGGTGCCCCTCAAAGCGGATACCGAACATATCGTAGCACTCGCGCTCGTGCCAGTTGGCGCCCGGCCAAAGGGACGTGACGCTCGGCGCGACCGGAGCCTCATCGTTACCGCCGCAAGGAGCGGCAACGCGGACGTAAGAGCCGGACCGGGTGGTCGAAAGCAGATGGTAAACGACCGTGAACCGCGGATTCGCCCCCTCGGACCAGTCGATCGCGGTAACATCCATCAGCAGGTCGAACCCATGCTCGTCCCGCAGGAACTTCAAGACCGCGACCACATCGGCCAACGGCACGTTCACCGCGGGGTGGTCCGCCGAGGCGCGATCCGCCGCCTGCGGGAAGCGTGAGCGGAGGGCGGCGAGGAAGTCGGCGGACATATCGGCTCGGACGGGGCTCAGGCGGAGAGCAGCCGACGCGCGGACGGCTCGCGCTGGACCTTGGCCTGCAGCTTCATCAGAGCATCCAGCAGCGCCTCGGGGCGCGGGGGGCAGCCGCTGACATAGACGTCGACGGGCACGATGCGGTCCACGCCCTGCAGGGTGGCGTAGCTGCGGTACATGCCGCCCGAGCTTGCGCACGCCCCCATGGCGATGACCCACTTCGGGGAGGCCATCTGGTCGTAGATGCGACGCACCTGGGGCGCCATCTTGTAGGTGACAGTCCCGGCAACGATCATGCAGTCGGCCTGCCGAGGGGAAAACCGCATCACTTCGGCCCCGAAACGCGCGATGTCGAATCGCGCCCCGCCCACCGCCATCAGCTCGATGGCGCAACAAGCGAGCCCCATGGGCATGGGCCACATGGAGTTAGTGCGAATCCAGTTAATGGCGGCATCGGCCCGAGAGACGATCACGCCCCCCTCGACCTTGCTGTCATAGCCGTAGTCTGTGCTAGCGGAAACCATCAGAGGATACCGGTTTGAGTGAAAAATCTTTCGCAGAGTTGGTTCCGACCCCAGATCGCGCAAGTCGCTTTTCCGTAAACGTTCATTTTGTAGCGAGAGAGCGGGATGGGCGGGCGGCCGCTAATGCGGCAAACAGGCAAACCGCCCGCATCTCCCCGGAGCAATCCGCGTGCCGCTCGGAGCGTTCAGCGGGACTTTAACAGCCCGTGACCCTCCATGTCGTAGATTCCGGTGAGGTAACCGCCCTCCCAGCGCGCCTTCACCTGCAGTTTTCCCGCGAGAAAGACCGGCACGTCCTGCACCGGAGGGAGCCCTTCCGCGCGCATCCGCACGTGGATCCATTCGTTCATCTCCGGCATGATCCCGTAGCAACAGAGCGATGAGTTGCTCAGGAGGAAGAACTCGGTGGCGAAGCCGTTCTCGAGTTTCAGCGGCAGCATGAAGCCGGATAAGACGACCTTGCGGCCGTCGAGTCGGCGGATCAGCTCCGGCACCTGCGCCACGGCGTCCGGCGGCGCTTCCCCGGCCGGCACCGGCTGGGGTGGTGGACGGTATTTGAAGCCCGCCAACTGGCTGAAGTGCACCTTGGCGTAACCCGAGACCATTTCCGGGGGCTGCTCCAAGGAGGAGAGCGGCGGTCCCTCGGGCAGAGCCGGAGCTGGCGGCTTGCCGGTCCGATCGCCCAACCCCGCCGCCCCCGGCGGCGCGGAGTAAGCCACGGCGGAGTCTCCGCCTCTTTGCAGCCCCGCGAGGGCGTTTGGATTAAAATCCCCCGCCATTTCCCGCTCTTCGTGCCGGAGGGGATTATACCCCCGGGGACAACAAAGGGAGTGGTCAACCTTGGGTCCCGCGAAAGGCGCTCCCCATGACACCGCCGCTCCGGCCGCCCACAGGAGCGGAAGCAGAGTTGACGGTGTTGCCCGCATGGACCGGAGGCGGATTATTTCGCGGCAACGCCGACTTTACCCGAAAGTCGCTCGAAACGACGGCCCTTGATCTCAATTGATGGCACGCTCAGTTCGACCGACGCGGCACCCTTCAGCCAGTCGGCCTGGGCCTCAAACTGGGAGGTGTCACCCACGGTCTCGCCGGTCGCCGCGTTGGCGACGGCCTTGAGCGCGAGGGATTTCTTTTCGCCGCCGACCGTCACCGAAGCCTCGATGGCGGCGGCCTTGATGCGCACGAAGTTTTCCGCGTGTCCATCCAGCACCCAGACGGTGATTTTGCCGGACGCCGGGTCCCGCAGCAGCTCAAGGTTGTAGGCGTGGTCGCCCAACTCGATCAACATGCCGCCGTGCGGAGCGGTGTGCACATGGCCGCCGCTGTGCGCGGCGGGAGCGGGCTCCTTGCGGCCGCAGGCAACCAGCAGCAGGGAAACGAGCGCGAGGGAAAGGGTGCGCAGGGTTGGATTCATCCCGCCATCCTAGCCTTTTCGTCGGGCATTTCCAGCCTGGCGGCGCGGTTTCTCGAGGGCCTCAGGGCACCGAGCGATAAAGGGTGTTGAAGAGCAGCTTAAGCGTCCCGTGCGTCTGCGCCCGGAAAGTGATTTCCGGCGCGAAGACGTAGATCCTACCCTCCCCGACCGGCGCCTCGAACGCCGTGACGCCGTCCTTGAGATGATGCTGACCCCACGCCCAGCCGCTCCGCAGGGGCGCCACGCTGGAAAACCAGCCCAAAGGCCGCACTCCAGCCTTCACCGCCTCAGGCGCGAGACGGAACACATGACTGGAATCAAAATAAATGTCGGCCTCGCGTTCCATCCCCGCCGTCGCGGGAGCGGACGGGTCGAGGCTCAAGCGCAGGATGCTGCCCGGCACGAAATACTTTTCGCGGGACAGGGGCTGATCGCGGCGCGGCCCGCTTGTCTCCACCAGCGCGTTGCGCACCGGCAGATCGAGGTGATAAGCGAGGTTCGCGCTCGTGCCCACGGTGACGATGACGCCACCGGCCTCGAGGAAGGCGCGCAGCGCCGGCACCGTTTTCGCCGTGGTGAAGCGACCCGACCGCCCGCGGTATTCCAGAGGCATCTCCGACTGCGCCGGTTCGCGCACCGCGGAATATCCTCCCGAGACTCCCTCACCGCCCGAGGCGCGCGGGACGGCACCGGAAGGGAACACGATCACGTCGTACTTCGCGCGGAGGCTGCCCGCGTCCAGTTGAGGGGGGAAGACGACGTCGAACTCGAATCCGAACTGCTCGAACAAGAGACGCGTCCAGCCGCTGGGCATGGAGCCGCCGTAACGATCCCAAAGCGCGATCCGCGCGCGTTCGAGCCGCTTCAGGCCCGCGGGCGCCGCCGCGAGGGGAACCGGCGTCACGCCCAGCTCCGCCGCCAACGGCTCGAGCGCCGCGCGCGCGGTGGCCGGCACATGGAAATCGCCGCCCTCTGACGCGAAGGACACCTCCGCGCCGGCGCGCAGCAGCCGATTGACCAGCGTGAAGCTGTCGTTGGTCGCGCGGCTGATCCGCCATCCCGCGGCCGAAGGCATGAGACGGCCGGGCGGCGGCGACTGCAACTCGCCCCAGGGCACGCGCGCGAATGGACCATCGAAGCCCTCGAGCACGCGGTCGAACTTCACTCCCATCTCGAAGGCGAGCGTCCAGCCGGCCGAGTCGTAGGGTGCGATCGGCGGCCCGCCCTCGTACGCGAAATCGTTGGGGTGGTCCTGCGGCTCGAACATGTCGATCACGTGCGGGCGGAAGGCCTGCCCGGTCTTCACGACGTAGGAACCGGCCGGATATCGCCGGCCCGCCACGGTGAAATCCGCCGTGGCGCGGTGCACCAGGATGCCCGTCTTCAGCAATGCGTTGATGAATTTCACCGCCGTCGGGAAGTCGCGCTGGTCGGCGGGCAGAATATACCCCCGGGCATCGCGCAATTCCGGCTTGCGCAGCACATCGTCGAAATACCGCGTCGGAATCCGGCGCCGGCCCGCCGCGGAGGCGCCGGAATCGTCGTCCTCCGTGGCACCGGATTTCGCCGGCGGGTTATCACGCGCATGCGCCTCCTGGATCGCGGCGATCCGGCGCGGATAATGCGTCCAGTGGTCGCGTCCGCCGCGCTCGATCGAGTTGCGACCCATGCGCCAGATGCCGAACAGCAGCGCGTCGCGGTTGCGGGCCGCGAAATCCAGCACGGCGTAATTCAGCGACAGCGAGTAGGCGATGGAGTCGGCGTAGCGCCACGGCCGCGGCGTGACCGGAAACGGCGTCGCGCCGTTCGGCAGCAGCCGCGCCGGCACCAAGGGCACCTCCGACGGGGTCGGGCTGCCGATGATCTCGCTCAGGATGCCCACCATGTTGTGGAAGTAGGTCGTCGTGCGCAGGCCGCCGTTGAACCAGGTGGAGAAGACCGAGCCGTTGCGCTGGGTGTAGCCGGGCTTACCCTCGAGGTTGAGGCGGCTGCTCATCGCGGCGCCCACCGCGTCGAGCGTCGTTATCACCAGCGGATCGTAGACGTGGTTGAAGGGATCCCGGTAGGGAGGTCCCGCCACCACCGAACCCGCCGGTCCCGACTGGTGATGGTTGTACATGATCTGCGGGATCCAATCGAGGTACAGCTGCCGGTTCATGTTCCGGGACTCCCGCAGCGCGCTCATGAAGAAGTCGCGGTTGTTATCGTGACCGGCGTACTTCTGGTAAAGCCGCGGCAGCTGGTCCATGACCCGCTTCGGAGGCTCGGGCCGCCGCATGTACCACGAGCTCATCAGCTCCTGCCCGTCGGGGTTGGCATGTACCAGCAGCACCACCGTCTGGTCGAGGATACGCTGGGTTTCCGCATCCTCCCGGCTGGCGAGCTGCCAGACCGTCTCGATCAGCTGGTGCGTGCCCACGGTCTCGGTGGAATGCAGCCCCCCGTCGATCCAGACCACCGCACGGCCCTCGGCCGCCAGCGCGCGGGCGCCTGACTCGTCGGGGTCCTCCGCGCGCGCCAGCTGGCGGGAGATCTCCCGGAGCCGCTCGAGCCGGGCCAGATTGGCGGGCGAGGAGGCCACCACCATCCACTGCGTGCGGCCCTCCTCGGTGCGGCCGATGTCGACCAACCGGAGCCGCGGCGACTGCGAGGCCAGCCGCTGGAAATAGGCCTCCGTCTGCGTGTACGTCGCGAGGTGGTAGTCATCGCCGATGGCGAAACCGAAGTGCTCCTTCGGCGAGGTGAGCGGGGCGGCGCGGAGCGGGCACGCGCCGGCCAGCAGCAGCCCGAGACCGAGGACCATGAGGGGCGAAAGACGACGCATAGGGTGGCGTCGAGCGTGGTCCGCGCCAACGGCGAGGCGAGCCCGGAACCGGCAGGGCCGACTCACGCCTTGCGCGCGCCGCGCGTCGCCGCACCGTCGGAACCGATGGACCTGACGAAGCATTGGGCCGCGACCCTCGACGACTACGCCATCGACCTCGCTTGGTCGTCCGACGGCGCGCTGCTGGCCGCCGCCAGCGCCGCCGGCCCCGTCGCGCTGCTTGCGGCGGCCGACG
>JACCDP010037662.1_pt1 | contig 43539 bp, 44 predicted proteins | sample 7445841 | NCBI WGS metagenome assembly JACCDP01 (sample SAMN15323441, study PRJNA562643) | freshwater metagenome | isolation source: river surface water | place: USA:Blue River Watershed | collected 2017-08-17
CTAAAATCATGGACACACTTTTTCAACAATACACCAAAATACATTCTCACATCACAGGTGCAGAACCAGCCGACATCATTCTACAGATATCAGGCGATCGCTATTGTCTGATATCTGCCGACTTATTTGCTTTTGGTGGCCAATTTGAGGAAGTAAAAGAAGCACTCGAAAAGGCGATCGCGCAAAACCAACTATTACCAAATCAGGAATAAATGAAAACATTACTAATTAGTTTGCACCCACGCCATAGCCAGAACATTTTAGAAGGTAGAAAAACAATTGAACTCAGAAAGACAAAACCAAGGGTAAGAAGTTCCGACAATGCCTTAGATTTCCATGACGTTCTTATCTACGAAACACTTCCTACTGCTCAAATTCTTGCAAGATTCGAGGCTCATTCTTTAATCACAATGAGCGCGGATGAATGGGTGGATCACTCCAGAGATTTATGTCTGGAGAAAGAAGAAATTTTAAATTACCTAGGCGACAAACCAGGTTATGGGATTCTCGTCACCAGATCCCTAAAAAAGATAAATCCCATCCCCCTATCCAAGATGAAAGAGGCAGGAATTCTACCTCCCCAAGGCTACCGATACCTAGCAGATGCCGACTTAGAAAAATTAGGAATTCAACCATGGAAGTAGGTAGCAGAGTCTTTGTTCCAAAGCTGAATCAGAGCGGCGAAATAATCATGATTCGCCAATACCCCTACTCCGATATTCACTACTACGTACTTTTAGATTCGGACGTAAAGTACAAGCAAAAACTGAAAAACCCCTGTGGAGTATTCACCAAGCAAAGTTTAGAACCAGACAACAATAAGACAATTCAATTATCTTTTTTCGGTTGAAAAATAAACTCTCGGAACTTTGACGGATTCCGAGAGAGCTTGAAACAGGGTCATCCATCAATAAATTAATTATGCCATCACCCGGTACAAAATGGTATAATTGAACTACCAAGAGACTTACTTTTTGTCTAGCGATCGCACCCCACGCGATCGCTATTTATCTGTCTTCACAGAAAGGGGAGCGATGAGCAAAAAAGACTCCATAGTAGGAAAAGGATACAGCTATTTCTTTGCCTTCCTCCTACTAGCGACAATGTTTATGTCCAGCATTAGAATTGAGATTGAGTTTCCTAAAAATAAACTTCCCGAAATTAAGTCTTTCTCACTCAGAGAAATTCCAGAATTAAGTGCGATCGCTCACCTAGCAATAATCGCCTATCTGCTTGGAGTCCCCACAGATAGCATCGCCATCAAGATTGCTCAATTCTTACATCCCGACAAGGATGAGGATGAAAAAGATGAGTAAAGCACTAACGGTAACTCTAGAGATTGCCGTCTTATTACAAATATTAGAATTAAAAAGTATTGGATATATCAGCGATGCCACCCTAAATGACGCTTTGCTCACGTCTGAGTTGATAGCATCCGAAGGGGACACACTGCTTTATGGTGGCGACCCCGGACAGGCTGCCTCCCTGTTCAATAAAGTCGCTAGAGCGATCGCCGTCCTGTCATTCCAGCCAGGCGGCTTCGCAACTATGGGGATGAAATTTGAAAATTTTATGAATTAGTAATTTTATGAATTAGTAATTTTAAATCTTAATAGTAACCTCCCCACCCTAAAAAGGGGAGGTTGCTGCGCGTTGGTTGCTGGCATGAAGCCACACATCCTATACTGGCAGCTTGCCCATTATATCAGAATTTAATTAAACCTAACAAACAACCGCCTTGGATCTCCCAAGCCTTGGGCTATTTTATCAGCAGCCCTAGCCCTAGCTACTTCAACCCTCAATCTATCCCTCAACATAATTAAATCTGGAATTGGGTCACGCTCCAAATCCCTGCCCTTAATTTCGTACCGCAGAACCGCCCCTCCCGTCAGCCTTGCCTGAATAGCAGCAGTCACCGCGTCAAGCATCTTTTCAACCTCCAACCGACCATCATAGGCAGATGTCCCCACCGCCAAATTAGTCATCACCTGAATCTGTCCACTACCAATAGTTACCCTATTGCCAGCCTTAGTTACAAAAGCTTGCCAAAAATAATTGCCAGCCGTCAGTGCCGTAGATTGTACGCTGGTTATAGTAGTTCTGTACCCCAAACCATTCGCCACAGCCGTTAAATTTAGCCCCACACTTCCACGAATCGCATACGACAAAATATAACTACCGCTAACGTAATCAGCAACCTCTCCCGTCACAGGGTCAAGTCCCCTCAAGCCCTGGTCATTCCAAGTTGCCGTGTCGCCAATAATAATTTGACTGGGAATACTTAACATATATTTAAACAGTAAAGACATTATTTATGGTAGTATCTTTTTACTATACCGAACTTCTATACCGAACTCCCCACCATCTCCCAGCCATCTCCAAAGCAGCACCTAAAAGCCACCTGTCGTCAGGTGGCTTTTGTGTTTAGGGAATTAGATAATTAGGTACTTACCATATTATCACCAATCCCCAACAAACCCAGCCCCCCTCTCACTCCGCGATTTTTTCTTTGGGGTAGAACTTGCCGCCTCTGGCTCTGGTTTAGGCAGTAATTGAGCCTCCAGCTTCTCCCAATTAGCGCGGTTTAATCCCACAGCCAAAGCCGCAACATAACTCAAAACCTCGCAGTCCAACGCCTCATTTCTTGCCCTCACCTTCACCCATTCGCGAGTAGGCACACCCTTGTTAAACTTCACAATCAACTTTTCCGCCGTCAACTGCATATAGTAACTATCATCTAATCCTTGGGGAAAGTGCATCATTCCCGCACCTTCCCTGATTTTCATGCGGCTATAGATTACCGACTTCGCCACATCAGAGCCAACAGGAAACAACTGTACCCCCTTCTTTAAAACCTGACCCTTATAATTAACATCCTGATAAGTAGCCCGCCCCAAAACAGCCTTACCCGGCGTACTCATCCCCTTAGTCGCCAAGGTCTTGTACTTGCGCGATCGCACAAACTGGTAGACCTCCTGCGGCCTAAAACCCGAATCAATCGCAGAACAAAGAATCCCAACCTCAGATCCCAACTCATGCTCAAACTTCATAGTTAGCAAAGCATCTAAATCTTCCCACACCTTCCCAACAGTAGGATCGCCATAGATTTCCCCCCAATGAATCAGCCACGACTCTTCACCCCGACCCCAAGCCTTCACCACCACAGCCAACCTATCAGCCTGGACATCCACACCAGCCGTCAGGAACAGCCCGCCGCGAGGCACAAACGACGGCGAATAACCTTCAGCCCGTGCCGCCAATTCCTCAAATTCAGGAGTCTCACCCTGCTGATCGTCCCAAGTTTCCCCAAGAGAAGTATTTACCCACACCTTTAACTGTTGGGGGTTGTCCTTAGCCTTCAGAAAATCCGCGGCCACATCCCCAAAAGTTCGCCAGGGCGAATATAACTCATTCAAGTGAAATCCCGCCACCCCCTTAAACTCTGCCGTAGCCTTCCATCTACCCAGCCGAATCATTTCCAACTTCTGCCCATTATTAATCGGGCGATTGCAATTCCCGCACTCATACCAAGCCAACTTAGGATCATCATCCCACTTCACCCCCGCCCAAATCAAAACCTGCTCATGTTGGCAATGGGGACAATCCACAAAATACCGCCGTTGATCACTAGCCAGAAACGCGCTCTCAATCCGGCTACTGCCTTTAATCGTCGGCGTACTTGTCAACAATAACTTTCTATTCCAAAAAGTTACCGTCCGTTTCCTAGCCAAATTCACCGGGTCTCCCTCCGTCCCCGCGCTCGCAGGGTATCTATCCACCTCATCACACAACACAATCCGCACCGGACGAGAAGCCAAAGAAGCCGGGGAATTTGCGCCAGCCAAAGTAATATGACCACCAGGGAAAGTTTTATGCAGCAAAGTATTATCAGTCTTTCGACTGCGAGGATCGCCAATCTTATCCGCCAAACTTGGGCAATCCCTCACCATAGGAGCAAGCCTATCCTTGCTATAAGCCTCCGCCATTTCTAAAGTAGGTTGAAGCAAAAGCATCGGCGAAGGATCTTGAGTCACATAGTAAGCCACAACATTTCCCAAAGTTTCAGTTTTCCCAATTTGCGCCGACGACATCACCACCACCTCAACCACCGCCGGATCATTCACCGCATCCATCACCCCCCGCTGATACTCAGCCCGCGACGTGCGCCATTGCCCAGGTTCAGCCGATGACTCCGGCGACAACTTCCGAAAATTATCAGCCCACTCCGACACCTTCAACCGGGGAGGCGGCGCGAAATTACTGGCTATCTTCTGAATTGGTTTCACTCGTAGAACTATTAATAAATTCCTCAGATGCTAACTCTAATAAAGCCTCATCAATAGCTTGTTCTAGCTTATTTTCAATAATATTAGGGTTATTCATTTCTATCAACTCATAAGCCAACTTAGTCGGCATACCCAACAACTTAGCCCGACAAGCCAACACATAATTACTATACTCTTGAATAATTTCCACCGCATCAACAAGCTGCCCCCTCTTTTCCGCCAAGTCTAATTCTTCCCTGTCAGCCCTAGCCTTAGTCAACCTCGTTTGCTCCCCCCAATATTCAGCATCTTTCGCCTTTGGCTTTTCCGTCGCTTGCTCCTTGTAGTCCCAATAGGCATGAACGCAAGCCATAAGATCCCAATTAGCGCGGCCACCTTTAGGCTTAGGGATAATCCCCTCCCTCGCCAACTGATGCACCCGACTCGTATTAACCCGCAAAAACTTAGCCAACACATCAGGTGTAACTACTATATCTGCATTGCTCATACTTGCACCACCCATGTCTGCACAATTTTCCTGCATTTTACCTTAAATAACAGTAGAACCCTTGAAAAATCGTCCCTAGACATAAAGAGCGGCTCGCCAATCCGCATAGTCTGCTCACGCGGAAGTACCTACGCGGTCGCGGGATTGCGCGATCGCGCGATCGCGTGACCCCGCGCCCGCTCGCCCGTTCTATTTTCGCGCCCGCTCGCCCGTTCTATCTTCGCGCCCGCTCGCCCGTTCTATCTTCGCGCCCGCACCTGATCGCGATCGCGTGACCCCGTGCCTGCCCGCCCGATCGCGATCACGCGACCCCAAAAAAACCCGGTAAAATCAAGGGTTTGGCGATTTTCTTGACAAATTATTTTTTTTGTGTTATTGTGTATACATACGCGCGGTTAAATTCCCTTCACAAACCCGCAAAAAGTTATGAAATATCAAGATTTGCAAAAAGCTTTAAAAATCGCTAGAACCCAAGGACTGACTGCGATCCGCCTGAATTCAAAGAAAATCGAGCTTGAGAAAGAATACGCACGTATACAGGCGATCGCGAACCCCGCGCCCGAAAAAGACCCTGCGCCCACGGTTTCTAGTCGGCGAGAAACTCTGCTTAAATTGGTTGAAAACCTTACAGAGCAAGGGATTGACGCACTTTGGGAAAAAGTTATGGGATCTAATCCCGCGGATGCGATCGCGGAGCAAGAAACCCCAGCCCCAAAGCCAGAAACAACCCCAGAACCCAGTCCAGAAGCCGAACCGGAGCATCTAGGCGCGATCGCGGAATCCGCGCCCGATTATGCCACCTGGCGTGAGATCGGGCGCGAATTACTTGACAACCCGGACCTTGGAAGTGAACACCAAATCGGAATCCGGATTATGAATTATTGCGAAATTCTAGAATCACAAGACGCGAGCAGGATCGAGCGCGAATTAATGAGCGAAGACCTGCTAGATCAACACAAAATGCCGCTACAAAATGCGAGCGATTATTACGGTTACGATTTATCAGCCGCGATCGTGCAGCCATTATGTATCGAGTTTATCAAATTTGCCGCTCAACATAACCTCAAAGCGCTCAAGAGAGCCAAGTTCCAAGGATGGGGGCTGAATTACATGATTAAAGACGGCAAGCAAGCAAGCTTTACACCGGTACAGGCGGCGGTAGCGGCGGCTTGCAAATAAGACAATCGGCGGGTTATCCGCCGTCATCCAACCTAATACCATTGGCGGGTATAACCTGACATATCCGCCGTCATCCAACCTAATACCATCGGCGGGTATAACCTGACATATCCGCCATCATCCAACCCAATATCGGCGAATACAATAATCAAGTTAAGTAACGCCAACCAAATTACGGCGCAAATATTAAACTTGGTTAAATAATCCTGTCCCGATCCAGCCCTAATTCCAGCCTCCCGATCCAGCCCTAACTCCAGCCCTAATCCTGTCCCGATCCAGCCCTAATTCCAGCCCTAATCCTGTCCCGATCCAGCCCTAATTCCAGCCCTAATCCTGTCCCGATCCAGCCCTAATTCCAGCCCTAATTTTAACCATAGATTTTTCTCTATTAAAACCATAAGAAAATCGTTTATTTTTAGGGTTGACAAATTCAATCCCCCTATGGCATAGTGAGTACATGGTTACAATCCGCTTCACAAAAAACCAAAAAATTTAAAAGACAAAAAAACAATGCTAAAAAATATCATCATCGCTTACGCCGCCATTGTTACAATAGCCACCTCCGCGTTAGTTGTTGCTGCGGTAGTTGAATTAAATACACCAAATCAAGCTACAGCGCAAATATTGAACCTGGTTAAATAATCAATCGGTTAGATCCCAGTCCCAACCACAACCCAACCCAACCCTAATTTTAACCATAGATTTTTTTCTATCTTAACCATAAGAAAATCGTTTAATCTTAGGGTTGACAAATTCAATCCCACAATGATACATTATTTACATAAGGCAAAAACAGCACCTCATAAATTTTGCCATAAAAATTAGGAGTTTATCATGCAAGTAACAGTATCTACATCTCAGTTAAAAACCGCGATCGCTACAGCATCCAAAGCAATATCAAAATGTCCATCCTACCCAATATTAACCAACTTCCTATTCACTATCATAGATGGCTTCCTCGTTATATCTGCATCCGATTTAAATACCTATTTCAGTATAAAAATACCAGCAAAAATTACTGGCATATTTGGCAGCGCTTCAATTGCCGTCCCGGCATCTTTCTTTAAAAAGATACTTAAAAAAATAAATGCCGGTAATTTAGACATCATTATCAACGATGACAGTATTACCCTGTCACGCGGTACTTTCAGTTTGGATATCGCGGGTATTAACCCCGATGATTTTATAGCCTTCCCAGAATTCACCCCTCGCGACCATATGATCGTTGATTCTGGTGATTTTATAAAAGCGGTTGAAGCCCTAGCCCCTCATGCTTCCACCGATCAAACTAGACCATCATTAACGGGCATTCACTTGGGCGATCGCTCTATAACTGCGGCCGATGGTCATAAGATAGCAGTAGCTTCACTAACCAGCACCGGAGGCAACCCTCAAGCCATTATACGCCTATCTGTAATCGAATTTATGGCAGATTACAGCAAAAATAATAGATTAATCTCGGTTGAATTTTCAGATGATTTTTGTCGCGTTAGCTTACCTGATAGAGAGATAATTTCTAGATTAATCGAGGGTCAAAATTTATATAAGTTTTCGCCTAAAACCGGTAACGGCACAAAGATCAGCGTTAACCGATTACAGGTGCTTAGTTTACTAGAATTAGCTAGTGTATGCGCTACACCAGAGGGCAAAAATCCAAGATGTTTTGTATATAAAGTAGGCAACGAATTAAACATAGAAACGGGCATGAGTATGGATTCATTGCCTGTTAACGAAGATAGCGATGCCCCCGATAGTCACGTCGTCGCGGTTGATATAAATTATCTAATCCAGTTGCTAAAATCTGCGGATAGTTTCGACGTTGATATGCTCCTTCCCAATAACCTAACAATTATCGCCATTAAATCAGGCGATATCAGCTTAGGTGTAATGCCGTGCAGTCCTATCAACGATAAAAACCAAGTTACTGTTAACGGCGCGGGGTATGCTATCCCCTGTGAACTACCTTATGTATACGGGTTGGGGGAATTGATTGTAATTGCAGAAAAATATGGCTTTATACCAGCCGAAACAATTCCTTATGAGCTAACCTTAGAATACATCCAAAAAAACCAGAGGGAATTAGAGTACATCGAAGAAGAACAAAAACGCCAAGAAGAATTTGAGCAGAGATACCGCGCCCAGGTCGTGGCGTACTATCAAGACGAACCCATTCAATTATTGACCGCTTGTTTGAACGGCGATTATACCGGGACACTACTTAAAAAGCATTACAAAACACTAAGAAACTTTAATCAAAAGTTTGTGGGCAAAAAAGCCTCAACCTGGCTAGGGGCAATGAGTTCTTATAACGAACTTGCAACCCGCCATAAAGACATCATCAGCGAAGCAATAACCCAACCCCAACCTAACCCCAACCCAACCCAGTCCGGATCTGTAACCGTTGCCGAACTAAAATCAAAGTATGATAGCTTCAAAAATGCCAAGGCTGCATTAGGAATCAAGGCGGCCTCCTGGGAAAAGTTAGCCGAAAAAATTAACGCCCAATCTGCACCACAACCCGCCGCCAATTCCCAGCCAACGATTGAGAAAGTCGTGGCCGAACTCAAGAAAAAATATGGCAAGCTCACCGCCGCCAAAGCAGACATCAAAGTAAAGGCAGCCTCCTGGGCTAAATTGGCAGAAATCTACATCAAATTAGATGCCGCCTAACCCGTGAAAAATTTTTTAATCTAGGGGTTGACAATTAGTTTTCCCCTATGTAATAATAAATCATACAGACAGGCAAGCCGCTTCATTCGCTGTCATGCAATACATCTACCAGAACGCCGAAGATATCTTTGCTTTAATACTTGCGTTGATCAACGGACAAATAGATTCATCAATCATCCCCGTGATCATCCGCCTAGCAATTGCACTTTTCTAATAACCCTGGCTGGTTGCGAATTGCCTCACCAAATCCGCAAACACCAACCGCTTCATATAATCAAAGGAATCTCACCAATGTTATTATCAAATCTGATCGCTTCACATCAAGAAAGTTACGCTGATATCCAAGCCAAGATTGAAGACTTGCAAGAACAACAACGCAAGATTCAAGCATACCTTCAACAGCTAGGGTCAGTTGAATCCCAAATGGTTTCCGCTGTACAGATGTTACAAGAGGCTATTAGTTCCATTAACGAGGTCTGCCCCAATGAGTTGGCGGAATACCAGCAAACCGTAGTCGGCTTATTCTCCAGTCCTGTGGCCATGCTGGAATCATCCCAGCCAGACCCCGAACCCGAACCCCAACCAGATCCCGCACCCAGTCCAGAACCAGAACAGCCCAGCAATATAGTCCAGTTCCCCGGTAATGCCACTGTAGAAGTCAAGGCAGAACCCACGCCTAACATAATTGCCACCACGTTTTATGGACACATTGGCAGAGGCGGACATGATCATATAGTCTGGCGGGTCTTTGACAATGAAAAGGCATTGCAGGTATTCAGGAGGCTTAACATAAAGCCCAGTGATATTTCTCTCACGCCAGCCAAGAATTGCAATGCAGGCAAGGGGTATTTCTACGATGGGGAAGATAGTTATACTGCCATCGTCACTAGCAAGGCGTTCATGAAGTTGATCAATGATGGGGATATGACCAGGGACAAGGTATTGGACGATTAACCCCATCACTAGGCAATAGATAATTCTCTATGAATATCATAAGAAGGTTCACAGAATTATCTATTGACAAATTCAATCCCACAATGATAGATTATTTTCAGTTAGACAAAGACCTAGACATCGAAGTAGTTAGATATCATGACTAGTCAACGAGCGCTCGAAATAGAGCGTCGCGTAAAGCAGAACGGTGAAAGCCTCGCAGATATAGCCCGTGACCTGGGCATCAGCCGCCAACGGGTTAGCATCGTACTCAAAGAGGCAGGCATAGACTTAAGATTGAAAGGCGGAAACCTCAAAGCCCGCCCCAAACCCGCACCGAGGGCAGACAACACCACCTACAAGTTATCCCAGACCACGACCCGCATCAGGCTACCCCAAGCGGTAGATGATGCCCTCGCCCAAATGCCCACGTCCGCAGCCCGCACAACGTGGCTAAGAAAAGTAATAGCCGAAGCGGCTATTGAAGAATTCGGGATCACTCTTTAATAGCCGCCGTCAGAACGCACAAAAAGCCAGGGAAAACCCTGGTTTTTCTGTTTAATAGTATATACTTACTGTAGTAATTAAATACTATTATGAATTTCTGGCAGACGGTATGGAAAATTTTAAATAGTCCCGTACAACTCCCCCGCAAGCGCTCCTATGGCGGCGCAGAGGTGGGGAGGCTAACGTCTGACTGGGTGGCTTCTTCCACCTCTGCCGATTCAGAAATTTATAGTAGTTTGGTTAGGATTCGCAACCGCTCCCGGCAACTAGTCCGCGATAACGACTATGCCAGGGGCGCGTTAAGGACAATCTGTAACAACGTTATCGGTCAGGGCATCCCGTTCCAATCTCAAGTGAAAATGAGACGGGGCGATCGCCTCGATGAATCCATAAACACAGCCATTGAAGAAGCGTGGCAGGATTGGCAGTGTAAGGAGTATTGCGACGTTGCGGGTAAATTGGGATGGTCAGAAATTCAACGGCTGGTAATGCGTTCCGTCGTCGAATCCGGGGAAATTCTGATTAGGAAAGTAAAGCAATCCTTTGGCGGCTCGTCCGTTCCTTTCGCCCTAGAATTAATCGAGGCGGATCAACTAGCCGAATACTACCACGGCACATTCAACGGCAATGAAATCAGAATGGGTGTAGAGGTTGATAAATGGAATCGCCCCGTAGCCTACCACCTCCGCACCCATCACCCAGGCGACTATCAATTTGTATCCACCGCCTCGGCTGCTAGGCTAGAGCGCGTCCCAGCAGAGGAAATCATTCATCTATTCATGAGCGATCGCCCTGGGCAATCTCGCGGCATCTCGTGGTTTCATTCCTGCCTCAAACGGATGCGGGATTTAGGCGGCTATGAAGAAGCCGAAGTAGTAGCGGCGAGAGCTACAGCCTCCATCATGGGCTTCATTGAAACCCCAGATGGTGAACTACTAGGAGAGGATGTCAGCAACGGCGAGCGCCTACGTTCCCTCAGTCCCGGCACTATCGAACTATTAGCACCCGGCGAAAAGTTTAGCGGCTTCTCCCCTACCCGTCCCGCCACTGGGTTTGATTCCTTTGTCCGCATGATGTTGAGAGGCATGGCCGCAGGTGTGGGGATTAGTTACGAAAATTTGTCAGCAGATTATTCTCAATCTAATTACAGTAGCAGCCGGCTCGCACTTCTCAATGACCGCGATACCTACCGGGCTTTACAATCTTGGATCATGTTGAACCTGCACCAGCCCGTATATGAGGCATGGCTTGACATGGCTGTGTTGTCAGGACGGTTAAACTTACCAATCTATGAACTTAACCCACGTCGTTATCAGTCCGTTAGGTGGCAACCTCGCGGCTGGTCATGGGTCGACCCTCAGAAAGAAATTAACGCCACCATTAGCGCGGTTGGTGCGGGATTAACTACCCTCACTGATGAAATTGCCAAACAAGGCGGCGACATCGAAGACTTACTCAAGACTCGTAAGCGCGAGCTAGACATGGCTTCAGCTTATGGCTTGAGTTTGTATACACCACCTGCCCAGTCAGCGGTTGTTAACGAAGGTGAAGCACCAACGGAGGCAACCAATGACTCTATCTAAGGGGATTATGGATGAAGAAATAAAAACACTGACAGAACCAGTAGAACCAACTGCAACACTTGAACCAAATCAAAAAATGTTGCAGGTCGGCGATCGCTCTATCGCTATTGACCGCACAGCCAAACGCCAGATTACTTTTGATCGGGCAATGGTTGACGATAGCACCCGCACCATTGAAATCCCCGTATCTTCCGAGTACAAGGTGGCGAGATGGTGGGGCGACGAGATTTTATCCCATGCTCCCAGTGCCGCCAACCTAGAACGGCTCAACGACGGCGGCGGCTTCCTCTTCAACCACGACCCAGAGGACTATATTGGGGTGTGTGAACGGGCATACCTTAAAAGCGGTCGGCTCTATTGCAAACTAAGGTTTGATACTCACCCAGAAGCCGAGCGAATTTACCAGTCGGTTAAATCTGGCATCCTCCGCAATGTTTCTATCGGATACTCCATAGACGAGGTAGAGGAATTTGAGGAAGGCTACAACGTCACCCGATGGACACCCTTCGAGGTGAGCGTCGTTACCATCCCCGCAGATCCCACCGTTGGCATTGGTCGCAGCCTCACCAACGAAGCCGAACCCCCGCCAAGTCAACCATCTGCACCTATAGAAAGTCCTATTCAAGAGGAACAAATCAGAATGGAAGTAACAGAAAAAATTGATATTGAAGCGATTAGGCAGCACGAGCGCGATCGCATTGAATCCATCCGCGCCCTATGCCACGGGCACAAAATGCCCAACACCATGGCTCAACAATTAATCGAAGACGGTTCTACCATCGAAATGGCGCGGGCTTTAGTCCTGGAAAGGATTCAACAACGCCCCGAACAACAGCCCATCGCCCAACCTGTAGCCGCATTAGGTTTAACCGACAAGGAACAACGGGAATATTCAGTGTGCCGTGCTATCCTTGCTCAAGTTGACCCTACCTACAGAGATCAGGCTGGCTTTGAGCGCGAACTTTCCAACGAAATCGCCAAGAAAACCGGACGCAGTACCAGTGGCTTCTATATCCCAGTTCGGGATCTGCGAGTTCCTTGGGACAAGGTACAACAACGGGCAACTTACGCGACTGGCGCGGCCGCTACAGGTGGCGTAACAGTTCCCACAGTTTTAGACGCTGCCAGCCTGATTGAATATCTCAGAAACCGCGCATTATGTATGCAGATGGGGGCAAGAATGCTCTCAGGGTTAACCGGAAACCTCGACATCCCTCGCCAAACTGGCATAGCTTCAACCTACTGGGTAGGCGAAGGCGGTGCGGTATCTCAGTCTGAAGCCACCTTCGACAAGATCACCTTCACACCCAAAACCGTGGGTGTTAAGTCCAGAATGACCCGGTTAATGCTCCTTCAAAGCAGCATTGATATTGAAGCCTTCGTCCGCCAGGACATCGCCCAATCAATTGCCCTAGAAATTGACCGCACCGTCATCAACGGATCAGGTTCAGCCAACCAGCCAACCGGAATTCTGGTAGCTTCGGGAACAACTACCGTATCACTAGGAACTAACGGCGCTGCTCCCACTTGGGATGCCCTAGTTCAAGCCGAAACCGCAGTCGCCAGCGTTAACGCCGACATCGGCAACCTTGGCTTCATGTCTACCCCCCAAGTCCGGGGCAAACTCAAGCGCACCCTCAAAAATCCCACCGCCGTCAACTCAGACTGGATCTGGGAGAACGGTTCAGACCCCTTGATTGGCATGGTCAATGGCTACATGATGGGCATTACCAACCAAGTCCCCGCCAACCTCACCAAAGGCACAGGAACTAACCTCAGTGCCATCATTTTCGGCAACTGGGCTGATGTCCTGATCGGCGAATGGGGTGTACTGGAAATATTAGCCAATCAATTCGGTGCTGGTTACGACTCCGGCGATATCGAAGTTCGCGCCCTGCAAACCATCGACATTCAGCTAAGACGGGCTGCCAGCTTCGTCAAAATTGTAGACGCAATCACAGTCTAGAGGTGAGTATGTCCGAGAAACCAGCCAAGTACAGGGTCAAACCAGGAAAAACAATCTTTCATGGTGGCGAAAGATTTGACGAAGGGGCAGAGCTAGAACTTGTCCCCACCGTTGCCGAAGTCCACTCGATTAACGTCGAATTGGTAGAGGATGCACCCCCACCAGAAGAAATAAAACTCCCCAAGAAACCCAAATCCCCCGATACCCAAAATGCAACTAGTGGAGAACCTTGACTCATTCCTGGATGAATTCGCCGTTAGCTTTACCGTAGCGGGCAACTCATTCAAAGGCATATTTGAGGTAGAAAATTCACCCATTGGGTTCGATGCCGAGGGGCGGCGAATCACACTCACCGCCAAAACCACAGACACCAACGGCATCAATCACGGCACGCCATTAGTAGTCGGGGCTAAAACATATACCGTGATTGGACTCGAACCCATAGACGATGGCAAATTCACCGACCTGGTATTAAAAGAATGAAGCGCAAAGATATCATGGCTGCCCTCGGTTCTCAATTGAGTCAGATCACCACCCCCACCTACAGCACAAACATAGGGCAATCAATTCTCTACTGGCAGGACTACCCGACCGAGTACGGATCTGATGCCCTCATCTATCGGGATGTGGCAGAGGATACAATAGAGAAAGGGTTAGACCATGAAAACGCTTTGCATATCGAGATAGAGGGGCGTAAGTTCTCCGACACCCCCGGCGTAGCGGCTAACGATATGTTAGCGGACATTATCAAAGCTTTAGGCGCTGACCTAACCCTTAATTCCCTAGCCTTGAAAATGTTCCTAGTCGGCAACGAAACCGACGTAGATACCCAGAGTAAAACCTGCGCCCGGATACTTGTTAAAGTTGATGTTTTGTACCGTACACGCTTATTCAATCCATAGGGGAAAATATGCCACCCAGATATTTTGTAGGCAAAGGAAAAGTTTTGTTGGGATCTCGTGATGCTATAACAGGCAAGCCCACAGGGCTAGATTTTATTGGCAACGTTCCCAAGCTCACCCTCAGCACCACCCAAGGACAGATTGACCACAAGGAATCCTTCACAGGACTAAACCTGGTAGACAGGACAGTCAAAACCGAACAGAAAGCCAGTGTTAGTTTCACTATTGAAGAAATTACCAAGGAAAACTTAGAGAAATTCATCGTCGGCACAGTTACGAACCTGGTTGGTGCAACCGTAACCAACGAACCCGTAACGATATACAAGGGTAAATGGAATCCCTTGGATAGAATGAACCTCACCTCCTTTGCATCTCTGACCCTCTCAACATCACCCAATACCATCTACGTCAAAGACACCGATTACACAGTAGACCTCAAGCAGGGCATGATTTTTGTCCCAACATCATCCGCCATCCCAGCCCAAGCCATAGTTAATGCCTCCTACGTAGCGGGAGCATCCGAAAAAGTTTCTGGTTTCACGGCCAACCCTAACCGGGTCTACTGGTTGCGGTTTGCCGGACTCAACCAAGCCGAAGATGACGCTCCCGTCGTCGTGGATATCTATAAATTCAATCCCAAGTCAATCGGTTCTATGGAATTTATAAACGATGACTTTTGGAAAGGAGACATAGACGGTATGGCTCTTTACGATGATCTCCAGCCAGACAGCAACGTCAATGGCAGATTCTATAGAATCCAAACAACAGCCGCATGAGCATAGAGTCCAAGGCTGCTAGAGAATTCTTTGCAGCCCAAATTAAAGATTTAAACTCAGCTACCCGCGCCGTAATCCGCGCCTCCGCCCGACAGTTCAAACAAGAAATTGTTCGGCAAGTCAAGGCAAATTTTCGGCGTGGACTCAATTCCAACGGCTCATTTTTTAAAGCATTTAAAATCTATGATTTAGATGCCGATGCTTCCAGGGGACCGGCTTCCTACGTCCGAGCCGGTGTCCCCTTCATGAATGTATTTGAAGAGGGGGCAGTGATCACAATTAAGAAAGCCCAATTCTTGATCGTGCTACTTCCCCAAGGTGAAAAACTAGGATTTAAAAGAATCTCTAAAGGTAATCCCTGGCGCAAAGTATGGGAGCAATTTGGTAGGCGCTTTGTTTTAAAAGTTCTACCCAACAATAAACTATTGTATAGCTACGAAAACGCGGGCAAACTAACACCCGTGTATCTGTTTACAAAATCAGTTAAACTCAGGAAACGATTAAACTTTTTTGAACCTGCCGAAACAATTGCCAAGCAAATACCAGATGAAATCGCAAAACTATGAGTGATGATTTAAAAATATTAGCCCCTCAAGAAACCATCTCCACTAAATTCGGAGATGTGATAATCAAGCCCTTCAAATTTACCCAATTCCCTAGAGTTATTGAAATCCTATCAGGCTTTAGTAGTTCCATAAACGTAGATAATTTAAGTGCTGGCGATATCGTCAATCTCCTAATGCGAAATCAAGGAGAAGATTTATTTGAGTTACTATGTATGGCTTCAGGTAAAGATAAATCATGGCTCGATAAACTAGAAGCCGATGAGGGTATCGAATTATTAATGAAGGTGGTCGAACAGAATATGGATTTTTTCAACCGCAAACTCATTCCCAGCATCGCCAAATTTTCCGAGGCAGTAACCAACGTAGCGACGGATGGGGAAAAATAGTCAGTCGCTTGATTAGATTTGGCCACGGCTGGAACGATATCCAAAACTACACAGCCGCCCAAATCAAACTCTTTCTCAAATCAATTGAGCAAATAGAGAAAGAAGAACGACAAGCCGCAATTATTGATCACGCGATCGCCTCCCAAGGCGATGAAAAAGCCATCAATAAAGCCATTCAACAACTAAAGGAATAACTAACTCTTGTAAATATTTACAGGAGTTATTTTATTAGTCGGATTGTCCACAGATTAAACTTATAGTACAAACGTTTTTATTATTACTCCTATGGCTAACCGACAACTATCCGTCAAGTTTGACACCGAAGGATTTCAGGCTGCTATCAATCAAATGCAAGCCATAGGAAAAGCATTTGACGTAGTTCTCGCCAACGCTCAAAATAATATCAAGATAGCCAAGAGAGAGATAGCCGCAGCAAGCAACAACGGCAGCATCGAACAAATGGCAGAAGCCCAGAAGCTTCTCGAGCAAAATACTAAAATTGCCAACCGAGCGATCGCCGCATCCTACCGAGAGCTAGGCATCAAATCCAGCGAATCCCTAAATAACCTCAGAGCGCAAGCCGTATCAGCATTTGAAGCCATTAAAATCAGTGGCACAGCCACAGCCCTAGACATAGGCAGAGCGCAAGATGCCCTGAACAACAAACTAAAACAACTCGAAGCCCAACTAAATAGCCAGAACGTCAACGCCTATAAAACATTAGGGGTTCAGTCCAGGGCGGAACTAATGGAAGCCCGCCAACAAATCATGGACGCTTACCAAACCCTCAAACAGGGCGCGGATAGCAGTAGGCAATCCCAACAGGAACTAGGATTAGCCTATAGATCAATGGTGGATAAAGTAGCTGCCATTAACAAACAGCTAAACCAGTCCGTCGCCTCCAATGATTTAGATGCAGCTTACAAACTACTGGGAGTCCGCTCCAGGGCTGACCTACAAGCAGCAGAATTTGAGATTATCAAAGCCTACGAAACCATTCGCGATGCCAAAAAAATAGGCAGTGAAGATGAGCTTGCCGCACGTAAAGCGATGGACTCCCAGCTTAACGCCATCAACGGGGTATCCGAGGCATACAAATTATTGGGAATGCGTAGCCGGGAGCAACTTCTAGCAGCCCGAACAGAACTAGATACAGCCTGGACTACCCTGTCAACCAAAATTAAAACTAGCGGACAAGATTTAGCTGTCGCCTATGACAACTACCTCGCCAAGATCAGGGAAATAGATCAGGAACTCAACCGCAGCGCAGCCCAACGACAGCTAAACAACGCCTATCAAGCCTTGGGTGTGCGCTCCGAAGCCGAACTACAGAAAGCCAGGGACGAGATCATCAAATCCTACGAGATGATCCGCAACGCATCCAAGCCCGGCAGTCGGGACGAAGCCGCCGCATTAGCAGCAATGAAGTCTCGTACCAAGGCAATAGATTCTGAATTGGGAATCAAAGATCCAGTCGCAGAATTAAGTGGAGCTTACCGTTCATTGGGCTTTCGCTCTGAAGCTGATTTAAGGAAAGCGGAACAGGATATCAGGGCAGCCTACGACCTCATCGCCAAGTCAGGCACAGCTTCTCAAAGAGATATCAGACTAGCCGCCGAAACCCTACAGCAGAAACTCAAAGAAATCAACCAAGAATTAAATAAAGCCTCATCAAAAAATCAAGAAGTAGAAGGCGCTTACCGAGTCTTGGGCGTTCGTACCAGGGATGAACTCTTAAAAGCTAGAGATGAAATAGTTCAAGCCTGGATGACCATATCTACAACCGGAAAACAATCAATCCGTGATATGGACTTGGCTTATGAAGCAATGCAGTCCAAACTCAAACAGATTGATAACGAGATTGCCAAGACTGCCCAGACAGAGAGACTTGATAACGCCTATAGATTGTTGGGTGTTCGTTCCCAGTCCGAACTGCAAAAAGCCAGGGACGAGATCATCAAATCCTACGAGATGATCCGCAACGCCTCCAAGCCCGGTAGTCGGGACGAAGCCGCAGCCCTGGCAGCAATGCAATCTCGTACCAAAGCAATAGATTCTGAATTGGGAATCAAAGACCCCACCAAACAACTAGGAGATGCCTATAAATCACTAGGGTTTCGTTCTGAAGCTGAAATCAAAAAAGCCATCAAAGAAATCGCCGATGCCTACGACTTCATTAGAAAGTCCGGCGTTGCCTCTCAAAGAGATATTGAGATGGCTACGGATGCACTGCAAAGGAAAGTTAAACAACTCGCCAACGAACTTAAATCAGTCCAGGAACGAGGGGTTAGCGATGCCTATAAACTCCTTGGTGTCCGCTCCGAGGCAGATTTAAACCAAGCAATTCAGGAGATAGAGCGGGCATTCCAGACCATTGCCAATAGCAAATCTAGATCGGATAGCGACATTGTTCGGGCTGAAGAGGCCATGCTGTCAAAGGTCAAGCAACTGCGAGCGGAAATTGCCCGCACAGGTACACCACCCACAAACATTAACGATGCCTACAAACTCCTTGGTGTCCGCTCCGAGGCAGACATCAACAAAGCCAAAACCGATATCAGAAATGCCTTCAACGAGATCCAGCAAGCAGGATCAAAGCGAGATATTGCCGTTGCTCAAGATGCCCTATCCGCCAAACTTAAACAACTCGATGCAGAACTAGCGGGAACAACAGCCAAGACCAACATCTTCAAAACCAGCGTCGAAAATTTGGCCAATGCCATTAGATTGCAACTTACATTCGCCCTTAGCGGACTCCTGCTTTCTATCCCCGCCAATATCGGATCAGCCATCACCGGATTTACTAAATTTGAGGATCAAATCAAAGCCTTAAAAGCCGTATCCGGCGGTACGCAAGGAGAAATCGCAGCCATTCGGGGGGAAATAGAGCGGCTGGGCATGACCACCAGCAAAACCCCAGAGGATGTAGCTAGATTATCCGTCGAACTAGCTCGCGCCGGTTACAGTGCCAGCGAAATTACTTCGGCACTCAATGGCATGGTCAAGGCATCAGAGGCCGCAGGTGAGGATTTAACCCAAGTAGGTAGAATTATCACCGGAGTCCTCAAAGCCTACAGCCTACCAGCGTCCGAGTCTGGAAGAATTGCCGATCTGCTTACCCAAACCGCCAACAAAGCGGCTGTATCTGTAACAGACCTTGGGGAGTCCTTAAAGTACGTCGGTACTACCGCAGCAGGAAGTAATCAAAGAGTTGAGGATGTCCTGGTAGTCTTGGGGTTGATGGGAAACGTCATGCTCAAATCGGGACAAGCCGGACGGAACTACGCCCAAACCCTAGACAAAATGAAACTATCGAGCGCGGCGGTTTCCGATGAATTAATCATCTCCAGTCGAGGGTTAGAAACAGCCGGCGAAGCAGCAAAACGGCTAGGCGTAAGCTTCCGAGACAGCAACGGGCAAATTCGCCCCTTCCTAGATATCCTCCCCGAACTCAAAGAGAAAATGAAGGCATTACCCCAACAGGATCAAGACGTAATTTCCCGCGTCCTGTTCGGGGTAGAAGGCGGACGGGCAATCCAAACCACCCTCAGAGCCACAGGAAAAGATATTGACTACCTAGCCGATGCCCTCAAAAATGCCGACGGTATTGCCGATCGCACCTCCAAGGTAATGAACGAAGGCTTGGGCGGTTCATTTCGCTCCCTTGGAGGAAGCGCCCAGGTACTATCAAACCTGATGGTAGATCAGGTATCACCAGCCATAAAAGCAGCCATAGATGGAATTGTTAAAATTGTCAATGCCCTGTCTAAAGATGTGTCCACCTTGATCGGTGTCCTGGGTGGCTTGGCTGTATCTGGAATTACGGGATTAATTATTGCGGCATTCAAAGCTTTAGCCGTAGCGATCGCTGCCCTCATTGTCCAAGTCCAGGCAGCCGGAGGCACAGTAGCATTTTTAAAAATCGGACTTACCGCGCTCCTATCTCCCACAAATTTAGCAGTAGCCGCCATCGGCATTTTAGCCGGCACCCTAATGAAATTTAGTATTGATGCCCAGCAAGCCAGGGATAGCGCGCTGTCTCTGGGATCTGCCCTCGATGCCTTAGCAATGCGGAAAGATAAAACGGCATTGATCGACCTAGACGATCAAGAGCGCAAGTCCAGGCAAGGACTCAAGCAAATAGATGAAGAGATAGCCAGAAAACAGGCACAAGTCGCAGCCTCCGGCACCGGTTGGGATTGGCTGCCGGGAAATAAATTTAGCCGCACAGAAACAGAAAGAGAAATTAAAAGATTAGAGGCACAAAGAGAGGATGCAATCACGGAACTGCAACGAATCCCCCAAGTCCGCCAGCAAATCCTAGACAATCAAGCCGGCAGAAACCAAACCCCTTCAGCATTTGCCACCAGAACCCCAACCGTAGGCGCGCCCCTGCCCCCATCAACCCCAGCCCAAACACCACAAGTACCAACACCGGGCAAAACCAGAACCTCAGCCACTAGACCTGCCGGGACAAGGCAGTCCGATAGACAAGAAGAATACTATGAATTTTCTCCCGCCGTCCCAACTCCTGGTCCAATTACCAGTCGCTACGGCATGAGGACTCACCCAGTCACAGGGAAAAAGAAATTTCATGACGGCATTGATATCGCACCCCCCGCAGGAACGCCAGTTGTCGCCACACTACCAGGCAGGGTTATAGCCACAGGCTTTGACAAGGATGGTTACGGGAATTACGCCACCATCCAAACCATAGATAAAACCGGCAAGAAAATTGAGCAACTTTTCGGACACTTGATCGACAAGGCCATGGTCGGTGTAGGAGAGATGGTCAAGCAGGGCGACATAATCGGCAGGGTAGGCAGTACAGGACTTTCAACCGGTCCACATCTACACCATAAAGTTTCCATTAATGGCAAGTCCGTAAACCCTGCCGACTTCCAGAAAATGAGCTTCATGTTGCCTAGTGGCGCCGGCAAGCCTAGCGATTACCTCAGAGCGCAAGATACAGCAGCCCAAAAACCAGACAAAAATCCATTAATTCAAGAAGTTTTAGCAATGTCCAAGCGACTGGGCATAAACCCCATGGATATCCTGAGAGTCATGCTATTCGAGACTGGCGGCACACTCTCACCCAAAGCCCATGGCAACGGTGCAGTAGGACTAATCGGCTTTACAAAAGCCACCGAAAAAGAACTGGGAACTTCCCTCGCTAACCTAGCGAGAATGTCAGCAGTTCAACAAATCCCCTATGTAGAAAAATATCTTCAGATTCATTCCAGAGGCAAGAAGTTAGACACCTTTCAGAAAGTAGCCTCCACAGTATTCCACGGCAACCCCGACGGCAGTTTGACCGTAGGCGATGGCAAAATCAACTTAGGAAATTACCTCAAAGTCGCCGACGCTCGATATGGAGGAAAAGCCAGAGACTTAATTAGCCAAGATAATCAGGCAATGGGTGAAATACTAGAACAGCAGCTAGAATTTAAAACCCAAGGGCAGGACATCAGAAAAGAAAATATTAAATCTTTCCTCAGTGAAAGCGGACAGATAATTGATGCCGAAAAATCAAAAATTCTTGAGGAATCACAGCAGAGAATATATGAATTAAAAATCCAATCTATCAAAGCTGATGAGATTAGCAAAAGCGACATCGAGCAAAGCATCAAATTACAGGAATTACTTACCGATGCCCAGATTAAAGAACTGGAACTCATAGGAAAACAGCAACAGATAGAAGGCGAAATTTCTATACTCGAAGCCGAGAAAGTAGACTTAAACAATGAAGAAAAAGAACGCCTCGGCGAACTTTACGCAGAGCGTCAGAAGATTACCAGAGAAATTCAACTGGCAAACAAAGCCTCCGAGAGAGCAATTACCCTCCAGCAGCTAGAATCAGAAGAAGCAAGAAATACAGCAATAGAAAAACTCAGAGGTGAGCTAGAAGTAATCCTAGAAAGGGTAATTCCTAAAAAGAACCTAACCGAAATTGAGAAAAATCTTAACGACGCAACCGTTTCCATCCTTAAAGAACGGAATGAACTCAATAAAAAATTAAAAGAAGCCAGTGAACTGGGTGATCAATCATCCTTTGATAAAATCACCAACGCATTAAAAGAACTCGACAATCAACTGCCAAACTTCCTATCCTTGCAGTTAAATGATCTAAACAAAACTATCACCACCGACTCCCGTATTCCCGATAGCGAATTAAAAACCTACCGCGACGACGAATTAAAAAGGAAAGAGGCATTAATAGCCTTAGAAATCAAATACCGCGACCTCAGAATAGGCACAGAAGCCTTACTTGCAGCAGCCAGAAAAACCGGTGATCAAAACTTGATTACTCAATACCAGAATCTCCTAACCTTAATCAATAAAACAGGTGCAGAACAACTCAAACAAATCCAAGATCAAGGTAACACCTTAACGAATGTTCTTAGCACCGCCAAGGAAGCCTTCACATCAGGGTTAGGGCAATTTTTCACAGATATAATCACCGGAACTAAAAGCCTAGAGGATAGCTTTAAATCCTTCACAAGTTCTATTCTCAAAGCGATCACCGACATGGCAATCCAAACAGCAACAAAGCAAGTAATCAAATGGTTAGGCTTTGCCGATGGTGGCTACGTTTCGGGTCCAGGCACAAGTCGCAGCGATTCTATCCCAGCCAGACTAAGCAACGGTGAATTTGTCATGTCCGCCGCCTCCGTGCGCCATTGGGGCGTAAACTTATTAGACAATCTAAATAATAGAAGAATGCCCAATCTCGCCTTTGAATCACCCTCTTACAATAGCGGTTCAAATATTAGTAAATCCGGTACAATAATCATGAACGTAAACACGCCGGATGCCAATTCTTTCCGCCGCAGTGAAACACAAATAGGCAAAGATGCAGCCGAACAATTAAGACGGAGTATGCAGCGCAATGGGTAGATTATGACATTTACAGAAACTAGATTAGACTTAGGCTACGACTTCGGCACAGTAGGCGGACCGCAATTTAGTACCACAATCATCGTTTTGGGTAGTGGCTACGAACAGCGTAATTCCAACTGGTCGGAAGCCCGAAGCAAATGGCAAATAGGCGATCGCATCTACAGCAGAAGCGAACTAAACTACCTAATAAACTTCTTCCGTGCCGTGCGCGGTGCCGCCACTGGCTTCAGATTCAAAGATTGGTCGGACTATCAAGGAATTAATGAATTAATTGGGGTAGGCAATGGCTGGCAAAGAGAGTTTCAGCTACGAAAAACCTACACCATTAATGATCAATCAAGCACTAGAAATATCAAAAAACCAGTATCAGGGAAAACTACTATTTCCGTGGCTGGCACACCCGTAATCAGGGGCGTGTCCGTAGACACCACAACTGGCATAATTACCTTTACCTCACCACCTACCGGAAATATTACCGCATCCCTCGAGTTTGACGTTCCCGTCAGATTTGAACAAGATAAATTTGACCATAGATTTGATGCCGCCGACCCGTCCACTGGTGAAGCTTTGTTCTATGTTTCTACCCTGTCAGTTGTCGAGATTAAAATAGATTAAAATATGAAAATTCTCGCCCCATCCCTAGCCAATCATCTTAAAAAAGAAGTCACCAACCTAGCCACATTCTGGAAAATTACCAGACAGGATGGACTTATTCAAGGGTTCACCAATTACGATCAGAATCTGACCATTGACGGCATACTCTACAAAGCAGCCACAGGATTCAACGCCACCGCCTTTAGTCAAGATAATAGCTTGGCAGTCCGTAACCTGGACATAGAATCAGTCCTCAGTTCCGACGGCATCACAGAAGCAGACTTAGCGGGAGGAAAATACGACTATGCAAGCGTGGACGTATTCCTCTGTCGTTGGGACATCCCCCCATCCTCCCTATACCTAGAACCTCCCGAACATATTCTCATGGTGCGGGGAATAATCGGGGAAGTTTCCATGAGCGATCGCAGATACAAAGCCGAAGTCAGAAGTTTTGCCCAACTCCTCCAACAAAAAATTTCCACAGTCACCACCAAGGAATGTAGGGCGGTATTTGGTGATAGTAAATGCACCAAAAATTTATCAACCTTAACTGACAATCTAACCATCACCGGAGTCACCGACAAGCGCCAATTCACCGTGAACAGTAGCAGAGCTAACGGATTCTATAGTCTGGGGCAAATCACCCTTACCAGTGGCAGTAATAGCGGTATCAAAGCCATGGTACTGTCCTATTCCGGCGGCATAATTCAACTATTTGAATCATTGCCATATTCCCTCGCTATTGGTAATACATTAACGGCAGTAGCAGGATGCAATAAAACTATTGCCGCTTGCGTAAGTTTTGGCAACATTCTCAACTACCAGGGAGAACCACACATCCCCGGCGAGGATAAATATTTTGCAGGATTTGAAGGATGATCACCTTATCAAGACAGTAGAACACCTTATCAAGACAGTAGAACACCTTATCAAGACAGTAGAACACCTTATCAAGACAGTAAAAATGAAAAACCAAATTATCAAGACAGCCAGGCAGTGGCTTAACACACCCTACCATCACCAAGCCAGAGTTAAAGGGGTAGGGGTGGATTGCATAGGCTTGATCATTGGCGTATGCAAAGAACTGGGATTAATCGACTTTGATTACAACAACTACGATCGCACCCCCGACAGCACCATGATGATGGAAACAATACAGAGGCATTGCGCCCCCACCGACACCCCAGAAGAGGGCGACTTATTAGTATTTCGCATCAGGAAAAATCCCCAACACTGCGGACTCATGACCGACGGCGGAATTATTCACGCCTATCAATCAGTCGGCAAAGTAGTCGAACACCCCCTAGATGAATGGTGGAGTACCAGGATCATAGGTGCATTCGTTCTACCTATTTAATTATCTTATCAATAACTCTGAACCCATAAAATATATACGGACACTTTACTATTGACAAGGACAAAATATAATGATTTAATATAAATGTGAGGCAAGGGAAGGAAGCCCAAGCCACACAAAAAAGAGTATCTCACAGGAGTATTATATCATGGCTTTCAATCAAACCGCTATCAACTACTACATTTTTGATCGAATTGAAAAAGATGAATTAGGTTGTCACTGGGGATACAAAGGCAACAAGTTTTGCGAAGTTTTTCCAATATCAGCAGACGACACAGAAGCAGAATTAATCCGAAATGGGTTTGCAAAATGTGACGCTCCAGATACGGAAAAATTCTGCATCGAAGAGTCAAATATCAAGTGCAATGAAGACGGTTCTTGGGAGTTGTACTGATGCGATCGCTCTTGACTTGAGCGATCGCATTCTTAGGAGTAAATAATGACTAGAAAACAGGAGAGTATAACGCTCTCCCTTTCGCTAGAGCACAAAGCCGAACTCGAAAAACTTTCCCTAGAATTTGGCTGTACATGGGGCGATAAGCCCAATGTTTCCGGGCTGATGAAAGCAATAGCAGAAGGCGATATTCTGCTTTTAAAAGCAGACAAACCCGCAAAACGAAAGCGGGCATTAATCAAGGATGCGATCGCCAGCATCCAAGACGCACTCACAATTTTATTGGAATTAATTTAAACATCTAAACATCATGCCCTCTTTTTGAGGGTATTTTTTTGTCATAAAATAGGGGAAATTATACCCCACCAGCATGGCTACACTTGCACTCAACCTAGCAATTGGATTCGCGTCGTCCTTCCTCTCAAACCTTCTTGCCCCATCATCATCATCACCCACATCCATGATCAAACAAGAAGGACCAAGATTAAACGATCTGTCTGCCCCCAAAAGCTCGTACGGAGGAAGCATCCCCAGAATTTACGGCACCGTCCGAGTAGCAGGAAATGCAATCTGGGCAAGTAATATCAGGGAAACAGTCCATACTGAACAAAGTTATAGCGGTGGTGGTGGCGGTGGCGGGAAAGGTGGTGGCGGTGGCGGTGGCGGTGGCGGCACCATTACAGAAACCACCACCTATACTTACAATGGATCTTTTGCCGTACTCTTGGGAGAGGGAGAGATAACAGGCATCAAACGAATTTGGCTGAATTCCAAGCTTGTCTATAATATTGCCCCCGACGCTGACACTGACACATACAACAGAAGCCAAATTTTTGCGGGAAGCATTAGAGTTTATACAGGATACGCCCATCAACAAGACTCCTTGATTGCCGGGTGGCAAGGATCAGCATATACCCCGGCCTATCGAGGCAGAAGCTACATAGTATTTGTTGATATCCCCCTAGAAGAATGGGGAAATAGGCTTCCAGTCGTATCCGCTGAAGTAGTGCAACATGGCTACTTTTCCGGTGGTAGATTGTACAGCGTTCCGATCAGCCTGGGGGCGATCGCGCAAAACATCTGCTCCAGAGTAGGGTTTGACCCAAGCGATCTAGACACCACAGAAGTAGGCGATATCCAAGTCGAAGGATTTTGGACAAATACTAATATTTCTGCCCGTGATGCCCTGGCACAACTTCAGAAAATATTCTTCTTTGACGTAATTGAGTCCGGCGGTAAACTCAAATTCATCAAACAAGTCCGTCCCGGCAGCCCCATTGCCATCCCCATTACAGACCTAGCCACCCACGAATATGGGCAGCAACGCCCCGACAACTTCAACTCAATTCGCATCCAAGACACAGAAATTCTCGACGAGGTTTCTGTCACCTACCTTGACCCAAATTTTGCCTATCAGCAGGCCAGCCAATCCGCCAAGCGCCAAATTTCGCCCAACAAAAACAAGAACGATCTTAAGTTTGACATCGTTCTCAACGCGTCCACAGCCCTGGCAGTGGCACAAAAAACTTTATATTTGGGATGGGCGCAAAGGCGAAAATTTACCTTCACCCTGCCCCTTAAGTATGCCGTTCTCGAACCCGGAGACGTTGTCAGTGTCCCAGTCTTCAGCAATGAACCCCTTTTAATTTATATTTTAAAAATCAATATCGGCGCGAATTTCCTTTTAGAATGTGAGGGCATCCCCTACGAGCCATCATTAATAAATCTCACAGCCACAGCCACAGCCCCCGCCGTATTACTCTCCTTGCCCAATCCCGGCAACACAGATTTAAGATTGCTAGATATTCCCCTAATCAGAGATGAAGATGTGGATCTAGGAATTTATGTAGCGCCTACGGGCAGCGCAGCTTGGCGGAATGCCGCCCTATACGTTAGCCGCAATGGTGGTAATAGCTATCAGTATGCCAAAGCACTGCTAACAAAATCAATTGTAGGATCGTGTAACTCAATATTAGGAAATAGTTCTGAATTTTTAATTGACCGCAAAAATTCTCTATCCGTAACCATCAATTCTGGAGAATTAGAAAGTATCACCGACATTGATTTTTATAATGGTAGGAACTGCGCCCTAGTTGGGCAAGAAATTATTTATTTTAAAACTGCCACCCTCGTAGAACCCAACACCTATATTCTTTCCGAATTACTTAGGGGCAGACGCGGAACTGAATGGGCGATCGCCTCCCATAACAGCAACGAACAATTTATATTGCTGAGTGGATATATCGAAAGAATCACCGGCGACATACTAGACCTAAACGTTCAACGCCAATACAAAGCCCCTATCCCTGGACAATCCCTAGACGATCTAAACCCCACACCTTTTACCTCTACAGGTAGCGGACTCAAGCCATACTCGCCCTGCCACATCAAAGGAGTCAGGGACAACAACGGCAACTTAACAATTACCTGGATACGTCGGACCAGGAAAGGTGGCTTATTACTTGATTATCAGGATGTGCCATTATCCGAAGACAAAGAACTATATAGTATTGATATACTAATGAGTAGTATGGTTGTACGAAATTTTCTTACCCCCGACCCGACTATAACTTACACGGCCGCAGACCAAGTAATTGATTTTGGCATAGCTCAAGCCACCGTATTGGTGAGCATTTCTCAGATGTCAGTTTACGTCGGATCAGGAAACCCAGGGATAGCCACAATATAATAATATGCCCACCCCCAGAGCCGAATTACCCCAACTAAGCGAAGCACAAGCAGGTAAAACCATCACAATTAACGAGGCCTTTGCCAAGCTAGAAGCCCTAACAGTTGGTGCAGCCGTTACCAGAACCACTACCACGCCCCCCAGTTCCCCCAGCGAAGGCGACATTTACCTTATTCCCGCCGCCGCAACCGGTGCATGGGAAAACAAAGTCAATGCGATCGCCCACTACCTTAACGGCACATGGAACTTCTACTTCCCCAAAAACGGATATGTGATCTTCAGCCTCGAAGACGAGGCATTTTATTTTTATAAACAAACTACAGATACCTGGACACAGATATGAAAGTTTATTCAGAAATTGATAGTGTCTTTGAGCAGGACATTACTATTTATCGAGGGGCAGACTTTGTTAAAGATTTTTATTATGAAGATAAAAGCGTCGAAATCATTAGTTTCACCCCAGGATCTACCACCGAAATCACCACCCAAAAACCCCATTTCCTGTCCAACGGAGAAGGCGTGAACATCCGAGGGGTAGAAGGTTCAGAAGAAATTAATAACTCCCTAACAGTCACCGTCGTCAACAGCAACAGCTTCAGAGTACCAGTTGCCACCAACGGACAAACACTATCAGGCGGCACAGCAAACCGTCCCGTCAACCTCGCCGGATGGATTTTCGGGGCAGAAGTCCGTAGCGCCATTGAATCTAACGCCGGTGATAGTGGTGGCGTAGTAGCCTCAATTTCCACCGGGGATCTATCCTCAGTAATTCTCGATGGGCAAAATAATCTAGTAGTTGGCGACGAAATCACCATCACCGCCGCCGGCATTACCAACGCCAAAATATTATCACTCACTCCTACAACCATCCCTAGTCAATTAATAGCCAGAATTGATGGCGTAGCCAGTGGTGGAGTCGTCAAAGTTCCCATCTCAAGAAACACCAAACTTATTGCAACCTTCAACTGCTTTCCCATCAATGCCCTAGCCGGAAAATTCAGAATCTCCCTACCGGCGATCGCCACCGCAGCCATGCCTAGCCCCGCCATGGGCGGAAACTATTACTACGACGTAAAATACAAATCGGGAAATTTCGTTTTCCCCATTGTCCGCGGTCGAGCAATCATCGAAAGTTTAGCCACACAACTAACCCTCTAAATAATTATGGAAGTCAACCCTATAGAAAATCCTAGAGTCCTTGTATCCCCAGCCGCCCAAGGACCACCAGGCACAGTCGCCGAATTCGGGCTAGGTAGCGTTACCCTCGTATCTAGCTTTACCATTCCCCCATCTGGAGGCGTAGTAGTTAGTCCTTCCTCTGGAAATTTCCTCAACGACGGGGACTTTATCTACGGCAACATCAACGGCATCGAAGGCACACTTTCGAGAGCCGACAACGTTTACACATTCAGCCGCCAGACACCCGGCACGGCCGTACCTGTTACCGGGGGGGTAGCGTCTTTTTATCCCCTCCGTTCTAATCAAATTATTTTCTGCACCGACACCATTACCACATTGAGAAATCGCCCCGCCGTCACCACAGACGAGAAGGTATTTGTCGGTGGCAGAGCCAACACCAACGATGAGCAATGGGCGATTTATCGCGCCGACCCAACCGACAACATTTCCAGCGATGATGGGGCGCTTATAATTGTATCCTCCGGCGGCACACGCTGGAAACGCATAGCCGCAGGATCAAACGGCTTATCCATCGCCTCCGCCCTGACCTTGGGAGGCGTGAAAATTGGTACAGGTATACCAATAACAGGAGACGGTACAATCTCCTCCTACAAATACAGCAATAGAATTTATGTATCGCCAATGGGAAGCGATACCAACGACGGCAGAAGCCCCGAAACGTCCTTAAGAACCATCAAAACCGCCGCCAGATTAGCCGCATCTACCCCCACCGTCGAATCAATTTATGTAGCCACCGGGGAATACATAGAAGATAACCCTGTATATCTGCCACCGGGAACAGCAGTCATTGGGGATAACCTGCGCCGCACCATAGTCAAACCTTTGAACGAAGGCAGGGACTTTTTCTGGTGGTCGAGCGGCTGCTATATCAACTATTTAGTTTTTCAGGACTACTATTTTGGCGGACAGGGCTTACTAGATACCTCCTCCCAAGCCAATGATCGGGAATTCCCAGCCACCGGACTAACCTTCAAACTATTTCCTGGACATACCCTGCAAAGAGTACCAGGAGTTTACAAAGATGGTGCGGGATTAATCTCCTTTCAACGAGTCTCCATTATTAATGGAGCTTACGACTTCATGATCTCCCTCAACCCTGATCTAGTCATCCCCGACGGCGGACAAGCTTGGAAGACAGACATAGGCTATATAGTTGATGCAGTAGCCAACGACCTCAAAGCAGGTGGCAACGTCAACGCCATCAAAACTGGCACAGCTTACCGCGATATCAATGGAGAATTAATTAGTGGCATCAATGCCGCCAAAGTTTTACAAATAAAGCAAGCCTTCAACAAAGCTAGAGAACTTTGCAAAGCTGCCATCATGAACGTCCCGCCAAACTACGGGACTATAGACACCTGTAACCCAGGTGCTTGCACCCAGGTCAGCAACACCATTGACAGCCTCTTCGACATAGCAATTTTCATACTTGATGGCGGCGACATACCTCCATACAATTCAGGATCAAGCTATATCCTGATAGATCAAGAATGGATTGAAGTATTCGACATAACAGGAGATACCATCACCATCGCCAACACTGGCAAACGTGGGGTAAACAATCCCGTAACCGGGGCAAACAGCACCGCCGCCAAACACATCAATGGCGCGGTTGTTTCCCAAGCAGGGAGAGCCTTTAGATATGCCGTTGCCTTCCCAGATCAAAGCGGATATATCGGCAAAGGCAGAATTAGTATTAGCGGCGTAGCCGTCATCGGCACAGGCACAAAATTCACCACAGAATGCTTTCCCAACTGGCAATTAAAAGTAGGAAATATCTCTTACACTATTCAATCAATTAATAGCAATACCTCAATTACTCTCAAAGAAATAGGAACAGCGCAAGCCGATAAAACCTATAAAATTATTCCCAAGAAAGAACAAATATTTCTATCTCCCTACATTCAGAACTGCTCCAACATCAGCGTTTTAGGAAACTCCTATTACGACGACAGCATCAAAGCCTATGATGCCGACAAAACAAGAGCGGGAGGAATGTTAGTTGATAACTTACAACTAGACAACAAAACCCCAGTCCCATCTAATGTTAGCGATGCCTTTACTCAGGTCGCCTTTGGCGGCATTGGATTCCATCTAAAAAATGATGCCTACGCCCAACTAGTATCCGTATTTCAGGTATTCTCCGGCGTGGGCGTGCTAACTGAAAGTGGCGGCTATGCCTCCATCACCAACTCGGCCACAAACTTCGGAGATATAGGCTTAGTTGCCGCGGGATTTAGTAATAAAGCCATGCCCTCCTTCCGAGATGCGACCGTAACATTCATCGAGAATGCCACCAAACCAGGCTTTAACACTACCCCCACAGATATCCTCTCATCTAGCTTCGCATCTGATTCAGGAGGGTTAAAAACCAAAGCCACCATTACCGTCAGTGCTACCGACATCAGCAAATTTGAAGCCGGACAAACAATTGCGATCGCCGAACACACCTCTACCCCAACAATTAACGGCACAAATCTCACCATCAGCGGCGTTAACTTTAGCGGCAATTCCATTGAGGTAATTCTTAATATTGCCTATCCAAACACTCGAATCAACGGTGCAGCCACCGGAAATATCACCATTACCAGTGGCAAACTAGAAACAAAAGTAACCGTTAACGGCTTCAAACAAAATCCACTAGCAAACTATATTGTCAAAATCACCGATCTACCATCTCACCCCAGTGGGATCGAGTATACAGTCAGTGAAATCAAAAACGAATTATTAGGAGGAGTTTGCACCTTCACCCTTGGGCAAGTCATACCCGCCTCAGTTCTCGCCACATTGGCAGCAAACCGCCCCATAGAATTAAGATCACCATCAACAATCAATAGTTCTTCCCACACCTTTGAATATGTAGGCGCGGGCATCAACTATACCGCACTGCCAATCAACGGCGGACGCACAGACAAAAGCAAGCAAGCAATAGAAATCAACGGCGGAAAATGCTATGTTTCCGCCACAGATCAGGATGGTAACTTCAGCGTCGGTCCATACTTCAACGTCAACCTGCGTAGCGGACAAATCACCTTTGCCGGACAATTAAATCTAGGGGTAATTGATGCCCTGGAATTACGGGGCAGTCCCGGTGTTCCCATTTATGAATTTGTCTCCGCCATTAGATCACAAATCAACGCCAAGAATACCGCCATCCCCACAGAAAAAGCCGTTAGAGACTGGGTAGTTTCCGCACTGGGGTCACTCTTCAACAAAGAGCCAACAACCTCCGGCGGTACATCCGCCTCCGCCGGACAACTGGTGCAACTTACCTCAGAAGGCATAGTAGACCCTTCAATGGTGAGAATCCCCGTCAGCAACATATTCACCGTTGCCAATGAAGCAGCGAGATTAGTTACCAGCATTTCCGGCGTGGCTTTAAAAGCCGGGGATTATGTAGTTCAACTTAGCCCCGCCCCCGCCGCAAAATACATACTCAAAGCCTTGCCCGCCACCAACGCCGCCAACTGGGATCTATTTTCCACAGATAGCTTTGATGCTTCGGTAATTGTTTCCGGGCGAATTAGCCCCGCCAGAATAGCCAATGGCACAGCAAACGACAACACCTTTGCCAGTGGCGGCGGCAACTGGCTGCCTACCGTCCAAAACCTCAAACCCGGCAGCAATTCCCCAATCCAAATTGGCACACAATCAGGCACAACCCCCGTATCCGGCGGACAAGCCGGGTTTATTGAAATAGACATTGCGAAGGCAGCCTTCACAACTGGGCAAACCACAGGCTCATCAACTATTGGAGTCGCAGCATTTAACTACGACGACTTCTTGATCTCAAATTCCATTATCTCCATCAGAGACAGACTCAAATCCGCCTCATCCCCCCTATCCTTTGATGCCACCACGGGCATCCTATCCATCCCACGAGCAACGAGCATTCAATCCGGCTTTTTAGCCGCCGCCGACTGGATTTTATTCAATAGCTTAAGCAGCAGAGGCAACCACGTCGGTACGCAACTAGCATCTACAATCAGCGACTTTGGCACTAGCGTGGATGCCCGCATCACCCTACAAAAAGGAGTTGTTAACGGCATCGCCTCCCTAGATGCTAGTGGGCAAATTCCCTCATCACAAATCCCAGCGATCGCCGTCACAAACACCTTTGTAGTTGCCTCGCAAGCTGCCATGTTAGCTCTTACCGTTCAGCCAGGCGACATAGCCGTTCGCACCGACCTGAACAAAACCTTTATTCTCGCCTCCACTCCTGCCACCACACTAAGTAATTGGGTCGAGATTCTTGCCCCACTAGATAGCGTTTCTTCTGTCAATGGACTTTCTGGGGTAGTGACTCTAGTAGCCAGCGACGTTGGCGCTTACACCACCGCCCAAGTCAACACCTTGCTTGCGGGAAAACTAAGCAGCATCGCAGACGCATCCATAACGACGGCTAAAATTGCAGACGCATCCATAACGACGGCTAAAATTGCAGACGCATCCATAACGACGGCTAAAATTGCAGACGCATCCATAACGACGGCTAAAATTGCAGACGCATCCATAACGTCGGCTAAAATTGCAGGCGCGTCAATTGCTTTGGCTAACCCCAGCCACATTACTAACAGTGATTTTAAAATTACTCAAGCTACCACAACACCCACTACAGGAGTTTCCGTAACAGCAGGAAACGCTGTACCTACCGCATCCTTGGGCTATCCAGTGTTTGATTGCTGGTTTGCGTATTGTTTGGGTACGAACGGCACTTTGTCCCAAGTGGCACAAACAGCTACAGCACCAGCAAGGCTTCAATTAGCTACACTTGCTAATTCAACAGGTGCAGGTGTAGGACAGAGGATAGAGTCCCTCAACTCTATTAACTTGGCAAACAAAACAGTCACATTATCTTTTAGTTGCTCCCACACTAACCTAACTTCACTTACAGTCACAGCTAACAGACCTACTACTAATGCTGATGTATTTGGTACTATTGGCACACCTACTAAAACCCAAGTAGCAGCTACAAACATTAGTATCAATAGCACCTTAACCCGCTACACCTGGACATTCACCTGTACAGCAGATGTGGATAAAGGGCTAGAAATACTCTTTACTCTTGGCTCTAATGCCAGTGCTGGGACGTTTCAACTAGCTAATGTAAGGTTAGAAGAAGGTTCGTCCGCCGCTGCATTTATTCCTACTGATTATGGGACGGAATTAGTTAAGTGTCAGCGATATTTTCGGAATTTATCTAACCTGTTTTATGGTTATTATTCTTCAAATGGAACGATTTCTACTGAAGTTTTGCACGTTGGTATGTTTGGTGCAAATAGAGTTAGAAACATAATATCAGAAAGCAGAAATGGTGCTTTTGTTAGTCTTGGTAATGGAGTTAATGCAGACGCAACAAAAGTTAGCTACACTATATCTGGTGTTACCGCACCTGCTAATGTTGGTGCAAATCCAATTTTTACTGTTAGTGCTTATATTCCTTAGAGGGAAAATATGAATTTTTCATACAAATTGACAAATGATGCTGATTTAATAATCAGGCTGCCAGATAATGCCTACATCCCCAATGCTATCAACGGCGACTGGCAGCTTTATGAGGCTTGGTTAGCTGAAGGCGACACTCCCGAACCTGCTGATATTATTGTTCTACCTATGCCACCGGATTGGGATGGGTTAGCAAGTAAAGTTTTAGGAGGAGAGTTGCTTCCTTTATTTAATAGACTTACTTCTGAGGCTATTAATTCCAATGCTATCAGCTTGGCAAGAAACGACATCAATTTAGCTGTTACTGTTGTTAAAAATGAAAATGCTTTAGCTGCTGGGTTAGCTTTGCTGCAACAATGCGGATTTGTGTTTACTGAGGAAGAAAAACAGCTTTGGAATAATGCAATTCAAGAATTGCATTTTAGTGATTTAGTTCAAGTTGACTAATGGAAAACCCATTAGCACAACCTTAGTTCAAAAGCATTGAACTAACGTAAAAACCTTTACTGATAATACATTCTAAGATTTTATTTACCGCCTTCTAAGCGGACGGTCACAGGTTCGAGTCCTGTCGTACCCGTAAACTCAAAACCCTTGCAAATGCAGGGGTTTTGTTATTTCTAGGCTTAATACTTCTACTAATTTACTCATTTTGAATGTTTTGGAATATGCCAGAATATGCTAGAACATATCCAAGATTCAGTTCAAAACTAGCACAACCAAAATGGCAAAATGGACTTTAGAGGAAGTAAACCAACGCTTAAAAGCTGGTAGAATCGGCGTTTCAGTTTGTCAGAGGGGCGATCGCCTCTCACTTCGTGGTACATTCCCAGCCAAACCAGGCATCAACAAACCACCCTACCAACAATATTTGGCATTGGGATGCTACGCCAACCCCGCCGGGCTGCAATATGCCGAAGCAGAAGCCAAGAAAATCGGCGGACTACTGGCTCAAAAACAATTTTCATGGGGGGACTACTTAGAAGAGCCATCAACACCAGCCACCGATGCCCAGTCATGGGTGAATAAATTTGAAACTGACTACTACACCCGCAAAGGACACACCCCAACCACAGAAACCACATGGAAATCTGATTACCTACCAGCGTGGCAACTACTAGAAGGGGAATTAACACCAGCCACAATCATCGCCGCAGTCAGTAAAACAACAGCCAACACCCGTAAGCGCAAGCGGGTATGTGAGAAACTCTTGGCGTTGTCAAAATTTGCGGGCATAACCGTAGACCTAAAACCATATATTGGCACGTATGGGAGTAGTGAAACCACACCCCGAAACATCCCTAGTAAAACTGAAATTGAAGAAAGTAGAAATTTATTTACCAGCCATTGGCGATGGGGCTATGGCGTACTAGCAGCCTACGGACTTCGCCCCCATGAATTATTCTTCTGCGAAATTTCCCCAGACTACCCCTACCTATTAAAAGTTCTGAGGGGGAAAACAGGGTACAGAGAAGTTTACCCCTACCATTTGGAATGGGCTAAAGAATGGCAACTATGGGAGCAAGCCACACTCCCATGCAACGCCGACACATTCAAAGAGTATGGCGGTAGAGTGACCAGGGTATTCGCCAGAAAGAAAACTCCCTTCACCCCCTACTGCCTGCGCCATGCCTACTGCATAAGATTAGCCACAGAATACAAAATCCCGGTCGCGATCGCTGCCAATTGGGCAGGTCACGAACCGGGAACTTATTTAAAAATTTATCAAAAATGGATTGGGGAAGCCGAAAAACGTAGAGTGTTTGAGGAAAGCCAATCTCGTTAATTCGCTACAGCAACAGCCGGATGCAGTGCCAACTCATCCCGAACCTTCAATAGTTCTAAGTCAGTACACTGCGTCCCATCCTCCTTCCCTGTAAATCTGAACATTATTTCTTTTACCGCCTCTGCATCAAGATTTTTCCTTTTCCGTAAAGAATTTATTTCTTGAGCCAGCAACTCCCTATCAGTTTGAGGTTGGGGAATAGATGGCATAGGAGGATCTATTACTGGCTGTGGTGTAGCTCTCACCGATATCTCCGACTCAATAGCCCCAACCACCGCGTCGTACTTAGTCCGGGGAATTTTCTTGTTGCTATCCACACCAGCAACGTTTTTAACAATATTCCTGGTGACTTCCTGTGGTAACGGCTTGGCGATCGCCCACAACCTATTGACCTGCTTCTCGGAAATTAAGTTTTCAGGTTGTGGGCTAGGTTGTGGGCTAGGTTGTGGCGCATCCAGTCTAGGCATGACCACATTAGAATTAACGGGAGGCAATTCCCCTTTACCTCTAAGATAATCCCCCAAGGACTTGAGCTTATTTCTGGTCTCATAATCGAGTTTCACAGCATTACTATTCAAGTAATGCGCCACAGTCCCTTGATCATCTAAGTACCTCCCCACGCCCCAAGCCTCACAGGCATTTTTAAAAGCCTCAGCAGCCAACCTATCAGCCGCACTCCCACGACTAACGTCCTTACCATTCCTTTCAGCAGCCACCAAAGGCACTGAACCAATCGCCTGCTTGCTAATACCTAAAATTGTAATTGTGCATTTGCAGATTACATCAGAGGCAATCTGTTCAATGTGTGTGTAGCTTGATTCCCATTCAGGACAAACCTCGTCTAATCTTTCTCTATAGTCATGGTGAGCAACAAATGCCCAGTACCCGCGGCCGGGCAGTTCCCTAATCCCATGAGATTCAGGGGGGAACGGTTTTCTTAACTCAGACTGAATCCGCTTTAGTTCTTCCCTAGCTTCCTGATTCATGATTCTATTGGTTGCCTGCCAAATTGCAAACCCACAAATTTCCATCCATCTTCAGTTTTGTCCCAAATCCTGTACCACCTCTGAGAAGGGTGAACTTCTCCAACATCGGACATATTGTGGAGTATTCGCACTCTCGACCTAATCAGCTTACTTTTCATGCACTTGCTAGTGGCGAAATAGTACATATCGCTTGCTATTTGTTCCGGCTCAACTGTTGGTTTTTGCATTTAATTTTCTTCTGCAATATCACTGATATCTTTGGTTTCTGGCAGGTACAGAGGAATTAAGTAGTATTCTTACAAGCGGAAAAGATTCGCTTGATAATGTTTTGATGGCATTCTTGAAAGTAACCGCATCATTATTTTTGATAGCTTCAGCTATGATGTAGGCATTTTCTCTACCGCCTAGAAAACTCGAACTCTCTCTACAAATTTGGTTTACGGGTTTCATTTTCCCATCTCCTTAACAACTCTCTCGACATCTTGTGTGGTTAATGCTATTCCGGGTTTTAGTCGGTATGTTACCGAAATATTAAGTCCGCCTTCAATACTTTCCTTAACCATGTAGCCTAGCGAAACCATGTAGCCGGTAATTAACCAGTGCTTCGACTTGTGAATTCTTTCCGCCACAGCTTTGCGGAAAGAATTATAATTTTTGAAAACTTTAACTTTCATCTTTATTCAATAAATAAACATCCGATTCTTTGATCCTGTGCAACCATCGAGGCGGTCGTCCTCGCTTGTGCTTGATCTCCTTCATTGCTTGGCAAAAAACCAATAGCGAGAAGTTTATATTCATTACCAATGCCATAGAGATGTAATTGCCCAGCCGCTTGGTAAATGGTGTCCCTGGTGAGATACTTCTTGATTTCGATGATTGTCCCGCCATCAAAATCAGTGACGATATCTACAAAGCCGCCATTGCACTTAACCTCTAATTCTGCTTTGTAACCATACTGAATAAGTCGAGAGGCGATCGCCTTTTGCAAATCTTCCTCTCGCCACTTATCCGGCAATCTAAAATTGCCGGTAATCGTTGACCATGTAACTTCATTCTCATTCGCGTCTGTCAACTCTAAATTATTTTTGAGAAGTACCAGAGCTTCATGGGTTAATGATACTCCTGTCACTTGTTGCCAGGCTTGAATCAGTTCAGAATCGGTAGGATTTCTGCCAAGCTGACTTATCCACGTTCTTATTATTTGGTAGGGATTTGGATTGTCATGTTGAGTCACTTCCGATGATTCCGGCGACTCAACATCAAAACTAAATTTACTCAAATCAAGAAACGGAATAACCTCAACCTTTGCCATTTCTCCTAACTTGCGAACCACACAGGCAAACCCCTGAGACTTCTTGAGAGTGCGCTGCAATTCCATCTGTTCTTGAAGTAATCTCTTGGCTTCAAAATCAGCCGGAAATTTAGTATTAGGATCTGCCAACGCCGAGCCTAAACATAAAACATCCATCTGAAAAAGAACGGAACTATCAACACCAATTCTCTCTTTTTTGAGGGAGTGCATACCCAATGTAATATTGATTAAATATTTCCGTCCCTCGTCTTGAGTTTGGGCAATAATATTCATGACTTCTGCCTTTTCGGTATCAGTCAATCCCATGACAAACCCCTCAAATTCATCACAGATTAACTTAAATGGGACGCATTCTGGATGCTTTGACTTAATGCCGTTTTCAATTCTGTGGTCTAGTAATTGTTTAGCACGGCGAAACATTTTTAATATTTGCTCTGGCTTTTTGGCGACGTATTGGTTTAGTAAAATATCGGCAGGTACACCCGGCAACCATACGGATTCATCCTCATCAAAATGTTTGTCGCCAATTCGCAATTCTCCGTTGGGGAAATGAGTCAAGAAGGCGATCGCTTCATAAGCCAAGTAAACAGATTTACCACTACCTTTCGGTCCAAATACAGCTTTAGAGGAATTGACAAAAGGGGCATCTATCCAAGTGTAGTCAATAGCTACAGCTAAATCGTCAGATATTTGCTCAAAACTAGATTGACTGGGGTTGAAACTTCCCTTTAGTGCGGGCTGTTGCGTTGGTTGTTCAATTACAGCCTGTTGGAGTTGTGGGAGTTTAACTAATCCCTGAAGACCATACTGTTGCATCCATCTACCACGTTCTTCCACTGGCAGGGAGTTAACATAAGCCGCTAACTCCCGTTTAGAGCTAATTTCTTGGGCTGCTTTTTCATAAACAAATGTGTTCCGCAGCCCCTCTTTGACTATTTGATAATTAGCCTCATCAATGCTTTGGTAAGTTTTTTCTTTGCGCTGACGGCGGAAACATTCAACAGTGAAACAGGACCCGAAAGACAGCCCCGCTATGTTTTCGATCAACTTAACTTCCTTGATTTGATTTGGCCACAGAATAGGTAAAATTGTACCAACTGCGGCTGCAATTCCGAGCGTTCCCAACAATATGCGCTCGGATGTTATCAAGGGTTCAAAACTGTTTTTCTGACGTGCAAACGGGTCGGTTGATTGCAACATGATTTTCACTTGAATATTTTCGCAGCAGTGATTAAAATTTTTGATGCCAAACTAGCACCAGCCGAAAGATTTTTTACATGAATTTCTCTAATTGAATCTTGGTGCTTGGCAATATCCAAATTAATTGATTCTTGTATCTCGTTTGCCGAAAGAGAGCTTTTTGACTCTATGACAGCATTTCCTCTCATACCTTTTTGGGTAGTATAAACAACACCGTATCTGTACATTTACCCTCCTACCGCAATTCCAATAATTAACATGACTGTAGCCGCAGTTCCAAAAACATAAGTTGGGGCAAATCCTACAATTGATTGATTTTTATTCAGATGCCCGGCGGACTTGTACCACAGCCCACACCAATTATAAAAACCAAGTCCGATAAATATTAAGATGCTGACAACAAATAAGGCGATCGCGCCATTCTTGGATTCAGGGAATCCCCGAATAATTTGCCCCAACAAAAGGAAGAACGATGCGCCAGTTAAGAAGTATCCAAAATAGAGTAAATTTTTGGTATTCATCAGCATCAGCTAAATATCTCCGCACTTACTTGATAAGCTTCTGTAAAACCGTCTACATAAGCCTGGGTTGTGGCCGCGCCTAACGTATATCTAGCAACTGTCTGATTGTGGCTAGATTCAATTTCTCGTAATCTCTGATCTGCCTTCATTTTCACGCCAGCCCATTTAGTGTTTTTGTCATGCAAATCTATCGCTTTATTAAGCAGTTTTTCTTGAGTAGCAATAATGTCGTCAACCAATTCCAATTCTGCGTTAACTTGCCCCATTTCGCGCTCCAAATTTATTACTTGTTGTGCCGATATTTCCGTGGGTAATTCCATTTTGGCGGTTATCCGTGCTTTGGAATTACCAATATTGCCGATAGTGGTTGGATTCTGACCACTACCAGCCAACTTGCTCGATTTACTGGCAATAAGTCCCCCGAAGAAATTCTCCATTATTAACTACGCTCCCCTGTGTTTGTTGTTTGTTATTGAATGAAAGAAAAAGACATAAAAGACTGATTAGAATTGATGAAGCCAAAACACCGAGAGTCATCATGTCAATATTTTTAGCTTGCTTGAGTATTTCTGACTCCTGATTCCTATTTTGATCACGGTGATAATCGGTGGTTGTGATTATTTGCCTTATTACATCAGAATCAGGAACGCCCTTGAAATTAAATTCACCATCTGGTTTAATCTTAAACTCGATTGATTCCACCCTTTTACCAATCGGCTTGTCGGTAGTTACTGGTGGGTTCTTGATAGTTATTTCCTCCCACGGATCTGGGAGGTTGTGAAATTGCATAAATAAAAGCTCCCGTAAACGTGAAACTAAGAATAAGTGTGGCGCGTATCATCCAATTTGATGGGCGGATAATACTAGAAACACTATTAACTTCCCCAAGCCTCGTCAAACGCCCCCTCGAATCTTTCAAGAAAGGATTGTGTTTCTTGTGACCTCGCTTCTAACCCCTTGGTGAAGTCAAGTAGAATCTCTTCATTTATGCCGTCGGTTAATGACAGCAACTCCTCTACTGCTAAATTTTTCTTTTGCTCAACCTTCCTGCGAACTATGTCTTTCATCGCTCCAGTTTGGGCAGATACGGTTGAGTGTAAATCCTTTATAACTGGGATTAATCTTTCAATTGGATCAGAATTAGCGGACGTGTTCGTTGGGACGTTTTTCTTCTTACCTTTCTTGCTATTATTTTCTTCAGTTGTTGCCAATTGTCCGTTATTTTCAATAACTGCTAAACCAGCATTTTCCTTATCAATTTCCCCTGCTACAAATTGAGCATTCGCGTCATCTAAAGCAGCAGGATCAATGCCGTATTGTCCGCAAATATATTGGGTTTTCTCCCAAACTTGCTCTACGGGCATTTCTGTTTTCATGAAACTTTTGACTAAATCTGCAACTGTCATTTTTCACCTACCAATTTTCTGATTATCCGTTTAATTGCACTTGATAACAGCGCCCAAGGTAAAGGCTGTTGTAGTTGGTATTCTGTATATCCGCCGTCTTTATCGGATTTTCGGACTACCAGATAAACCTCAATTTCTGACATTTTGAGCCTCTACAACTTCCGCAGGATATAGGAAATCTTGAGCCATTTTAAAACCAACGATTCCGCCAATTGGGAGCAGAACACAGATTAATAAGGTCAAGAGTGCGTCGCTTTTCATAATGCCCTCGCTTTTTGCTTATACCCCAATTAAAAACCCTCTCAAACGAGAGGGCAATAGAAAGGGTAGGAATTGGGGGTAAAGTCGTTAGGATTTTGTGGCTAGTCAGGATCAGAAGAATTTTCACTATTTTTATTTTTAAGTTGCTCTCGTTCCGCTTTGTGTATAGTTTTGAGCCATTCAATACCGCAGTTAGCCTCAATTGTTGAATATCTAGCGTCAACGTGCATTAGCAATTGGTTCACAATCTTGGGGTATCCGGTCTGTCCGTTCTTCCATTTCCAATGTTTCTTAATGTTATCCGCGCTAACGTCGCCACCCATAACATTTACTAGCTCTATAACACAGTATTTTTTATAGCCGTATTCATCTGGCTGGTATCCATAAAGTTTAGGTATCCATTTTTCGCAGAAAGTCTCAATGTTCACGGTTATTTTTAAACTTAGATAAGGTTTTAGCGTAGTAGTTGTCATGGGTAGGAATCTGGGGTAAACTATATCCATAATCCTACCAGTCACATCATTTTATGTCAAAAATCCTGTTTATCTATCTTGCGGTTGGGCTATTGCTTGCAATATTTGAGTTATTTCGCCAAAACGAATGGAACAGCGCCAAAAAATCGCCATTTCCATACTTTATCGCTGTACTATTTATAGCTACTTTTTATCCTTTACTTATTATTCAAAAGCAATGAATAATCAACCTGAAGGATAGGTTTTACGGTGGAGATATTAGAGTATTAATAAAATTATTGATTTACCCATAGCCTTGGGTTAAAATAAATTAGCCACCCAAGTTACGACAGCAGGGATGGCTAACAACTTGTATTCGATTGGAAATTATGCTAACACAACACCGCATCACAAAGCAAGAGTTTCTGGAAAAAGAATCCAAAATTTTTGACAGAATCCAAGATATGAACACACCGCAGCTTTTAGCGGTCATGGGAGTTACCAACGCATATTGTTGGGCAGCCCTCGAAAGGTTAGAACTACTAGAGAATAATAAACTCGTTCCCCAAAAAGCAGGGGATATAATAGCCGCATCCCAAAACGGTGAGGCATCTATCGAGATGACCAATATTTACTTATCGGCATATCTCAAGAAACACTGGCCAGGTGCTTGTCATTCCGAGCATAGTTGTAGGAATGTGAGGCAACTGCTATCAACTGGACTTTGGAAAACTCGCACTAATCAAGACACAGGGGAAATTGAGGAAGTTTGGGGATTGGGGTTTCTGGACTTTA
>JACCDP010391565.1_pt1 | contig 43528 bp, 22 predicted proteins | sample 7445841 | NCBI WGS metagenome assembly JACCDP01 (sample SAMN15323441, study PRJNA562643) | freshwater metagenome | isolation source: river surface water | place: USA:Blue River Watershed | collected 2017-08-17
ACCAATGAAAATAATTCGTGGCGATCGACCAACATCCTTGGCTGGCGAGGATACACAAACTGGCAATTGGGCGACGCGTATTCTTATAGTGACACATCATCGAATTATTCTGGCCTAGTTGGATTCTACAATAACCAGAGCGCATCTAATGAAAAGAAGATAACGAAAATAAACAACCTCTATTATCTTCAAAATATGAAGAGTCTTTCGACCATCCCCATTGGAGGCGTCGATTTCAGCGCCAACGTCGCATTGGGATACACGGCATTGAACCAAAATCTCACACAGCGCACATTTTTGCGAGTGCCCGACTTCTATGAGCCGGAATCCGGATACACGATTCACGCAAAATACAGCATCGACGCAGATATATCGTCAAATGCGAGCATTTTGACACTCCAAACTGGCAACATTATTAAGAATGGCAACTTCTTTTTACCAGTCACAGAGGCCAACTCAAACACGGGATTCAGCGGTTCTCAAATTAATAATTGGAATGTTACGCAAGGTTCGGTAACTATTTCAAACAATTATCCGGGTTTTGGCTCTTTTGGACTCAATGCCGATTATCCCAGCAGATGTATCCTTGTGCTTATTTCTACGGCAAATAGCAATACCTCTATTTCGCAAACATTTTATTGCGAAGCGGGTAATTATAATTTGAATTATTATGCGTGTGGTTCTTATGGTTACGGTGTATATTACACAAATAGTATCCAAGTGAGAGTCGACGGGGTACTTCTTCACGACTTCTCCTCTAACCAAATTCGATTAGAATATTGGGGATTGTACAATGCCAACTTCACTTTTACAACTGCTGGATATCATACAGTGTCATTCACCGGCACTGGTCAGGCGGCATTCCCAACAAGGTCGTGTGCTAGTGGTATCAGCAATATTAGTATTGTAAATACTGCCCAGCAACCATCGTTCGTGAATCCGTCGTTCGAAATACCGCAATTCGCAAACGACAGCTCGTTCAATATAACAACCAATTATTTCAACGGCTGGAATATAAATGGCTCCGTCAGTATTTTGAATAATTATTCGCCCTATAATGGAAGTTCGTATCCTCTCTATGCCCCTTATATGGATGGCAACCAGTGCGTATTATTGAAGGGCACCAGTTCAATTTGGCAATCGATTTACCTTAATCCCGGTAAATACAAAATGCACTTGATGGTGGGCGGATTCTACAATTCAACATTCAACATTACGTCGAGTCCATATAATATCACGATGAACGGTGTCCAGCTCCTTGCCGACCCGATGACATCTGGTGGAAACTCATACCGTTGGATAAACAAAATAATACCATTCGAGATTATTTCAGCCGGTAACTATGTATTCTCATTTAATACGACGGGAGCATCTGCCACAAGCAAGATGTTGGCATTCGAAAACATCCGCATTTTGCCGGATTCATTGATCAACGACTCTTTCCTCCATTTATATCGCGAAGCTGCCACAACCTCTCTCAAACTGACTTATTACAGCAATTTCAGCGCCCGTATAGACACAAAACTCCTTGATTATAGTGCGAATCGCATCTACAATACATTCATCAATGTTAATAAATACACATCCAACTTGTTTTCGATCAAGGCTTATTCATATGATGTGAGTCATAATCAGGTCGGCAACACATTGAGCTGGATAGACACCAGTTTCAATGCGTCTTTTACCGAGATGTTTGTGGGTAGACCACGCGATATTAGTAATAACACGATTTTCAAAGGCAAGCTTTATAATGTAAATATGTATGTGCCGAACGATTCACTATATTATGGATTTACGCCATCAGGTGGCACGGATTATGTTTCAACGACAGATTATATCCAACTCAATGGAGAAAGCACCAATACCACTTACTTGAATGTGAATGCCACAACATCAAAATTGGTAGAGGCAACCACCGGCAAATCCGTGAAAATCGGCGTTACATTCTCCGTGAATGAAGAAACGCGGTCAGTCGTGAACCAATCGATTCCCAGCGTGGCCGACTTCCCCACTTCCGTCGACACATCATTCAACCAATTGGTTGTGAGCAATCAAACCGGCAAAAACCTATATTTGAATGGAACCTATGACGCGGCATCCTCTACTACAATCGAAAATATACCAATGGACTTAACAACATATGCCAACGATTTGCGCCTCGACGCTTGCGCAAATATTGTGACTGACCAGCAAGGTATAGTGAGTTGGAAAGATAATGTCAGCGGATTCCGGGCGTCCATTTATGCCCTCGATATTTTGTCGACATCTTCGCGTTCGGTTGCTTCGGCCGCATATTCGTTGGTCCGCATGTCCGAGTCATATACAGGCCCCATAATAAAATTGCGCCGTTCAACAGACAATTCAATGGTCGATATATACACAAACGCATCAGGTACCGTATATGGCACGGAAATCAATGGAACCGGAACCAGTATAGCGACTTGGTTAGCCACCGGTGGCGTAGATTTATATACTCCAATTCCAATTACCGCACCACCCAGTATGGCTGGATACACAGCAACAAACTTGATTGGTAATGTTTACAAGATGACTATTACCGGAGACGCGGTAACATATATTGTTTATGGAACAGATATATATACAACAAATACTGGTCTTACAACAGCGGCCGTTCACGCTGGTATTCTCGCAAATGGACAAACCGGTGTCGTTTATGTTAAAATGTTGGGACCTCAAACTAGTTTTACAGGCTCTGTACGAAATGGTATAACATCAGTATCATACGGTTCATTTTTTGCTTCATTCCGGTTTGTCGACCCACCTTTAAATGTAACACCATATGTAGTAACGTGGTATGACCAAACTGGCAATAATCGCAATGCTTATCAAAATGAAACCAGCGTACAACCAATATTCCCATTTGGAACAAAATATATTGATTTCAGTGCGAATGCCGGATTCTTGAATATGCCCGACGGCACCATTCCCGCCGGCAATTCATCTTACACGATTTCCTACAATAGTACATTTTTCGGCAATCCAAGTGGCTCTGTATTGGGCGCCGGCAATTATGCGGACGACCCCACAACCACGCTGGCATTTGGAATCGGCTCCGGCAAATATCGAAATCAGTGGTTTGGCAGTGACATCTCATTCGACACGTATAGTTCAACCGATAAGTTTATATATGAAACATACAACGGCACCACACGCGTACGAACTGCCACTATAAAACTATCAACGGGAACTACAACGCAATATTCGTTCACAGCATCGACCAACCGAAACACCAGCGAGTTCAATAATACTATTGGCAAATCCGCGATCTCCGCCACAAATGACCAAATGCGCGGTTACTTATCAAACATTCTCATTTTCAACGATGTGATACCCCACAACGAAATGCGCGTAATCGGCGGCGTGTCCGGTAATAATTATTCATCGCCCCCGCAACTGGTCGCCAACTCCATCAATTCTACAATGCCCGTTGTCAACTTCACCAGCGCAATAAATAATCGCGTATCTCTCATCACCAATCAGCCCCAGACATTGGTTCCCAATCTCACGCTGTTTTTCGTATTGAAGAGAATCGGCAGCACAACCAATATTATATTGAGCTCGCGTGGTCCGGCAATCACCGGCCATATTCGGATTACTGAGTCATTGGTGAAAACATATTATGGCGCCGGATATATCACTGACCACACGTTTGCGTCATCACAGGTTTTAAGTCCCACCATTTTGATGATTAATTTTTCGAATGTTTCCGGTGTTTGTGTGATTAGTTCGCGCATCAATGGCTCCGTTCCAGCTCAGCCAACAACTCACGCCTATTATATTCCCATCGCAGCCGGATGGGAGCTCGCCAATTGGACGGAAAATATGGGATTGTATGTACTCGACAGTGGTATCGGCGAAATCATCCAATATAATCGTAACTTGACATCTATCGAGCAACAGAGAGTAGAGGGTCTACTCGCGGCAAAATGGGGCCTACTCGGCTCATTGCCCGCCAACCACGCATTCAAATCCACTTCCTCATTCTATGTAAAACCTCTTGCCTATCCATTCAACACGGTTTTAGACCCCGTTGGCTGGTACTCCGACGCATCATACAATGATAGTACCGGTGAATATATTGGTACAAGAAACACAAATGTTATCGGGGTCGGCACCATTTCCGGCGAATGGCTCCAAATCAAGACGCCTTATGCCGTGCCTCTCTATTCTTATTCGATTGCTGCGCGAAACAACGATAACGAGAATTTCGGCAATTTGACGCCAGGTATTTGGTACATTGTCGGCTCAAACAACGGCATCAATTGGTTCCTCGAAGATTTCCAAAATATGCGCAACATCGACAGTTATGCGAGTGGCGCCTCTATTCAGGTATCCAGCACCACGGCATACACATATCACCGTCTCATTATTTCTCGCGTCGGTTTAACGGATGACACAGGATTGTCGCGATGCTACATCGGCCGAATCACCATCAATGGCATCTACTACATCCAAGCGGGTCTCCTCTCACTAAACGATGGCAGCGGAAACGCGCTCACGATTTGCCGGTCAATAAACGACAATTATGCGTTCAACATATACCAGAAGTCGGCGGGAATCACAAACACCTACCAAATCCTGAACACGACATCATTGATACCCGGAAGAACATACACGGCATCGATTCAAGTAGTACACTCGGACGTTTCAACCAATTTCTATGCGTCGATTGCGGATGCGACCGGCACAAAACTCGGCGCCGATATTTCGTGGAATCGCGCGGCACACAATATGACCAGCTACACCAATTATTGGGTGGGCAAAACGGACGATGCCTCTATTAATCAGATTTACAAAATCAATGCGTATTCGTTTTCTGTATTAAATAATACACTCTCGGTTGCGGATGCGTCCAGCTATTTGAACTCGATTTCATTTACATCGGCGGTCACCACCGACACCTTATATGGAAATATGCGCGTGGCCGGTTCGGCGTCATCCTTCTACGTGGCGGGACAAATCAACAAGTATTATTACACGACGAATGGCGGAACCACATTCTCGGCGCGCACACATACTACCACATCGTCCGCATCACAAGAGAGGCGTATATTCTATAATCAGGCAGTTCCAGATGTGTATATTGTGTGGTCGCCATCGGCGACAGAGACCGACTGCGCACTAATCCGCGATTATTCCACGTCAACTATTACTAGTTCATCGAGCCCCAGTTATTCATTCAATTCGCGCATTCAATTGACGGCGCCCATCTACATCTTCAACACACAATACGCATTTGTTGCCGGAACCGTGGACGCCTCTTATTCATTGTGGCGATTCGATATGTCGAGCAACCAGTTTTCGATGGTATATGATGTTTTGGATGCGGAAACATTTGCCGGGTCAAACCAGATTCGCGCATTCTACGTGTTCGATTTGTCCAGCATTATTTTGCTCACATATGGAGGCAAAATGTGGTATACGCGCAACTCGGGACTTTATTGGACAAGCGGTGTCATATCCGACTATGGCATAACATCCTCTCTTTACAACAATATTGCCACAATTAATGGCGACTCCACCACATTTAATATATTGGGCCAAGGCATCTACAAATTCGACAATTTGCTTACCGATTATACTGGCGGCGAATGGATACAACTGGAAAGCGATTCGAACAAACAGCGCGTTAACTCGTATGCGGTTGTTGCGCCGACGACATCAATTCGTCCACCATCAGCGTGGTATTTCCTGGGAAGTAGAGATGGAATAGTATGGAACACTATACAATCCGTGACCAATGCGTTGGCATATTATTCGGGAGAGGAACGCAATTATGCGACGGGACAAACGGACTACAAATATTACCGATTGTTGATGACCGCGGGACAAACGGGAGAGACCAGTATTGGGCTGGGCGAGTTCCGTATCCTCTATACGGAATATGGACCGACAGGCACCACGGGCACCACAGGGCCGACGGGACCAAGCGACACAGGTTCAACGGGTACAATGGGTCCAACGGGCAGAACAGGCATAACGGGACCAACAGGTACAACGGGCTCAACGGGTTCAACGGGTTCGAGAGGCGCAACCGCGGGAACAGGTAGAGCCGGAACAACGGGCCAAACTGGCGCAACGGGCTCAACCGGAGCATTTGGAGCAATTGGGCCCACCGGACAAACCGGACCAACTGGCAGCACCGGACCAACAGGCTCAATGGGCTCGACCGGCGCAACCGGAAATACGGGAGCAAGAGGCCCAACTGGACCAACACTCGATTATGATAGTTTTACAGTAAACGAAAAGGGTAGAGGAAGCGTATTCGATTTCGCGTCATTAATGGACGGAATGATTTTATGGAATGATGCGACGAGTCTTGGGGAGTTTGATTATTCGAACTCTGTAATATCAAAAATATATGACAAATCATCAGGCAATAATGTGTCGACCTACTTTTTAGCACAGAGTATACCAAGTGGTTCCGGACCGTATATATCATACCAAATGGAAGGAAATCTTACAAACTTTGGTATAGGTGGTTCATCATTCAATGGAACCGGAAGCCCAGTATTTAGTTCTTCGATTTACAAGAGAGGAACACAATCCTTAAATTTAAATACACTAATTAATGTTCCAAGTATAAACTTAAACTTCACAACCGGAATATCATTCACATTTTGGATATACCCAATTACAAATACTGTTTCGTGGAATATTGCCAGTTTTACAAATGGAACAGATACATTTGATATAGTTTGGGCTTTCAATAATATTGGTATAAGAATAACAGCACCCGTTTTTGGAGAATCATTAAACACAGGTATAAATGCGAATGCTTGGGCACATATTGCGGTAACAATGACATATTCAGCAGGAACAACATCTACATGGAATTGTTATTTAAATGGAAGTCTTCAAAACACATTTACATCGAATCGACCCTATTTTGCTATAAATAATTATACTACTAATACAATCGGTGGTGTGAATGGTTATTTGGATGATTTCCGTATTTATAATAGTGTATTATCAGCTGCCAATGTTACTACTGCGTATAATTCGGACATATCAACTACAAATTATGGCGCTTCTTCGGATTACAAGCGTAATATCACAGGAAATATTATTAATGGTAAACCGGCGATCCAACTCACCAATACTGGTTTCACCAGTCCAATCACAACTACTTATAGTGGCGCTACATTCTCATTCTTCATGGTGGCGGAGTTTAATAGTATAACTAGCTTCCCGCGTATCCTCTCTTTTGGTCCAGGAACATCAACCAATGACGCATCTTTGAATACTTCATTCATATTGACTGGTACATCCAATTCACTCACCATAATTCGAAATAGTGTCCAATTTTCGGTCGGCGCAATATCACTCAACACCCCATATTTAATTGCCGGATACTTTGATGGCACCAATGTTTATACGGGTCTTAACGGCGTCTACACGTCTTATTCGTCTACTGGTAACTTTTCGATTTCCAAAGCTGGATTGGGAATTAATACCTATAATGATATTCCTAGTAGCACAAATAGATTGCTAATTGTTGCGGTTGGTAATGGTGGAAATAATATTGCAACAAGTACAGATGGTATTACTTGGACCAATCGTAATTCAGTTAATAACATTCTTAGCTATGTAAACGGTGTATATTATGGAAATGGTTTGTGGGTTGCGGTTGGCGGAACTGTTACACACAATATTGCAACAAGTACAGATGGTATTACTTGGACCGGTCGCGATTACAATGTTTTTGGCTATTCTAATCGTGGTTCAAGTGTGGCTTATGGAAATGGTTTGTGGGTTGCGGTTGGTCTTGGTGGAAACACAATTGGAACAAGTACTGATGGTATTACTTGGACTGGTCGTGGAACAACTATTTTTACATCTATTGGCTATTCTGTAACTTATGCAAATGGTTTGTGGGTAGCGGGCGGTGCTGGTGGAAATAGTATTGCAACAAGTACCGATGGTATTAACTGGACTGGTCGCGGTTTATCTATTATTACAAGTACTGTAAGTGGTATAGGATATGGTAAAGATGGCTCAGGAAATGGTTTGTGGGTTGCGGTTGGTAATGGTGGAAACAGCATCGCAACAAGTACAGATGGCTTTACTTGGACAGGTCGTGGTTCATCTCTTTTGTATTATGGAGGTTGTGTAGCATATGGCAAAGATAGTTCGGGAAATGGTTTATGGGTTGCTGGTGCTAGTAATGGTGGTGGTACTCAAAGTACTATTGCAACAAGTACAGATGGTATTAATTGGATAGGTCGTGGTTATAGTGTTTTTAGAAGTTACATATTAAGTGTTACATATGTAAATGGGTTATGGATTGCTGGAGGAGACAGTACTTTAGGAAACACAATCGCAACTAGTACTGATGGAATTAATTGGACCGGTCGTGGTTCATCTGTTTTTACAAGTGATGTAAGAGGATTAGCAAATAATGGTTTACCTGACTCGACACATCAAACACATTCCACCGACTTTGGCGAAGTTATTGCATACACTTCCGTTCCAACCACAGAACAGCGGCAAAAAATAGAGGGACAACTCGCGTGGAAATGGGGTCTTGCCTCTTCGCTGCCTGCCGGTCATCCTTTTTTGACTATGTCGCCCTACAAGAATGTACTCGGCAATTTACCATCCATATATGTCCCATCTTTATATTCTACCACAACCTCGGGTAAAATAATCAATATGCTACCGATTGCCGTTTATCCAATGGATCTCACATCTGGCAGAAAAATCGGCAATGTTTCAACTATTGATGCGCTCCCCGACAATACTTTCAATGGCCAGCCCATCTATGATGCCGCCATTATCGACAATATGCCTCTCTACTACACATTCGACAGCGATTCCGTTTCCGGCCAGCTCATCGGCAACAAAGCATCCGGGTCCTATGTGTTCGACGCGTCACTTTCCGCTTCTGCGGTCATATCCAGCACAAGCAAATTCGGCTCGGGTTCACTCACTTTGTCCTCAACCTCTACTATGACCCGACCAATTACAACCATTTCCGCTCTCGGCACATCGTTCGCTTTCTGGCTGAAAACCGCCTCTACTGCTAACAACGCATATCCGTTCCTATTCCGCAACAATGCTGATAACACACAGCAATCAGTATATTTCGCCCTGGTTACTGGCGGGTCATTCATCCTAGGTGTTGCGAATAGTTCCACCAGCAGCACATCCGTATCTCCGGGAACCACTATTAATAATAATATGTGGAATCACTTTGTGTGGACATTGACGGTCGATGGAAGATGGACCATCTATGTAAATGGAGCGCTTATTAACACATATACGGGTAGATTGTACCCAACAGTGGGCGACCGAAACACAAACACTTGGGGCACAGGATTCGACAACGCACTCATCGACGAGTTCCAGCAATACAACCGCGTATTATCATTGGCAGAGGTACAAGCAATATATACGAATACCATCACATACAATGGCACATCGACCCCGACCATAACCACACTTGACTACAAATATGGCACCAAATCCCTCTATTTCCCGGGGACATCATATAGTGGCGCGGTTGCGCTGAACCCAATTACATTCGCGGATTTGACGGCAATGACGATTTCGGCGTGGGTGAAGTTTGCGTCACTCGATACGACACCGCGCACAATATTTTCAATGGATAATTCGGCGAATAAGGTTTCACTTTCAGTCACCAATAATGTGTCCGCGATCATAAATGCCTGGAACCATGTTGCCATAACAGTTCAAAATGTTAGTCCATATCGATGGACTCTTTATGTAAATAAAATCGCATATCCATACACATCCGACGCGAGTGGTATATCATTATTACCAATCAGTATGTCTTCATTTACACGATGTGCCATTGGTATGGATGTCTCTGGAAATAATGCGAAAATGGACGGCTACATCGATGACCTGCGCATCTATAATTCCCTTCTATCATCATCGCAAATCGCGCAACTCTTCGATGGCCGAGCAGAACCGAACGCACTCATTTTGCATTACACATTCGACCAGGAATCATTCAATGTATCAACAAATCAGTTTGGTAATTATGCTTCTGGCGGACTCGTGTATGATGCCCCCATCGATAATCCATCGCTTTTCACCACAACTGGCGAACGAATTGGAACTGGATGCCTCTATTTCCCCACCACCAGTTATAGTGGAAGTGTCCAACTCGGGCCAATATCATTTTTCGCCGATATCAGCAATATATCTATATCCACTTGGGTCAAGTTCGATTCTCTCGACAGCACTCCACGCAATGTGGTTTGTATAGGAAATGCGGATAGCACGGTAAATATTTGTATTCGCGCAACAAGTTCTTCGTACCAATTGGTATACCGAAGAACTGTCGGCGGTGAATCCGCAGTTTCCGTTTCTACACCATCGACAAATAATTGGATTCATTTGGTGGGAACTATGACAAATGGTTCACCCAATGTATGGGTCCTCTATGTAAATGGAGTTGCCAATAGTTTCAATTCTGGATTACCGAGTATTAATTTGAATGTTGCGTATAGTAAAAATGCGGTTGGATATGATATTGGTACGAACAACAATAAGATGCACGGTTATATCGATGATACGCGAATATACAATCGCACACTAAGTTCAACTGAGGTAACCAGTTTGTACAGATCCGACACAATCATATATACAGAAACTAGTCAAAACGCGAATCTAACAATGGATATTTCCGTGACGTATTTTGTGCCAAAGGCATTCACCGGCTCAACCGGTCCAGCCAATGGTCTCACTGGTTCCACCGGTGCCACCGGGCCTCGCGGTATAGCAACTTGGTCCGGCGAAACTGGTCAAGACGGTCCCACTGGCCAAATCGGTCGAACTGGTTTCACCGGGTTCACCGGTTCTGCTGGTCCTATCGGCATCACTGGTTCTGTTGGCCCCACCGGTCAAACCGGCCGCACGGGTCAAACCGGCCCCACTGGTCCCACTGGAAGCGATGGCAACCAAGGTTTACTCGGTAATACGGGTCGCACTGGACAGACCGGCACCACTGGTGATACCGGGCCCTTCGGGCCCTCTGCCCCAGGTTCTACGGGCACAACAGGTCGCACTGGTCCCACCGGCGATGCCGGAACTCCCGGTCCAGCAGGTTTCGATGGACCAATTGGGCAAACCAGTACTACAATTGGCAATACGGGTTTCACAGGTTTCACTGGTTTCACTGGTTTTGAGGGTCCTACTGGTTATATGGGCCCAACCGGCCTCACCGGCCCCACCGGACAATTTGGTCCAGGTACTCAAGGCGACATCGGCACAACAGGTACACAGGGCACAACGGGTCCAACCGGTCCCCAAGGATATCTCGGTCAAACTGGTTACACCGGTACAACGGGTCCTCATGGTCCATATGGTTCACAGGGCACAACGGGCCAAACAGGTCTCACCGGCACCACTGGCCCATACGGCCCATACGGCTCACAAGGCACAACGGCCCCCCAAGGAACCACTGGCACAACAGGCTACACTGGTTATCGTGGCTACACCGGCTGCCAAGGCCCCACCGGTCGTCTTGGCCGAATCGTGATGTCTCCTGTCCCACCCAAACAATATGTATTCCAAGACACGATGGGTCATAGTCGCCGACTATATTCGAAGGCAATAACCCTCAATTCATATTCTATGCCCGATAGTGCCATTAGCGCCTCTATTCAAGTTGACGGTCTCCATCTCAACACCGATTTGATATACACATTCGGCAAGAATAAGCAGCCCGTTTATATAGCGCTCGTCGGCAACACCACGACCTACGGAAAAGCCGTGTCTCGCAACCTCTCTACATGGTCGCCGATGATAGACGCATCATCTGTCGCCTTATCCCGCGTAGTCTGGGACGGTATCAAATGGATAATCACATCTACATCCAGCCACACCATTTCCACGACCTATGACCAAGTCTCGTATCGGCGATACGCGGTTCCCAACGAATACGCCTCCATCGGGTTCAATCCCCGCACAAACCAATATGTCGCCATCGGCAACTCTGGGCTATATACCAGTTTTGATTCGCTCAACTGGACATCCAATCCGTCGGGTACGGCGCTCATCAACAATGCCTCTAATTATCACAATGGCAAAGTAGTTTGGAACGGGGCCATCTGGGTGGTCGCCGGCAACGGTGGTGTCAATTCGCTCTTATTCAGTGAAGACGGCGTCAATTGGTACAGCGGCGGCTCCGGTATATTTGACTCCAACTACGGTTCATTCGACGTGGCCTGGTCGGGCTCAGTTTGGGTGGCGGTCGGCGCACCCGCCGGCAACCGCGAAGTAATTGCTTGGAGCACAGATGGCCGATCTTGGACGACGGTGGCGCTTGACCAAACCATTATCAAGAGCAAGAACAATGCCGTATATAACTCGAATAAACCAGTGAGCATCGAATGGGACGGCGTGGCCTTCGTAGTAACACTCGATTACCGTGTCAGTGCGGGCAACCATAATTACATTGTCAGCTACGACGGTATCAATTGGACACATACACAGGGCACCATCATTTACAGCGCGAATATTGCCAAATGGACCGGGTCCGCATTCGTTATTGCGGGAGAAGACCCAACAAATAGTGTACTTATAAAACAGAACGGCGGATATGCTGACTGGCACCTCTCTCATTCCGTGTATAATACCACAATTTATGATTTAGAGGCCAACACCGAGTTCCAAAATATTATTGTGTTTCCCAGGACGCACATTATTGCGGGTACCAATCACAGTCGCGATGGTCGCACGTGGACGGATAGCAGCACAAATATTGGCTCGATTCTCACAACATCGGTATTGACAGCAACGAGCAATGGCCGGCGCTGGGTCGCCGGCGGAGCCGGCACTCAAAATACAATGGCGTATAGTCGCGACGGACTCGCGTGGTTCGGCGCAGGCAATCACATATTCACCCAGTCGTGTACAAAAATCGTGTTCAGTAATCCATCAGCCAATTTGGAAGAGGCACCCACGGGCGCAATATGGGTCGCAACCGGTTCCGGGCTCAACTCGCTCGCATACAGCTACGACGGCGTTTACTGGATTGGACTGGGCACCGCTTTCTTTGTATCTGGAACGGCGCTCGCATACAGTGGTCGCTGGGTCGTCGGTGGTTCGACCGGGTCCGCATATAGTGATGACGGCATTCATTGGACACCAACCACTCTAACGGGCGTCATCGATATATGTTGGACCGGCGCATTCTGGTTAGCATCTTGTTCCGAAACCGGCATCTACACAAGTTGCGACGGCAAAACTTGGTCCAATACTGGCATCCCATACACAGCAACCGGCTTGGCCGCCTACAATGACCGAGTATTCGTCTTAGCCGCGGGCGCCGTCTACATCAGCACATTCGACCTGGGAAGTTGGACGAGCCATTCATTCGGCGGTTCGACCCCAGTCACCGGATTCGCCTATACCGGCACAGAATACTTGTTCTCATCTGGCACCAACATTTACCGCACTGCGGACTTGGTGATGTGGACGACAACCGCCATCTCGGCACCAGCCACTGCGATTTCCATCAACAACTCGACAAATGGGACGGCGATCGTGAAACCGATTATTGTTGCCTGTACGGACAGCACCTACAACACTATCGGGTATAGTTATGACGGGGTTCAGTGGTACGGATGTGGCAACTCGGTGCTCCAAACGCGCGCCAATCACGCAGCCTGGAATGGCGCAATCTGGGTCGCAGTTGGCCTCTCTACATCGACCTGGTTCGCAATTAGTCGCGACGGCATCCGTTGGCAACAACAAACGGACACCATATTTACTGAGGGATTCCAAGTCGCGTGGAACGGCTCGCTCTGGGTAGCCGTTGGCGAAGGTGCCCAGTATTCGATTGCCACAAGTAATGATGGAATCTTGTGGTCGGGAGTACCCGGGTCAAAATCGCTGTTCGCAGTGAGAGGCACGTCGATTGCCTGGACTGGGGACCAATGGGTCGCCTACGGCTCCCCCGCATCAACGGCGTCAAGTGTCGACGGACTCACTTGGACAGCCACCTCCTACATAGTGGGGGATATAAGTAGCGCAATCATATCTGGAACGGCATCCGCCTCTACGGGCGCCAACGCCGCCAACGCATACGACAAATCGGCGGTGACATCTTGGTCATCCGACGCCGGCGTCTACAATGGAGGAGGCGCATACACTGGTTCAGCAACCTTGGGTTCTGTGGCGGGTGAATGGCTCCAAATCTCATTGGGCGCGCCAACAATAGTGAAACACTACTCGATTTGTGGACCGGCAAGCAATCAGTTCCCCCGCGCCTGGACACTACTCGGCTCAAATGACGCATCATCGTGGACAACAGTCGATGTCCAAGACATTAGTATGTCGACGCCATCGATGGCAACCTCTCTTATCTTCTCAACCACAAACACCATATCATATTCGTATTATGGCATCGTATTCCGCGCAACTACTGGCGGTTCGGCAGTATCAATAACAACACACGACCTGTTCTTACACAATCAAGACCAAGAGCTTTCGAAATACCATCGAATCATAAATACGAAGAAATATGTTGTCGGGTCGGTATCAACTGGATATTCAACACTCTTGTATTATAGAGGTGCGACAAATATGACAGCGAGTCAGTTGAACGGCCAGACCCAAAATACGGACCAGGCATTAACTGCGCTCACCTCTTATTCATACAACGGCCAATACAGTTTATTCACTGATTTGTCGAATGCGTCGGTCTATTACAATACGGACTTCTCGCACAACCAGATGCGTACAGCGGTTTTGCCGGCAACCATCGACAAAAAATACAGCTCGTGTTACAATGGCGCATTCTTCTTTGTGGGCGGAAGCGGAACAACTCGAATCCTATATGCGCACGAAAGCGACCCCACAACTTGGTATAGCACGGCGAATGCGGATACGGTATTTGGTGGAGGCGCGATCCTCTCACTAGTATCCAATCCGGGATTAGGATTTGTTTCACCGCCCAATACGCTGTTTTTTGAGCCGGGTGACAAATTGTCATTGTGTACACCGAAGTTTTATGATGAGAATGTAGAGAGGTGTGGAGCAACATTTACAATGTCGTTGAAGTGATTTACCCACTCTCTCTTTTATAAAATCTAATATATATAGCATCCACGCAATGTCATTTAGTGATTACATAAAGATGAAAGCACTAAAACAAACGAAGAATCTACACCGTGTAGGCGCAAATATAACATTCTTATCGAGCGCTGACCTGGCACAACACAAACGTATTTGTACGATATTGGACACAGAGGAGCGCGACGAATATGGCGACATCATCGGGAAAAACATGTTCAGCATTCCAATTTTGGTGAATATGAACGATTGTTTGCCCAACACATACAAAGGCACATCGACGACGCCGGTGATAAATTCGACACCACGAATCACGACGCAAAACGTGAAGCTCTCGAAGAACAAGCCGTTATTCTAGGCAGAAAGGAATAAATATAAATAGTTCAATCTATATTTATTATGAAACTTGATACGCCACAACATATTTTGAATATATATAATGCCATATACGATTCGAAAAGTGAGAGGCCGACGATGTTATCGAGTTAAAAATCGCAAGACCAAGCGAGTTCTATCTAGATGTACCAGCAAAAAAAAGGCCAAGGCGCAAGTGCGGCTTCTACAAGCTATCGACCATAATCCGGGATTTCAAGTGAATGCGCGCACCTAATAGACTTCAACACACGTCGCAACAAGTAGATCAAAAGCCGCGTCGCCCATATCCCTATTATAATAGAGTTTGAGAAAACACCGCATACAAACAAGCACATCCACAATAGAGTTGTGGAGATTGTCAGGCGTAGAGGCAAACAGATGCCTGTATAATTCCAACAGCGTCGGCCATTTCTTGTATGGTTTTTGCCCCGGTTTCTCCACCATAATATTACAAATATTCACACTCGAACGCATCGTACAGAACTGGATTTTGCTCGGTCCATCTGGCTGAAACATTTTGACGAAATTTGCTCGCGGATGGTCGCGATTCCGCTCGACTTCGATTTTTATTAATGCGCTGTCAAAACTGTGGTTGTGTGCGATTATCTTGGTTGCCTGGTCGTATGCCCTACTGAAATATAGGAGCGCATCCACAATATGAATGCCTTTGGTGTCGCACATTTCGCGAGTGATTCCGGTGAGTTCTGTGATTTTGGGGGTGATTATAACATCGGGATCGACGCGAATGTAATAATTGTGTGTTTCCTCTATGATGTTGATATCGAGATTGTATAAGATGAAGCTGAATTGAATGATGTGGGGATTTGGCTCTCCGGCTTTGGGCAAGAGACCTGTTGTTTCGACGTCGAAGATGAGTAGTTTTGTTGCTGACACCATTATTAAATCATATTTTACTTGTTATGTGGTTTTCGCTTTATTATATAAAAGAATTCAATTTTTTGTGACACCCTACGGGTGTCACAAACAACAACTTGTCAGTCGAAACCCTACGGGTTTACCAACCACCAAGCAATTTTTCGAAGATTATCAATGGTAATCTTAAAACAACAACTTGTCGCAAAAACGTTCCGTTTTTACACCAAGCAATTTTTTGTGACACCCTACGCGGGTTTAAGAGAGGTATCACATCCCTCTATTTTTGCCGCAACAAAAGTGCGCTAATCGCAAAACTATTAGCAAGACATAACACATAAATACACGACACCATTTGTTCATTATTGCGCATCCTCTCTACATTTATTTTACAGTTTTCATTCGAAAAAAAACGTTTGTTCATCAATTGTTGTAGAGGTCGTCGAAACATTTATAAACATTTATTTCAACAACTGTTTATATTAGTTCTCATGGAACAATGATATATTTGTTTAAGGGTATTCCCTAGTACCTAAATGAAGATGATGATTATCTTCTAACCAACCAGTAACATTCGCCCTACATATAGGGCACCGTTTTGTCGTATTACTCACATTATTGTAAATATTTATCCAACAATCTATACAGCAATAATGAGGACACCGACTTTTGTATTCACTATTTCTTATCCCATCTCTCATTTTATTTGATGTATATTCTTCAAAACATATAGGACACGCATCGTCCGTTTCGTTAGGAGGGAAGTCCTTACTTCCAGTATATTCTTCTTCAACACTTTCTGCGTCTTCCTCATCATAATGAATTGTAATATATTCATTAAACCGTTCTTTCTGTTCCATCCAATATTCCCAGCCTTGCTGGATAACAAACACATACGCATATTTTTTGAATATTTTATCATAAGTAAGATTATCACAATCCCATTTCTCACCGAGAGCACCCAGACACCAATCATTGATTATATTTATCATTTCGATTACAACAAACACTTCTGGAACAAATATAAATCCTCCATGAGTTCTATTTACATATTCATCCCAACGTTCATTAAAGTCAAAGTTTGGGCTATTGACGGCTTCTCGAATGAAAGTATCCCTCCACCAATCCTCACTATTTTGCTGTTCAATGCTTGGTCTTAATTCATTATACACATAAGGCATATATTCATTAAGAATATACTCATTCATTTCGTTTAATCTTTCTTCGACTTGATTCATTGTATTATGTTTTTATTATTTAAAACGCCTATTCACTGAGTTCAATTTTATAGAATCCAGCAGTCAAAATTCACCCCCCGTGTGACCTTTCTCATCCAAATATATAATAACTGTATACTATGAAAATATCCAGTTGTTCCATTCTAATTCTCTTATATTTTATAATTTTTGGATTAAACAAGCTCAACCTCTATCATCTCGAAACCAAATCCGAAAGATTCTACCAAAAAAAAGAAAATTATAAAAAGGTCCAAGATATTTTCCACGATATTTTACCACACATTGAACATTTCGAATATGCGTCTGACGTGATAGCTATTTCAGTAATCGGTTACCTTGCCATAATGCGATTCGACTTACTCTACCATTTGGGCGGTCTTGTTTTCACCCTTACACTTTTGCGCCAGTTTATTATTCAAATGACAATTCTTCCCAAAAACACCGTTTGCGATATCAAAAACACCTCTATGATTCGCGGCGGTTGTTATGATAAAATTTTTAGTGGGCATTTTGGAATCACCTTTTTAACAACATTGGTACTCTTAGAAAACGGACTTATTAATAAATTTATTGCATTACTCATCAATTTAGTGAATGGAATTTTTATATTGTTAAGTCGCAACCATTATACCATCGACATCATCGTCTCTATTTTTGTCGTTATCATCATTTACCAGAACAACCTGAATATTTGCGACATTTTGGACAAGTATTTAGAAAAAATAAACATATCATAAACTATACATAAACGAATATGAATGTGGACACCGAAATAAAAACCGGAAATAAATTGCCACATTATTATGACGACCCCGTCGATCTTTTTTACAAAAAATACATTGACATCATCAATCCCCATTTCAAGAATGCCGGTATGACACCCAATATGATAACCTCTATATCTTTGGCCTTCGGTCTTCTCGCCTGTTATTTATATTACAAATCTTGTTATATTTCCGCTGCGTTGGCATACATCGTCTCTTATTTTTTCGACACAATGGACGGTTATTTCGCCAGAATATATGATATGGGAAGCGTTTTTGGCAGTTACTATGATTCCATTTCGGACAACGCAGTGGCGTTATTATTGCTCTTTTTGTTATACAAAAACCCCAGCATAAATGGAACCGTAAAAATCGCAATGGTATTGGTGATATCGTTATATGTATTTGGAACAGCATACCACGTGTCTTGCCAAGAAAAATATGTGAAAAAAACGAATGAAAAACACGTGAGCGAAGGGCTCGCATTTTTAGATAAAATCCAATGTTCCAACTCCGAAAATATGAGATATAGCCGATTTTTCGGAACAGGCGTAACATCTTTGGTGATTGCGTTGGCAATTGGTTCTCATGCGTTGTTAACCAAAAAATAGGTGCGTCAGTATATATATATGAAAATTATTTACACTGACGGGATTTTTGATTTATTTCATCGAGGACATCTCGAATATATCAAATGTTGTAAAAATGCGTTCGACGACGTCTTTTTGATTGTTGGAATCGTGAACGACAAAGACGCCACCGGATACAAACGCCCTCCAATTTATTGCGAAAACGACCGATACGAGATTGTCGCCAATATCAAATACGTGGACAAAATTATCAAAGACGCGCCTCTCATTATTGACGAAGAATTTATGAATGAACACCACATCGACTACGTGATTCATTCGTTTTCCAATGAAGCCGACGCGGAAAAACAGCAAGAGTTTTTCAAAGTCCCCATAATGCTCAACAAATTTATGAAAATCAACTATTATAGTTCGATATCCACGACCGATATCATAAAAAAAATTACAGAAACACGACTATAATGTGGGGAAAAATATAGAAAGTTCTTTTATTTAAAAATAGATTATTCAACCATAATATATATATGCCATTCAATGCTATTAATTCAATAACAAGATTAAAAATAAAGGGGGGGGTAAAGCTCCACCTAATTTTTTAACAACAAATAATAATTCTATTGGTCAAAGATATGCTAGTGTTTCTATGTCATCAACCGGTCAATATATATTAGCAACAACTGCGGTGAGCACAACATCTGGAAATGTATATTTATCAACTAATTATGGTGCGACATTTTCAGGTGCAATTAGTAGTTTAGCAAATAAATATAATAAATCTTGCGCTATTTCAGGAACTGGACAGTATATGGTAGTAGTACAAGGTAGTAGTTATATGTATCGGTCAGGTGATTATGGTGCTACTTGGCAACAAGTAACAAATATTTCAGGAACACAAAACTGGGTTTCTACTGCTTTATCAAAAAATGGTAAATATTGTATAGCAAATGGAAATAATCCAACAAATAATATTTATATTTCCTCTAATTTTGATACAGCAAATCCAACATTTACAACCGTTTCTGTTTGGGCAAGTATGAATACTGGTGTATATTATAACACAGTTTCTAGTAATGGACAATATATGATACAACTACAATGGAATTCAGCAGATGGAATAGCTATAAGTAGTAATTATGGTGTTAGTTTTACAAAACTAACATTTACAAATATTGGTGTCACAGGTACGATTAACCAATCTGCTATTATAATAACACCAGATGGATCTACCGTATATTTTACAAATTATGGCACTGGATTATATAAATCAACCAATTTATTTTCAGGTTCACCGATGTTTACTAAGATTACATCAGCAACATTTGCTGATCAAAATTGGTGGGGTGTAGTTGTATCATCAGATGGATCTTATGTGGTTGCTACAACTGATTCAAAAACCTATTATTCAATGGATAGCGGATCAACGTGGGCAGTATGTTTAACAGGAGCACAAAACGTACCAGTATATATGGCAATGTCAGATGATTCAAAATATATTATTGGATTATCAACATCAACTACAAATAAACTTCTATTATCAGCATCATAAATAATTATAAATTAACAAATCGATTTGAAAGAATTTCTTTACCAACAAACACATTCATAAATCTTGTTTCATTATTATAATCTCCTAGTTTTTTTTGAACAATTCAATAGAGGTTTGCGATATTAAATGAAAAATTTTTGTGATGATTATATTTATGTATCTATAATGATTTATAAAATAATTTTTATAAATCCAATAGTAATTGAAACAAATCAATACGAAGATTTGCCGCCTCTATATTATTAATGAATCCGGTCAGCGCGGAGCAGGCCAATATTATACACAATGTGAAAGTGGCCGGCACCAATGTCGTCGTCGACGCCGTCGCCGGCTCCGGAAAATCCACCACCATCTTATCACTCGCCAAAGCGATGCCCAAACACAAAATCATCCAAATCACATACAATTCAATGTTGCGCTGCGAAATCAAGCAAAAAGTAGAGGAACTCCAACTCGACAATCTCGATGTTCATACTTACCACAGCTTAGCCGTGAAATACTATTTCGGTTCCGCTTATACCGACACCGGGATTCGCCACATAATGAAACTGGATTTGCCACCGCGCATCCACATTCCGCGCAAACACATCATCGTGGTCGACGAAGCCCAAGATATGACGCCTCTCTATTTTCAACTAGTGAGCAAATACGCAAAAGATATGGGGCATCCATTTCAGCTCGTTGTTCTCGGCGATTTCATGCAAGGCCTATACGATTTCAAAGGCGCCGACACCCGATTCCTCACAATGGCCGCCGACATTTGGGCATCTCACCCCGGACTCAAAACCACCAAATTCACCCAGTGTTCTCTACAAACCTCGTATCGCATTACCGACCAAATGGCCGCATTCGTGAACGACGCAATGTTGGGAGAGTCCCGACTCAAATCGTGCCGCGAAGGTGACCACGCCGTCCATTATTTCCGCAATTCACGCCGGAACCTCGAAAACTTGGTGGTGTTTCATATTCGCAAATTGTTGGCGGACGGCGCACATCCCGGCGACTTTTTCATTCTCGGTGCCTCCGTAAAAGGCCCCAACAGCCAAATACGCAAACTCGAAAACACATTGGTGAATTATGGCATCCCGTGTCACGTTCCCATGTTCGAATCCGACATCGTCGATGAAAAGGTGGTCCAACGCAAACTGGTATTCTCCACTTTCCACAGTGTGAAGGGGCGCCAGCGCAAATACGCCTTCGTGCTCGGGTTCGATCAAGGATATATGGACTTCTATGGGCGATTGCTCCCGCAGACGCAATGTCCAAGCACCCTCTATGTCGCCACTACCCGAGCTACTGCGGGTCTTTTTATTCTGGAACGCGACGAATATGTGAGCGACCGACCTCTCCAATTCTTGAAGATGGACCATTTCACGATGAAACAACAAGATTATATTGAATTCAAGGGTCTGGCATTGTTGCCCGGTGCTGTGCCAAATCGACAACCCGAATCTGGTGATAACGGCAGCATCAAGAAACATTATGTGACCCCCACCGATCTCATCAAGTTCGTCCAAGAATCCGTATTAGAGGCAATCACACCCACACTCACAGAAATATTTGTCACGATTTTCCCACCCGGTGTAGACCTCGAAATACAATCCGTGATTGAAACGGCGGACGGATTTTTCGAAGAAGTGAGCGATTTGAATGGTCTGGCAATCCCGGCGATGTATTATGATTATTTGGAAAACAAATGGGACCCCGGCGCCACCAATGTGCTATATAATACGATTTTACTGATGCTCGATGAGCTGAAAGACGGCGAACACGAATATTTGCGCGAAATTGCGTCGCGTCTTCCCACAACATTCAGTGAACCGTGTGACTACCTTTTTTTGGCGAATGTGTATATTGCGATTCACGAGAAATTGTATTTCAAACTCCGGCAAATAGGGCAAACAGATTACAAGTGGATTCCGGCCTCTATGATGGAAAAATGTAAAAACCGGCTGGAAAAACAAATCGGCAAAGAATGCGAAGATTCAAAGCCCCTTATCGAGAAAGTGATTATTCATCAATCGCAAGAAATGGAGCACGAAAGCATCGACCAAGTTTTAGGTGAATATTTCGACGAATCGGTGCGGTTTCGGTTTACGGCGCGAACGGATATTATTACGGCGAAAACATTGTGGGAAATCAAATGTGTGCGGGAAATAACGATGGACCACAAACTCCAAGTGGTAATTTATGCGTGGCTTTACCAGATTTTGAATAAGGAGAAGGCAATCGCTGTGCGCATTTTTAATATCAATACAAATAATGTGTTGGAATTAAAGGCGTCGTTTGAACAATTGAATTATATTGTGGTTTCGCTTCTTCAAGGCAAATATCAAGAGAGTGTGGCGAAAACGGATGAAGAATTCTTGGCATCATGTATGCACCAATCATGTGTGCACCAATCGTGTGCTAATCCCAACTTAAACATCGAACAAGAAAATATAAGTATACAAAATATCTAATAAAAATCCACTTATAGAAAAATATAATAATACATATTCTATCATAGATTTATGTTCAATCGTATAAAAATAAATCGCCAATAAAGCAAAGAAAGGTATAGCTAAAATATCTCCATAATGACTACAATTTTTAATAAAGTTATTATATTTCATATCTATAATATTAGGATTATAATAAAAGTTTTGTCCCATTTTACACCAACCGAATAAAATATACTACCAAAATATAATGAAACTCTTCCATTATATTTGTATCACATTTGCCATAGCATTTGTCGTTCATTATTGGATTATCAGCTATATGGTTTCCCGAGTTTCATACAACAGCCGCGGAAAGTTCTATTTGTCAACAATGGTCGCCTCTATTATGTGTTTGTGGGAAGTGATGATCTACGATTCGTATCGCGACACAATTTCGCTATTTTACTACATTGGTCTTGGAATCGTCATATATGGAATGGTTTATATGTACAATATACAATCCGGTGTCGACGACGAAGATTATGTAAAACAAATGTTGGAATATCAGTCGCGCGATATTTTATTGGCCGACCGCATCATAAAAAACACCGACAGCCAGTCAATGAAGACATTGGCGGGCACAATACTTAACCGCCGTAAACGCGATATGGATGCGATGAAAAAAATAATGGCGGATAAGGACCGCGAAACCAGGGCGCCCATCACAGGAAAAAAACTATTTAGCTATGGACACCAGAAAGAGTCACATTAGAATGCCTCGTCATCATCATCGCTGTCGCTGTCGCCATCAATCACGTTATTTGAATACTCGGAACAAATCGACACATCATCTTCGTCAATTTGTTGTCCTTCTTCCTTCCTCTCCAAATATTCGGCCAAGGTCATTCGCATACGACCGGACCGCGCGTTGTTTGTATAATTATATTGTTCGGTTTCTTCTACAATAGGTTTCTTTTTTATAGGTTCGGGTTTTACAATAGAGGCCGCCTCTTTGGCCACTCCCGAAAACGATTTCGCAATAACTGGTTTTGGTTTGCTTGATAATCCGCCGAGTGCGGGGAAATCATCGATAATAATTGCGGGTGGTTCGGGAACGGGTTCTTGATGTAAAACGGGTGATGTTGGTTTGTTTATGACCGGATTTGACCTGTTGTATTGTTCTCGACTATGTTGCTCTCGATTGGGTTGCTCTCGATTGGATCCCCAGCCTTGACGAAATACCGTGTTATTCGAGCTATCACGCCCACCCCATCCACGAGTGTTAGTGCCCTGCTTGAACATGTTGTTTCCAGAATAGTTATTTTGCGCCATTGTTGTGTTTGTGTATGTTTTTCATCTTTTTCCACATTTGTTTTTCAATTTTTTGACAAACAAATATTTTCAAACGGTGTATTATATGCCCAAAGTTCCCATTCGATATGTTCCAACCACTTTGAGCAAAGTAGACAAAATAAGACAAGCAAATATGTTGAAAAAATCCCGCCAAATGTATAAAAACAAAAAATATTTCAGTCGCAAGCCTCTCTCATCATACAAAAATAAAACATCCAAGCATATTCGCAATGCCCGGAAAATATATGGCGTTGAACATATTGTTCCATCACCAGAACTAGCCAAGAAAACCGGATGTTCCGTGGATGCTCTTAACCAAATCGTATCAAAAGGCGAAGGTGCGTATTTTTCATCCGGTTCGCGTCCCAACCAAACAGCACAGTCGTGGGGTTTAGCGCGTCTGGCGAGTGCGATCACTTCTGGTAAATCCGCCGCAGTCGACTACAATATTTTGGAAAAGGGATGCGCACACAATAAACGCGCATTCATTTTGGCCAAACGAGCAAAAAATAAATATGGATTTGGACATTCCAGAACCCGCAAAGTACTAGTATGAGCGAGACAAGCTTATACTCCAATCTTCTCAAAATTGCGTCCATCCAGCAAAAATGGCCGTCCAAACTTATGTGTTCCCGCCTCTTTCCAAGTCTCAACAATTTTTTCCGGCAAAGACTCGTTATCGGCCCGGTTCGTAATAAGCACCATACGTATATTCGAAACCTCTTCTGGCGTCATATCCGAGTACAAAATCCCATCCAACACTATTGAAAACGCACCATCCAAATAATTCGTAGGAATCCAAATCGAACTCACAATGCGTTTCACCATTTCGCTGAACGGGCAATTCTCCAAATCCACCCAATATGGTTTGGGCGAGAATGCCAACACGCGACGACCAAACTGAGACTTCGCCGCCAATTCGCACCCGAGTCCTATCGCCGAATACAAACTCTTGGCACCGTCTTCATACATGGGCGCCGACACATCGACCATCACAATATCCGGCTTCGATTCCCGTTCATCGCGCCATTCGCGATTGGCCCACTCCGCATCCAGTTTGTCAATCTCTGCCTTATTATCCGCCATATGTAATTGAAGCATTTTCTTCACCAATTTCCAAGAGGGGATTCCACCAATAACATTGCGACCTTTGTGTTCCAACTTTACACCTCTATTTTCCAGATTGGCGCGATTCAAATAGAGGTGTGAAACGGGAATCTTCTCAACATCGATTTTGCCCCATTCGCGCGCGCATTTCTTGATTTCCGTGGTATCCAACAACGTATTCAGCGTAGACACCAGTTTTCGATAATTCATCTTACATTTATGGCGCGCTTTCACCGCGCTTTCTTGACTAACCGCAGTAGATACAGTCGCTTTCGACTCGGGGTCGGCGAATATCCACAAGTCCACCAATTTCTCAAACATCCAAGAACATTTGCGTTCACGAGGCACCCATTTTGCCGCATAAGAGATGACACCCTTTTGGGCCATTGCTTCGCGGTCTTTGAACAACTGGTTATTGTAGAGGCCGAGAATAGGACTGATCATCGGGTCATCGCGACCCTTGGCCGAATGTCTAGCCACGAAATCCGCATAAGCCCGCACATCACGCCAGCACCCGATTTGCCGACCCGACTGATACTCCATCATACGATACAAAATAAACGCCGTTTGTAGAGGAAACCTTTGTTGTAGAGTCCACAAATAAGAATATGTCAAATCGCGCAAGCCTCTACCACCATTGATTGAACGAGTATACAAAATAGCATCAATTATGTTGTTCAAATGATTATTCGACATATCATTCAGTATCAGCTCCATCTTGGGATTCACAGGAAATGCCGGGTCATATTTCTCGTAGTGTTTCAAATAATAAATGCGGTCTTCAACGGGCGAACATTCGTAATACAATGAGAGAGGATGTGTCATATTATAAATAATTATAATATCACTTTATGCCAATTTTTAGAAACAAATAATAGTTAGTTGGATTCGTGCGTTGGATTAAAAAATAACTTAATTGAAAACCTAGTTAAAGACATTCATTATATTTATAATGTTAAGGATATAAAGCAATAAATAGTATCCTGTAACAATTATGCTTTGGTAGCTCAGTTGGTAGAGCATTTGGCTGTTAACCAAAAGGTCGCAGGTTCGATACCTGTCCAGAGCGTTAAATATAATTATTTTGTAAATACTTATATTACAGACATAATCCACGTTGTCGTCGCGTCTTTTTCAAGTCGTCCTTGAACTGGACCCTCTTTTTCGTGCCGCCACCTGTTTTCAACGCCGATTTGAGAACAGTAGGCATCCTCTCTTTCATCAATATCAACAAACAATTTACTGGTTGAAAAATAAAAATCGATGGAGGCACCAACACGTCGCGCACAACTTGATATGTTTCCACAAAATTGTATTCGTTTTCTTTACATTTGGCATAATTATGCATATCGAATGACTCCAACCCAACGTGAAACAACATCATTTCTTTGAATATGTATTTTGTTTGGCGCCTCTCTTCAATCATTTTAAAAATAGTGGATTCGCGGATTACCGAATCATCACTATCGCTAAATAAATATTTTTGCGTGTCAATTTTCACAATGGCATCCGTAGTGTCTACGAAACAAAAATGAATGTTCAAATATTCGACGGGTTCGCGTTGATAATTTTTATCCGCATAGAGGTATTTTTCTTGTTCTTTGAGCCACAAATCCGTTTCACTTAAATCGGGTTCACTCGAATTAGTTTCATCCATATATGTGTTATTTGTAAAACAAATATATGTTTTTTCCGCTCATTTGCCGAATGATGGCCTCTCTCCATTTACATGATGTATGTTGTCGAATCACTTACAATGCGCGCAGGTGTCTTCTTAACATTCCATTGTCGCGTTTGTTTTGGATAGAGGCGATTGAAATTGTATATGCGCCCAACTTGGATAAAAGACCGACAAGGACCTTTACACACGTCGGTCTGTTTCTTCGCAGGAACCGCGGGACTGCTGATAATAGGACTGGCGCGAATCGGCTGCGGACTACGCAACGACGCAATATTCGACTTGATATTGATTGTCGGCCCATCATAGTTGTTCACGGGGCACGTCGCAGTTCGACCCACCAAAATATTATTAATAGTTGTGGGTTTGGCAATACCGTTGCGGAATCGCGAACACGCACCCGATGCCTCTGTTAATGCCACATTATGAATATAGTGGTCGTACGATGTATGGACATAAGCAGATTTATTATTTGTGGTCGGAATACCATAATTCTTCAATAATTTCGATTTCTTCAACGCAATGTAATCGCCCGCCGACATATATATATAACAACGCCCGAAAAAACTTAAAGGACTAGCCCTATTTATGTTGTCTCTAAACAGCATCGAATAGACAATATAATAGAAAAATAATTACATTATTTTTTATTGGAGACAGCAACTACTACCGCATATTACAAAATGACATAAAAAATTGAACTTTGTAATAATAGGATACCCCACCCCAACACAATGCATAATTCAACTGATTTGACCATTTACATTCCGCGCGTTTCGACCACCATACCAAGACAAAAGATATTCGAAATATTTTCCAATCTTAAAGTCGGGTTCATCGATAAAATCATCGAATATCCATTAAAGAATGACGCAGCCACAAAACGTGTCCTAGTGAAATTCAAAACCTGGGTAAATAATAAGAACTCGCAAATTATTATGGCGCGGTTCAGCGAAGACAAAGACATCAAAATAGTATATGATGACCCCTGGTTCTGGACCGCATACAAATGGATAAATCAGACACCGGCGAATGATGCGCTTACACCCACCACCCCCGACATATAACATTGGATTTACGCTCGTTTTCCATATTTGTATTTATGTCATCATAATTAATCGCGTCCCTCTCTTCTTTGAGTTTTTTTTTCGAATCAAAAAGGAATCGCAGACGCTTTTTTTGTTTGGCATCGTTTTTTACCGATTCCAAATCGCCCACCATTATTCGTATTTCGTAGCGGACGGATGCCAGCCTTTTCGAACAAGCCTTGCGCTTAGTTTCTATTTTGTGTATATGCGAAAATATATCAACCGTCGAAATGAGAGGAAACAAAATATACGCTGATGGGGGTATTTCATATTGCTTTTTCATTTCCACTATTTTGGTCTCAGTCGCGCGTATTTTTTCGTAGAGGAGTCGATATTTATCTACATTGTAGGTATTCACCGATTTCACCGCCGCCAAATCGTTCTCTACATTCGCATAAACATTATGTATTCCAACATATTTCTGTATTATCAAATCATATTTTGTATGCTTTCCATAAATTATGATTGCGCTAGTTAGTCCGCCAAATATGCTGACAAGTATGTGCGCCGATTCTTCGTAATATGTCAAGAGAGGAACAAATATTATTGTCCCCGAAAACAGCAACGACAAAACATATATTATATTGGCCTTGATAGCCGAAATACGCGAATAATAGAGGAACATATACGCCCTACAACTCAAATATGTCAATATTACCTCTAATTCATTTATCAAATCGATTTGCGATGATGATTCGTAATCGCTGCTTCCACAATCACTATCACTATTGCTGTCATAAATGCTATTATTACTGCCACCATAATTTTCACAATCTTCGATAGGAATATCTTCAAATGTTATTTCGGGGGCGGTCTGCATTATATATTATACTTGTAAAATTGATTTTTCTGTACGCGATTGAACGACATAAAACAATGACAACACCAAAAAATGGATTCTATTGAAGAAGACAGATGCGTCATAGAGGAAAAAGTCCGGCGGAAAATAATTAAGCGAAAACGCATCAATACGATACAAAAACTAAACAAAGTCCCCCAACGTCGCTACATTTTGACTTCGCGATTCAACAATGAAACGTATGCCGAATCACGCGCCTATTGTGAAAAGACGAAAGTCATCAAATGTATTTACGGCGTCCCGCGCGAAATATCCTCTCACATTTGTCGCGATTCTATTTTGTTCATATTGGAAATGAATAATGATACAAATCGCATAGACGGAATCGGGATGACTCGCAACCAAGCATTCCCGAAACGCCACGGCGTATATAGAAACGACACATACAATCGGTATTCCTACATTGGCAACTTACATATTGACCGCACTGAAATGGATGAAACCGAAGACCTGTTTATGACTATATTCGATATCCTCTGTTTCAAAGGATGCCGACACCAAAAGCGATGCCAAGGGATTACACGATTTCCGGAGGACTTGCTCCAAAAGTTTATGGAGAAAATGGATTTAACCGATTACATTTCCAAAATGTTTAAAAAAAGAATTGAACAAAATAAACATAAATGATTTTCTGTATATTATATAAATGTCATATGACATCAATGATTACACGGATGAACAATGTTTCGAGTTGCTGGATTTGAACAATCCCAGCGACAGAGAACTGGAAATGAAGATAATACAACAAATGGATAAATATGAAAATAAATCCAAGCGGTTGTATAATTTCTTCGAGCAAATGTATGACCGTTTTTTTGATGATGAGGACAATGATGAGAAAGAAGAAGAGGAGGAATATGAAGAGGAAGATGAAAAAGGCGCCCTGGTTGAAGGTTTCAACGTATCCAATGTCAATACAGATGACAAAGTAAAACCCGGCAACCCAGCAAAAATAACATCCGGACAGCCCGACAACCTTCCAGCCGAAGGAACCGTCAACATCAAAACGGTCGACAAAAATGATGTCGCCAAAGCCACTACTACTAACACCCGCATTGTTGATTATGTAAAAGACAAACTAAATCCGGTTTCGCGCAAAACCATTTTCAAAACCATTTCGATTGACAGCCAGTTCCGCGACGATTCTCAATATACACTTTCCACTAATTTCTCGGTCAATTTGTCCGAGAATCTTAGTAATGTCATATCGATGAAACTCTATTCGGTCAATATTCCGTACACATGGTACACTATCAACAATTCATTCGGCAGTAATTATTTTTATTTGAAGGGCAATAGTCCCGGCATCGACAATGGCAACCACGACATCAAAGTCCAAATACGTAGTGGTACATATACTGGCGTCCAACTAGTCTCAGCAATTAACACATCTATTTCCACATTGATTACCAAAAATATTAATGACCCCCAATATGCGAAAATATACGATTTGAGTTTTGGTCAGACGCGTCTATCTTATAATACAGCAAGTGGATCCGATTCCAAAATATTATTCGAATTTGATTTGCGAAAAACATTCAACGAAACAGACTATTCGCTTTTTTTTCCGAATTGGACGAACCCCAATGTAGAAGGCGGCGCAAAAAGTAACAGTATACCTAGTTTCCTTGGTTATAACCAGAACACATATTTGCCCTACATTGCCTACTCGGATGCGTCGGCAAATAGCGGAGACGCACAATACACTTTAACAAGCACGTCAAACACGTTTAGCGTTGTTCAATATACTAGCGTAAACACATATAGTGAAAATGTGAATCGAGTAACTAATAAAACGATTACAATAACTATTGACGCCGAAGTTGTTGACGATGTTACAAAAAATTATAGTCGCACTGACCTGGTTACACAGATTAATAATAAGATAAAGTCAACAATCGGTCTGGACTCTGTCAATTCGTTTTTCACATATAACAATATTGATGTTAGTTCAAATATTAATTATGGAAAAAAACGCGCCGAAATGGGTATTAAGCTGAATCGTGCGAATACAGAGCAAATACCTAATTCAAAATTAGTAGTCATTTTCCCCGATGAAAGTGGACTCCAAACTCCTCCCATATGGACTGGCACAAATTCGTGCTTCCAATTTCCATCACATACCATCGAATTAAATTATATTAAATCCGAGACCCAAACCAGTATCACCAACTATGTAGTAGGAAATAATGTGCGTGTAGAACTGAGATGTGTGACGCCTGGATACGATTTTTCGCTTAACCATTTTCGTGCTGATATAGCAGCCGGCAACTATACTATTACCCCATATATACAGGCAATTAATACATCATTTGGTCTGTGGAGAGATATGTCTACTAATTCACTAACAAATAATGTTTATGATACCTCTCTTTCCCTAGTTAATACATTTCCCAGTTTTAATTTTAATATAGAGAGAGAATTTGTTGAATCTGATTATATTATTGACTTGACTAATTGTATTTTTGGACAAGGCAACATTTTCATATTTGATTCTAGTTATGGTTGGGCAAATGGATATAGTGATACAAAACCCCACGCTTCACAGGCTTCATATATGATCGATGATTCTAATCGTACTATTGTGTTAATACCCAAAAACAATCCATCAAAAGGTAATTATTTGGCAAGTCCAATCAATGTATTACTTACCAAAGGTGTTTTTGGACAACCAACACCACTTGCCTCTCTTTTAGCATCTATTAATGCGGTTTTTAATTCATCTGTATTGAGAGGAAGTAGTATTATATCGAGTTCTAATAATATTACACTTACATTTAATGCCAGCGTAAAACTCACAAAAAATGATTACAACGCGTTTTTTATCGACCCCAACCATAATATTGAAAACGACAAATCTTGGCAAAACCACTTTGGAATAAGTTCATCACCATATGATTTATCATTATCAAATCCGGTCATCGGCACCAAATCAATTTTTAATAATCTCATTACGGTAAGTTCTATTAATAATAACAACCAAATCATAATTCGCCCATCAAACACAATATTGACGGGTGGTGAAGATATAGTATTTGAAATAGGCGCAGGAACATATACAAGAAATGAATTGATAATCGCTATCAATCGTCTTTTTGCCGACAATTCAATTACAAACGGATCATCCATCACCATCGCAAACAATATATCCACTATTCGACTCAATGTAAACAAAATATATACTAGTGCGGATTTTCGGCTGGTATTCTACGACATATATAGTTTTGTCTATTGTAATGTAGGGGTATCGAATGTGCGTAACGTGAAATGGGACACCACGCTCGGCTGGACTCTGGGATTCCATACATATCCCGAATATATATTGTCGGAGTTTGCGAATCTGGGTGACAACCTAATAACAACCAATACATTTACCGAAGATTATCAAAATTATAGCAAAAATATTTATGGAAAAAAAATTGATGAAGATAGTGCGCCATCCGCCGGTGATAATTATAATACTATTAATACTATACCACAAGCCCAATACGTTACTTTAACACAAGCCCAATACGTCAATTCAAAAAGTGGCACCGACAATCGAATTGCCATTGTTGGCGACTCCGTATGTAATACCTTTATTTACAATTATTTTCTCCTTATTTTGGATGATTTTATTCAAAATCACGTGGGTGCGGGCCTCATCACAGCTTCATCCGTCGAAAATGACATTGCGCTCCCCAGTTATGCCTCTCGTATATCTTATCAATGCGACCCGATAACCGGACAAAAAGTCGCCGGAATTAGCACCAACAACAATTTCACAAACGTTAGCGCAAAACAATTGTACGCTATGAACCAAATTATTGAAGCGCGACGTTCAACAAGTATATATACTGCCGGTCCTTATATGCGCGACACATTTGCCATAATACCTCTCAAATTAAACAGTCAAACATTTGGTACTATATATTCGGAGTTCGGCGGAACACTTCAAAATCAAGACCGCAAATATTATGGACCCGTTAATATTAAAAAACTCTCTGTGAAACTGATGAGCGACAAGGGCGATATAGTCGATTTAAACGGCACGAACTGGTCATTCACAGTCATTTGTGAAATATTAAACGACCAAACATAATAGAGGCACAAAACAATATAAATGGTTCGCCTCTCTTTTTCTTAATAATTATGGACATTCTTATTAAGAAGTTTCGCACTATGTGTAATACCGCATCGGACATCAACGAACATTTGCCCGTGCTTTTTCGATATGCCAAACAATGTAATAGTGCGCTAGAACTCGGCGTGCGCGGATGTGTTTCGTCGTGGGCCATTAGCGCGGGTTTACTCGAAAACAAGAATGGAATACGGAAAAAGATTTTCATGAATGATTCGCGCGAATGCCAAATCGGTGAATTGATAGATGTGCTTGAACCTCTCAGCATCGATGTCAAATACGAATGGAAAAACGATTTGGAAATCGAGTTCGACGCCGATGAAAAATACGACATGGTATTTATTGATACATGGCACGTATATGGGCAAATCAAGCGTGAATTGGAGAAGTTTTCGTCGATTGCCACCAAGTTTATTATTATGCATGATACCACAGTCGATGAAGTCGACGGCGAAACATTGCGCGAATATGGATACAATTATCAGCAGGCATTTATAAGAGCAACCGAGTTGGCAACAGAGACTGGAATACCACGTGACGAAATCCTCAAAGGAATGTGGTATGGCATTGAGGAGTTTTTAGCGAATCATCCCGAGTGGTACATAAAACAGCGTTTTTTCAACAACAATGGACTAATGATTTTGGCCAGACGATAAAATATATATTATATTTTTAAAATATATATTGAATGTCTCGTTCTATTTATACTATTTCGGGAAGGACAAAAAACACGCAAGTGAAGTTCAACAATATGCTTGCGCGAGAATTATCTCCCAATTTGGTGAATGGAACAATTCCATTTATCAATGCGATTGCGAATGCGAACGCAGGAAGTGGAGGTAACAATACAAACGTGAATCTTACCGCAGTAACAACAAATATAGTTCCAACTACTGACGGAGCATTGAATCTCGGCGCCAGCGACAAACAATTTAATAACACATATACGAAAAACATTTCAATGGATGGATTAATTATACCCAATGGCAATCTTACCTCTCATATTGGCGACGATACACACTGGTTTGGCAATATTTATGTGAACCACATTCATTGCGGTGCCAACTCGATTAATATCGGCAGTGCGACGATTTCTGCTACGAATGGTGGTGTTGCGTTGCCTGCCGGTTCCAAAGTCGGCGGTGTTGATCCAGGAACAATTGTTATCAAGGGCACCAAGGCAAATACGGGCGCTTTACCTACAACAAACGATGTTGGTGACGGCTATGTAATCAGTTCGAATTTATGGGTTGCTTCCAAAAACAATTCAACAGTGGCTGATGGATGGGTGAATGTAGGGTCTTTCGTGGGCCCTGCGGGCCCACAAGGTAGTCAAGGCATTCAAGGAAATACTGGCGCACAAGGACCACAAGGAAACCAAGGAGCCGCTGGTGCCACTGGAAGTATCGGTCCCACTGGTCCCCAAGGTCCTCCCGGTGTTTTGGACGTAAATGGCGCAACATTTACAGGCACCATTGTGATGCCCGACTTGGTGGTTACCGGCAACTCCGGATTCGGGAAATCGAACCCCGCGTATCGCGTTGATGTCAGCGGTTCACTCAATGCCTCTACGATTTACCAGAATGGGAGTTTGTTGAGCTCGGTTTATGCGACTACGGGTTCGTTGAACAATTACTACTTGAAGACGGCAATCGATGCCTGTTTGAATACCAACTTCTACAACAAAAACACGATTAATGCGTCTTTTTACAATAAAACCGACATTGATGCGAGTTTGAATACCAACTTCTACAATAGAGGCACTATTGATTCCGGTTATTATACTAAGAGCGTTATTGATGCCAGTTTGAACGCCGGATTTTATAACAAGAGCGCGGTTGATGCCGGTTTCTATACTAAGGGTGCCATTGATTCTGGTTTCTATACTAAGGGTGCCATTGATGCGAGTTTAAATACCAACTTCTACAATAGAGGCACAGTTGATACGAGTTTGAACACCAACTTCTACAATAAGCGCACTATTGATGCGAGTTTGAACACCAACTTCTACAATAGAGGCGCAATTGATTCCGGCTATTATACTAAGAGCGCGATTGACGCCAGTTTAAATACCGGATTTTATAACAAGACGGGCACAGATTCTCGATATTATACCAAAGCTCTGATTGATGCCAGTTTGAGCGACGGATTTTACAATAAAAGCGCCGTTGATGCCGGTTTCTATACAAAGTCCGCGATTGATTCCGGCTTCTACACAAAAGCTGGGATTGACACAAGTATCAACACTGTCCTCGCCTCTACATACTATACACAGTCGGCCACCAATTCGCTACTTGGCTCCTACTATACGAAGACGGCTGCTGATGCGAGTATCAACGCCATTCTCGGTTCTTATACGCGTTCTACCACACTCAACAATTATTATACAAAGACGGCGATCGACGCCAGTATCAACTCGGCATTTGCGCCATATTCAACTACTGCCTATGTAGACAACTTATATAATAATTTCACTAATGTATCGCCATCTACATTGACAACATTGAACCAAATTGCCGCCGCCACTACTGGCGATGCCAGTTTTGGACTCGTGGTTTATGGACGGCTCAATTCAGCCGACGCAAGTATTAATAGCATTCGCGCCGATATCCAAACATTGAATGGATTGAACGCCATCCAGGATCCCAGTATCAATGAGCTCATTAGCTACAATTTGACACAAGATGCGGCGATTAGTGCGTTGCCTACAAAAGCCAGCGTAGATGCGAGTTTTTCCCTCTACTATACGAAGACCGCTGCCGACACAAGTATCAACACGGTTCTTGGTTCATACTATAATAAGGTTGCTGCCGATGCCAGTATCAATTCGGCACTAGGTTCATATTACAGAAAGACGGCCATCGACGCCAGTATTAATTCAGCATTGGGGTCTTATGTACGTTCTACAACACTCGACGCTTATTATACAAAAATCGATAGTGATGCTAGTATTAATTCGGTACTAGTCAATTACACACCTCTATCATCACTTGATAATTATTATGTGAAAGCCGACGCGGATTTGAGCATCAATGCGGTGTTGACCAATTATACACCTTTATCTTCGCTCGGGGCATATTACACGAAGACTGCCACAGATGCCAGTATTAACTCGACTCTTGGTTCTTATGTGCGCTCAACCACACTCGGATCGTATTATACTAAGACGGATACCGATGCCAGTATTAACTCGACTCTCGGTTCCTATGTGCGCTCAACTACACTCGGGTCATATTACACGAAGACGGCAACAGATACACTTTTGACAAACACTCTCGGCAATTATGCGTCCATCAATTATGTAGATACACAAATCACCAATTTCACGAATGTTTCGCCAACCACACTCACCGTAATAAATCAAATCGCCGCTGCCACCACTGGTGATGCCAGTTTTGGATTGGTTGTATACAATCGGTTGAACGGCGTAGATTCAAGCATTAATACGATTCGCGCACAAATCCAGTCGCTTGGTGCTTCACAAGACCCCAGTATTAACCAGATTATTTCATACAATGTAGCCCAAGATTCCAGTATTAATTTGATGTTGAAGAAGACCGAATTTGATGCCAGCTTGAATGCCAATTATTACAGCAAGTCGGCCGTTGATGCGAGCTTGTCGGCGTGGTATTATAATCGCGATGGTGTTGACGCATCCCTCTCACAATATATGTTGAAAACCGCATTCGATTCGAGTTTATCGTCGTGGTATTACAGTAAGAGAGGCGTGGATTCTAGTTTGAACTCGTGGTATTATAACAAGGCAACTACCGATGTATCGCTCAGTCGATATTTGTTGAAGACGGGATTCGAGTCGAGTATGAATACTTATTATTACAATAAGTCGGCAATTGACGCAACATTTTCGACCATCCAATATGTAGACAACCGTTTTACGACTTTAACCGGAGGTATTCCGGCATCTACATTGGATACATTGGCCGAGATATCCAACGCTCTACAAGGTGATGGCAGTTTCGGCGTGTCGGTTTATAATCGATTTGCGTCGACTGATTCCAGTATTAATGATATTCGAACAAGTGTGAATGGCCTCTCTTCGACTTACTATACAAAGACGGCGGCGGATTCGAGTATTAATTCGGTGCTTGGGTCTTATGCTCTCGCATCATCCCTCTCTGGATATGCTACAACAACGTCATTGAACTCTTTTTATAATAAGACGGCGATTGATTCGAGTATTAATTCGGTGCTCGGGTCTTATTATGGTAAATCGGCGATTGATAATAGCTTGAATAGTAATTTCTATAATAAAACATACATTGATAATACTTTTTCTGGGGTGGCTTACAAATCCTCTATTGATAGTTCGCTCAATTTGTATTATTTAAAGTCTGCGACCGATGCCAGTATCAATACGTTGATTGGTTCTTACTATACTAAGACCGCCACAGATACAAGTATCAATACATTAATTAGTGCTTACTATACTAAGACTGACATCGATGCCAGTATTAACACAAATTTCTACAATAAAACAACCACTGATGCCACATTCTTATCAAAGACATCTTTCGATACCAGTATGAACACAAATTATTATGCGAAATCCACAATTGATAGCCGTTTTGCCTCTACTGATTTGAGTTTGGGTGATATTCGTACAAGTATTACTCAATTATCTGTTACGGGAGCAATCCAAGACCCAAGTATTAATCAGTTGATTAGCTATAATGCTGTTCAAGATGCCAGTATTAATGCTTTGCCGACAAAGTCGGCCATTGACAATTCTCTCAATAATTATTATTTGAAGACGGCAACAGATGCAAGCATTAACTCATTATTGGGATCTTATTATACAAAAACCGCCACAGATACCAGTATTAATTCGGTGCTAGCCTCTTATTATACAAAGACAGCGGCGGATGCCAGTATTAACTCTGTGCTCAGTTCATATGCCACCACAACATCTTTGAATACATATTATTTGAAGACCGCAGCAGATGCCAGCATTAATTCTCTGCTCGGTGCGTATTCTACTATCAGTTATGTAGATGGTCGATTTACCAATTTGACTGGCGTGGCTCCATCAAGCTTGGATACCTTGGCTGAGATTGCTGTGGCCCTACAAAGTGACGCAAGTTTTGGCGTCCATGTATATCAGCGCCTCGATTCCGCGGATTCAAGTATTAACATAATTCGAACAAGTATTAATAACCTCTCTTCAACCTATTATTTAAAGACAGATATTGATTCCAGCATCAATACAACACTTTCGAATTATTATTTGAAATCGGCTGCGGATTCCAGCATCAATACAACACTTTCGAATTATTACTTGAAATCGGCTGCGGATTCCAGCATCAATACAACACTTTCAAATTATTACTTGAAGACGGCAATTGATAGTAGCTTGAATACCAACTTCTATAATAAAACATATATTGATGCCAGTTTTGCGAGCATGCCTTCCAAAGCCTCTATTGACAATTCTCTTAATTTGTATTATTTAAAGACAACAATTGACACAAGTCTCAATACCAACTTCTATAATAAAACGCGTATCGATGCCAGTTTTGCAGCGGTATCAAGCACAACCCAATTGGATATATTTGAAGCTTACACAAATGCAATGTCTCCTGTTAGAGCAGATATCAGTTTCTCATATCCAACATCTTCAATATACAATAATCCTTATCCATATGTAAACTTTATGTCATCAGGAACAATAGTCAACACTACTAGTGTTGTAGTTATGGCAATGTCTACTGACGGTAAATATGTTATTGCTACCAATTACAACCCCGGAAATGCTATGTATTCTTCAAACTATGGATTAACTTTTACCGATATATCAAGTTCAAGCAGTATTTTAAGTGGCAATAGATTTCAACCTGCTGTTTCTGGAACTGGTAAGTTCATGTATTTTACATACAATTCCGCAGCAGGAGGAGCAGCATACTATTCTTCAAATTACGGGGCGACTTGGGTAACATTAGATGATTCAAATTCTGGTAATGGTGGCAAAGGAAGACAATACGCAATATCTTATTCTGGAAAATATATAGCAAAATGCATAGTATCAAATACTATTTATATATCAAGTGATTATGGTTATAGTTATACTGGTGTTGACACAACCAGTATTGGTTCATCACCACAGCCATTATACGCAGCAATATCTGCTACTGGACAATATATAGCCGCCGTATCACATGTAGCATCAGGTGTAAAAGTATCTAAAAACTATGGACAAACTTGGTCACTATCATCAACAGTAGGCAATTCATTTTATGTTGCAATGTCCGCTTCTGGAAAATATATTTTGGCAGGAGGAAACTTGTCAAATAATTACGGAGATACTTTTACTCAGTTACCATCACCAGCAAATATAACAAATAGTATTACAGGTGTTTCTGTATCCGGAACTGGACAATATATGATTATTACAACAACAGGAGGTGGAGTTATTTCAACAGACTATGGAATAACTTGGACATCGCGTTCCGGAATAAACGGCCCATCTACAAACGGTACAAACGTTGTAATGACACCAGATGCTACGCTAGCATTTGCTGCAACTGGTTCAGGAATAGTTCGTTTTGTTAATCCTCAAACAGCTATCGACATTTCCATCAATTCTGCCCCGACAAAAGCCTCTATTGATAGTTCACTCAACAATTATTATTTGAAGACGGCAATTGACAGCAGTTTGAACAGCAACTTCTACAACAAAACAATGATTGATTCGAGTATTAACACTGTTCTAGCTTCTTATTACACAAAGACCGCAGCGGATACTAGTATTAATTCTGTGCTCACTTCTTATTACACAAAGACCGCAGCAGATGCAAGTATTAATTCTGTGCTCGCTTCTTATTATACCAAGACCGCAGCAGATGCAAGTATTAACACTATGCTCGCTTCTTATTATACCAAGACCTCAACAGATACTAGTATTAACACGGTTCTCACTTCTTATTATACCAAGACCGATGCGGATGCTAGTATTAATTCCATCCTTAGTTTATATGCTACCACAACATCATTGAACGATTATGCCCTATCTTCATCATTGAACGATTATTATACTAAGATCGCTGCGGATGCCAGCATTAATTCCACGCTCAGTTCATATGCCACCACATCATCTTTGAACAATTATTATACAAAGACCGCCGCGGATGCCAGCATTAATTCCGCGCTCAGTTCATATACCACCACAACATCTTTGAACAATAATTATTACACCAAGTCGGCTACGGATGCCAGTATTAATACCGTGCTCAGCGCATATTCCACCATCACTTATGTAGACAATAGATTTACTGATATTACCGGCGTGGCCCCATCACAATTGGATACACTCGCAGAAATAGCCGCAGCACTACAAAGCGATGCCAGCTTCGGGTTTCATTTATATGAACGCATCGACTCTACAGATTCCAGTTTAAATACAATTCGATCAACTGTGGATAACTTCTCTACAACTTATTATACCAAGTCGAGTATTGACACGAGCATCAACTCCATACTCAGCGCATATTTACAAAGTGGCGGTTCTACTGATATATCTCTCAACGGCAACGTCCAGCTTGGCAACGGCACAAGATCCATCGGTATCAATAAATTGCCAACCGCCGCATTCGCCATCGACATCAGTGGTTCAACCAATATGTCCGGAAACTTGGCGCTCACAACAGCATCCACTGTGCCAATGGGTTCATTCGACCTCTCTTCCGTGAATATGTCAGTCTTTAACGTCAGCGAGAAATTTATCACTGTCACCCTTAGCACAACACCTACTCTCGATTACCGAACTGGCGGGATTTTCTATATGTCCGGCGTCAATGCCGCAATCACGACCATCAGTATCACCAATGTCCCCACTACCCTGAATCGCAGCATCTCGGTCACCTTATTACTCGCCCAAACCGGCGGTGCGGGAACCAATTGTTTCACAACCGGCACACTGAATATCAATGGTTCATCCGTCACATATTTGAGACCAGACTCAACCGCATTAGCTGCGCCGTCATCATCGCGCGCCCTAATCATCAACCAGTTTATCATTGTTTGGACGGGTGCCACACCCACTGTGTTGGCCTATTTGTCTAGTTTGGGATAAACATTTTCATTATATGTATAATTATATATAGATAATGCGGTCTCTCAACACAGTCAAAAGTCGGGTACTCAATAATGATACTCTCTCCAAAAACCGCATAGCCTTCGCACTCACGCCAACCGCAACCACTGGTGCTAGTTTAGGAAGTGGTGGAGGAGGGACTTCGAATGTTAATTTAACCGCGGTGACAACAAATATAATACCAACAACAAATGGGACGCTATCTCTTGGCACAAATAGTAATCAATTTGGGGACGCATTTGTCAATAATATTTCAGTAAATCAAAAGATTTTACCCCAAGGCAATCTGGTTTCACATATTGGCGACGATACACACTGGTTCGGCAATATTTATGTGAACCACGTGATTTGTGGTGCCAACTCGATTAATATTGGTAGTGCAACGATTTCCACAGTAAATGGCGGCGTTTCGTTGCCCGCCGGTTCCAAAGTCGGCGGCGTCGACCCAGGAACGATTGTTATCAAGGGCACCAAAGCCAATACAGGTGCTTTACCTACAACAAACGCTGTTGGTGATGGCTATGTAATCAGTTCGAACTTGTGGGTTGCTTCCAAAAACAATTCGACAGTGCTTGATGGGTGGGTGAATGTAGGGGCGTTCGTGGGCCCTACGGGCCCACAAGGTAGTCAAGGCATTCAAGGAAATACCGGCGCACAAGGTAGTCCAGGAATCCAAGGAAATCGTGGTGACACTGGTAGTACCGGTGCCACTGGACCCCAGGGACCGGCGGGTGTTTTGGACGCAAACGGTGCTACATTTTCTGGCACTATTGTGATGCCCGATTTGGTAATTACTGGCAACACCGTGATGGGCAAGTCCAGTTTAGGAACTCCGGCATATCGTGTGGATGTGAGCGGGTCGCTCAATGCCTCTACAATTTACCAGAATGGGAGTTTGTTGAGCACGGTTTATGCGACAACGAGTTCATTGAGCAATTATTATTTGAAGACGGCCATTGACACCAGTATTAATGCCAATTTTTACAATAAGGGGGCTATTGACGCCAGTATCAACGCCAGCTTTTACAATAAGACGGCTATTGACGCAACATTATCCACAAAAGCATATGTGGACAGTCGGTTCGATACTCTTTCGGGTGGTGTTCCCGCTTCAACGCTGGATACATTGGCAGAAATCTCGAATGCTCTACAAGGCGATGGCAGTTTTGGTGTGTCTGTGTACAATCGATTTGCGTCGACTGATTTGAGTATTAACAATATTCGAAATAATTATGCCACCACATCATCTTTAAATGATTATTATACCAAGACCGCTGCGGATGCCAGTATAAACTCCGTACTCTCCGCTTATTACACTAAGACTGCTGCGGATGCCAGTATAAATTCCGTACTCAGCACATATTTACGAAGTGGCGGATTAACCGATGTTTCTTTTAATGGAAACGTCTTTATTAATAAGCGCGCAACCGATGCCAGTTATTCTTTCTTTGATATGTCCGCCGTCACCATGAATGTTTACAATTTGTGCGAAAAATTCACCACTATGGCAACATTGACCAGCGTAATCCCCATCACATGTAACTACGCATCGGGAAGCATATTTTATTTCCCATCCACCACATCCTCTGTCATTACCAGCGTAAGCATCACAAATGTCCCCGTAGTTATTGGCCGAAGCATTTCCATCACCATCATCATCGAAAACAGTTCAAACACCGTCGTTTCTTATTTGCTACCAGCATCATCAACAATCAGTGTAAACGGCCAAGCAATCGTCTACAAGACCCAAGATGGCACCGCATTTACCGCTCCAACTGCCCCCGCATCCGGATACTGGCAAGTCGTCCACCAATTCGTATTGTTATTTACGGGTTCAACATTGTCTTCATCCAATCCCCGCATCATTGGTTCGATGGCCACTATTAAATAAAATCTACATATTATAATAATATGTCTCTCGTTGCTCTCAAAAGAAAAACCGCCGCGATGCAGAATCTCAGCACAGGACAAAGAGGATTCTCTATAAACGGCACACATCGTAGCCAAGGCTATGTTGGTCAAACCTCTCTGTCTCGTTCGATTATCCATACTCCCCACGGCCAAACCGGTGCATTTCAAGGTTACGGTGGCTGTTGTGGAAAGTTCGATACTACGACCAATATTCGCGCATCCGAGACATTTAGTTTAGAAGACGAAAATGTAGTGAAAAAATCCGTATTGAGCACAAGTGGTATGCTCGCCAATCGACATAAGTGGTTGAAGCGTTCAGCGCCATATACCTCTACAAAACTCACCACTGGATGGACCAATGCCCAAGGCGATTACATTGCGTATTTGAAAAAGAAGGCGGATTGCGACCCACGAAAACCCGAGA
>JACCDP011479005.1_pt1 | contig 43518 bp, 39 predicted proteins | sample 7445841 | NCBI WGS metagenome assembly JACCDP01 (sample SAMN15323441, study PRJNA562643) | freshwater metagenome | isolation source: river surface water | place: USA:Blue River Watershed | collected 2017-08-17
CGATTACGCTGGATTCGAGTGGAACTATATATATCGCGGAACAAAGCATGCACCGTATTCGTAAAGCAACTCGCGGCGCGCATTCCGAAGTCGGCACCTATTTAGGATCGTTTAATAGCCCTGATGGAATCGTCATTGACAAGAACGGAACGTTGTTTGTAGCCGATTGGCAGAACAATAAGATCCAAAAGATCGATCAACACGGATACCGAACGGTCTTCGCGGGTTCTGGTGCTGGATGGGCAGACGGACAAGGAACAAGTGCTGGGTTTTACCAACCGCGCGGCATCGTTATGGATAACTATGATAATGTATTTGTTCTGGATTCGTACAATCATAATATTCGTAAGATAACAAAAGGACGCGTCGTGACAACGTTCGCAGGTCCTACAGGGGCATTCAATCAATCTGGATATACCGATGGAACCGGATTAAATGCACGATTTAACGCTCCATATTGTGGGTATGTAGACAAAGCGAATAATCTGTTCGTCGGTGAATACGGAAATTATAGAATTCGTAAAATCACACCACAATCCGTAGTAACAACCGCAGCTGGCAATGGAAGCCAAGGGGTAGTAACCGGTATCGGAACCAATGCTGGATTCGATAGTTTATGGGGGTTATACATGGATAAATACGACAATGTATTTATAAGCGACAAGGGTCAAATACGAAAAATGGCATCCGAAAATTTGGCGATTGTTCCATTTGTGGGTGGATCTGTAGGAAATACAGATGGATTCCGTGCGGCAGCTTCCTTCAATGGCCCATCTGGTATGACAATGGACAATGATGGCAATTTATACGTATGTGAAATAGATAATCACCTAATACGAAAGATAACACCGGCAGGACAGGTAAGTTGGTTTGCTGGGTGGGGGTCGCCAGGTATTAACAATGGTATCGGAACAAGCGCAGGTTTTCGAAATCCAGCCTGTATATGTTTTGATAGTAACAATGGTGTATTATATGTAACAGATCGCTATTATAGTGTCCTTCGTGTCATTCGCGTCGTTCCGCAATCACAACCATCCTTTACCAACAATCCTATTTCCGCGACAATCAATTATCCAGGTGGACAAATCGTCTATCAAGGATTGTTGAATCTCCGTTAATATTCTGTATTTCTTACAAATTTCATAGTAATCTTTATTATGTGATTTGTTAACTTATGATTTAATGCCATCTTTGACGTTGTCTTTGTACGTCGGTGAATCGGTAATATGTACACCACAGTATTCAACAGGATGCGCTGCGAAATCGGTATATTGGTACACTTTGGTATGTTCGGCTTGTTTTAATACCCACGCAAAGTTATTCCAGAATTCGGGTGTATGACCGACGGACGCAGTTCCTACATGGCTCATTTCATGTAGGGCGACAAAGAGAATCACGTTTTCTTGTACGAGTTCTTCCTTTTCGTTACGTTGGCGTAAGCACATGAAGACCTTTTCGCCCTTATTGACGGAATACGATGTGTACTGCGCATCGGGTGTCGATTCACTAAAGCGCTGTGCCGAGCAATCGAAATTCTTAATCATCTGTGCAACAAACGGTTTATCCATGTGTGTCTGTTCAAGATATTTGCGCAGAATGAGAATCTTGGCACGCACACGGGCTAGGCGATCCGCGGCATCTTGTTTATCTGGTAAATTTCGTACTAAATAATGCTCATTATCTACGGACGATTTTGTAAGTGACATAGGATATTTGGATTGCTTGAAGTGCATCGCAATGTAGGCCACCGCGATGATGGCAATCAAAAATACCCATGGAATAACATTTCCTGTTTCGTCCATTCTTATTAAGGGAATAGACATTTGGATTCAATCATAAGGCGTAACTGTTCATTTGCTTTTTGTAAAGCACGTAGCATTACGAGGCGTTCATCGTCATCATCGTGACTATGACCACCACCTTGACCACCTCCACTATAGAATCCTTCTTTGAGGGGATCATAGAGGCAGGGGCATTTCGAAGCGCGATGGCCTCCTTCTTTACAAATTGTACACGGGTGTTGTTCCATTTCTTGCTGTTTTCTTATAGTATACATGGCATTTTGCGTTCAATTTTCTACAGTATAGGATCACGAAATACGCATTCGCGCGGATCGGTTGGGCCAATTGTACTGTACATAAATGGAACAAGGGTGCGTTTCGGATAGGCGGCTTCTCCACGCAAATCATAACTCATATTGCGTGTCGGACAATTGATGCGCGTATGTTGACCACAGAATCCTTCCTGCGCTTTATGCCGGAACGCATAGACAACAATTCCACAAAGAAGAAGAGCGAACAAAAGTTTAAGAATAGACATTTCTAATATAGATTTGTACTTGAAATATGCTGGATTTCCAACAATTTTCAATTATTGATTACTGTATTTATTCGAGAGGGCGACGTACTAAGTCAGGTTCGATGGTGCTTTGCATCCAAGGACTGACTTGTACTTGAGGGTTGGCGGGGATGGAACGGATATCCCAAGAGGCGTTACGGTTGCTCTGGCCTACAGTGTCTACACCGATGAGCGCACCCGAGTTCAAGAAGTTCTTACCGGCGATATCACCAGCTCCCATAGGGTTCACTTGAGCCCATTTGGAGTTAGGATCGTTAGGGAGGAGTTCTTGAGGAGTGAGTTGGTTCTTAGGGTAGCAGTTGGCAGGCTTTTCCGCACCGGCGAAAGGCATAGGGGAAGGAGCGAGGTTTTCGAAGCCTTCAGTCGCGTCTACACCGTTGGAAGGAGCAGCGGCTACGTATTCGTTTTCTTCAGGGTGTACTACACCGTTGCTAGCGAACATGTTAGGTACAGCGCCAGATACAGAGGCAGCAGCATTGTTACCTGGGATTACATTACCTTCTCCTTCAAACCCTTCGTATTTCTTGCGTAAGAGGCCGCCGAGGGAAGGATCGATCATATAGAATACGCCAATTGCGATGGCGACGATTAAAACGGCCAAGATGATGTTCCGGGACTCCATTGTCTTCTATTTGCGTTGGTTGTATTTTTTTATTCGGAATCATCATCTTCTTCGTCCGAAGCCCATTCCGAGAACGCCGATTCCGAATCCGAAACATCATACTTTGCATAAAAACGGGCGGCCATTTCCTCTGCCGCGTATTTCGCCTCCTCGGCAGTTCGGAAAGCATTTCGTACACGTTCCTTTTCTTCCAACATCTCTCTGCGGACAGACGCCGGGTCTCGCAACTCCATGGATTCCGAATCGGCTACTGCCGGAATATCGGAGACTTCTTCCAATTCTTGAACCTGGGCTTCCTCCCCCCAATCAAAATCAATCACATCCTGCGCCGGCGGAAATCCCAACACAACATACCGGAATGATGGACGAATTGTAGACCGGGAAACTACAAGTCCCGTCAATTCAAAATCTACATAACATGGCACCTTTTGCGGTTTACTATCCGTATTCACGATTGTGTATGGACTCAGTATAATATCGCGTGGCGTCTTTGATAAGAATCCCCATATAGGCGTAATGACCTCTAACATATCAAGGGTCGGAGTCTGTCGAAACAGCTGCTTATTCGTCGCAAGTTCCGATAACATCTGCGATTTCATAGTGCTAAACTTGTTCTGATGGTCTACAGAAGGCTGTAGACCTTCTGTAGTATAGTAAAAGGACCCGCCGAGCAAAAGCGGTTTGTGTAGATCCACACGATATGCCACTTCACCATTGAAGTTTGTTTTGACCGGGACGCTAAACATTTTGATAGTAAGTGCGATCTATGAATAAAAAAAAGTCCGCATGCCTAAAAAATGTCCACGCAAGAACGACAGGAACGCGACCGGTATGCGGAAGCAACGACGGATCTCGCGTCGCATATCGGAGATAAAGTCATGTCCATCCTGCGCACGCAGGAAAATCAGGAACGCTTACAATCTATTCTCGATCCAATTGTAAGTCACATCATTAACCGTGTATTCCCATACATATTGTTATCCGCAATCCTCTTTTTAATCTTATTCATACTGACAATCGGCACATTCTGGATGGTTATGAAAACATCACCCGTGCCGTTTTTATCAATAGGCGGTAATAGTGTCGGCACAGCAGCTATCGCAAGCAATCTCGCAAACGGCCTTATTGATAGTGCCGTTGGGAATACAATCTAGACCGAGCCATTCATACTCAGAATCGGTTAACGATTTCAGATGTGTTTTACGGAATTTAAGCAAGGTCTCCGACTCACATTTTGGCGGAGGACTTGCGAGTTTTTCCCATTGCTTGGCTCCCATCAATGATTCAGACGTTTCGTGAATTCCAGACAAGATCTCTGCGGCTTTCTTGTATTTCTCACATTCCGTTATACCATGCTTTTTAAGGGCGTATTCAATATCCATTATGCCATATTTAATACACCAGTATGCGGATTTGTATGGAATTGAACCGTAGCCAACGGTATAATCACATCCCATAAGGACACACATATCGACAAATTGCGAATAGGTAATCTTTGCTTTGTCAAGTATATCCGACAAGACATATTCTTTCCATCCATCGATATCGCCTGGCAGAGCGTAATTTTCCGGAACTAAGAGAACCTTGACTCCGCGTGCTAGCAAATCGAGATCATTGCTAATGACGGCATCAAGCTCTCCGCGTTTTGAGAAGTATGCCAATACATTATCAGCTTCTCCTGTGGCATTCAGTGGAACGATGCCTGCCGCGTAGAAGAGTTGTTTTGCCTCATCGCGTTCATCGGATGTTAAATAGGAACTATTCAGTTCGAGTGTCTTGAGTGCCGTCACAACAACATTGCGCTGTTCATCGGTCATCTGGACATGTTCCATGTCGTTCATTAGAATCTGCTTCTTGGATTCGGATTCTATGCGCAGAGCACTTCGCTGCTTTAGCGCATCGCGTTTCTCATCTGGTGGTTTGCCATCAAAGATGGGAACAGGTATAATATCGTGTTTTTTAAAAGCAATAATCATCTTTGCCAAGTAAAGCAGCGGCGAATAATGCTGCGCCTTTGCTTTATAGAGAAAGCCAAGAATATCGACACCGATCTTCTTGCCTTTCCATTGCGACCAGTCCATTGTGATAGACTTGTTGTCTCCCATAGCCCACCGAATCCATCCTGTTAATCCTCGAATACCCATTTCTTATGTTTTTATAATTCTTGTGATTCAACCAATCGAGTTTATTCAACGGTCATTTTTTGCGGGCGCTCATTCGCGGCTCATTCGCAAGCTCATCTGTTCTGGCACTACAGACTCCGTTAATGTATTGAGGCGCATCAATTCCGGTTCTACAAGGCGACATAAGACATGATTGCGTTCTTCTTCATTCTGTCCATTTCCAAATGCCCATAAAAATTCAATATGCGGCGCCAATGCCGCTTTCAGAACATAGTACGCAAAGACATTTGTGTTCTCGGTCCATCGACCCTTGACACGCGCAAGAATCTGTGTAGCTTGATATTCTTGCCATTCCCGCTGCTTTGCCCATGACATATTGTAAAATCCACAATACAACCATTCCGCGTAGAGTTCCGTCCAGGCTTCGAATAAATGCGGAGATAGCACATCCGTCGAATCGAATCCCCAACAGGGCAAGGGTTTCTCTGGCATTTGCCAATCCCATCCTAATGCGTGTATAGTTTCGTGTATCACCACACGACTATATTCTTCTCTACGATATACAAAAATTTCATTACTCTTTGGAATCGCAAATCCGCCATTTACGGTTTTACGATCGGGCCATGTATCCTTTTCCAACATACGCGGATCATCGCGCAACCATAGATTGACCTTGAAGGAGGGCGGAACTCCTAACCACGTCAACAAGGCATCGATATCATTCACTATTGGCATGATATTCTCATCTTGTGCGAATAAATAGAGTGTTGCTTTACACGCAAGTTCATAGGCAAATCCTGTGGTTCGAACATCGTTCATAAATCGTTCGATAGCGCCTTCATCCCAGGACTGTGTGGAGATTTCATGCCGTATGTGTTGCTGTTCGTCGTTTGCCAGGGCTCTTTTTCGTAGAAGTCGCTTCACCGGACTCGGCTGGGACAGGACTGTCGTTCGTAGCAAATCCCACGATGCTTGTGGACTTTTTGAGTCCGGCCGGTTTCGCAGATTTTGGCCCTGGGCTATCTGCTGTGAGTTCATTTGTATTTGTTATGGTTGGATGTTTTTCCTTTTTATGTACAGTATTCGTGCGTATAGTGTCAAATAAATTGAGTAAGCCGGCTTCTAACGAAAGGGGCGTACGATACGATGTATGAGGTTCCGCAAGTGTAAGAACACTCATTGCCTTCCAAAATACCTGTGGTTCTAACATTGAATATTTACGTTGTACGGCGGCGGCACAACTATCGATAATTTCGGGGCCGGTTTGGCAGAGACTGAGTGCTTGATAGACGCGCCCACGAATCCATAATACAATTGCGAGTGTAGGCGGTTTTGCGGTTATGGCCTGTTCAATCAGCATCTCAATCATTTCATCATAATAATCTTGTATACGGCGTGGCCATGTAGGAATATCGCCCGTTGGAAAGAATTTCAGGATTTCCTGTGCGCGTTCTGGACGCCCTAAACACCGATCCCATGCGTCTTCTGTTTTGAGTGGGGCCGGAATATCGTCTCGTTTTGTCCAATCTGCGTGTAGCATACGAGGCACACGATGTTTTACAAATGCGTCTTCTAAGAGCGCGAGTGGGCCCGTCATTTCACGTGCGGTAATCCACAGCATACCCGCAGCATCCGGTGGAAGAACATACTGTTCAATAATGGAACGTACACGAATTGCGGCAGGGAGTGATAAACTATGTGCGCGTCGCAGAATAACCAATTTACGGGTGGAACTACGCAGGCTACTTAACACATCTGCCGATGCGAAGAATTTTGTAAGAAGTTCTCCAATAATCTGTTTGTCCTGCATAGACAGATTGGGAATATCGATTTCAAAATGGTAAGGGCTGGCATATACACGCGCTTCGTAATCGTCACCCACTGTAAAATTGCGTGATTCTAAGGGCAGTGTAATGGTTCCATTATTTGCCGTTTCGATCCATTTACGGGCGGTTGTAAGTTTTCCAGATCCCGTAGGGCCGAGGAAAAACCAGGGTAGAGATAAACAATTCATCTTTACAGAAAAGATCGAGTGTTTTGTTTAGACCTATCACACAATGTCTACTATTTAGTTACCGGCCGCAAGTGTATCGCGCAAATTACTGATGGTAATTGTGCTTACACTGACCGATATTAAGGATGCCGGAAGAATTACGAGCATCACTAGGCCGAGAAGGAATTGGATCAAATAGGATGGGTTGTGGCTGAAATGATAGAGTGCTAATCCGTACCCAGTGATGGACGCAGCGAAACTAAATACACCAATCACCGCAAGAAGCTTTGTATTCTGTGAGGAATCTTTGGGCACGAGGGTTGCGAATGTGGAGACTACCACTGTAAACATTACAACGCAGATCGCGACTGCGACATAATAGGGCCAATTTACACTTGCCATTTTGTAAATACTTCTAATCAAGGCGCGGATTTAAAAGCATCTTAGCGGCGGAAAGCGCCGGCTATCTGGTTGGAAACTCCACCGAATGCCGTCGAAAATGTGTCCCATTTCACCGGTGTGCCGGGCGGTGTCGCAATAATAACCGCAACGCCGCACATAACCAATATCGAGATTACAATTGGTATTAAAAACCGGCGAAAGTATACATCGCTTATCTCGTGTTTCTCCATTTATTGTGGGTGCTTAATTTTCTATGGATATATTAAGAATGTCTTCTACATTTCAATGCTCACCGGCCCTACACCGCCGGGACGGAGAAACCTGTTTACCGCCACAAACACTGGAACGTTTACGTCGTGTTTGGAACCGTGCGCATCCCCGGAACAAAATTACAGTATCGGCGACGCGTAAAAAAGGCAAAACGGGTGGTAAAGCGGATCAGGAATTATGGCGTAAGCTCCGTGATGCTATGAAAACGCAATACAAATGCGATACGGAATTTTGTCTCGTTAAAAAGTTGCCTATCTCAGAATCCGAACAATCGTCCCTTCTTCGGTATTTCCGCCCCGAAAAACCCGACGAATGGGATTCCAAACCGACCCAATGGCTCGATAGTTTGAACATCGAAGATGTTATGGCACAATACGAAGAGGCAGATCCTACCTTTGAATTCATTGGGCCTGTACCCATTGATTTCGATAAGAAGTTGAATCCGCTAGGAAAATGTGTCGTTGATGAATTATGTAAGCTCGACTTGCCAACAGTAGCCAAGAAAGGTACACAGAAGATTGGTGTCATCTTCAATTTGGATCCACACGATCAACCTGGATCGCATTGGGTCTGCGCATTCGTAGACATTCCAGGAAAAGCCGCATACTATTTTGATTCCTACGGTTACGAACCACAAGAAGAAATCATTCGCTTTCTGAAACGCTGTATGGATCAAGGATGTGATAAAATATTGTATAACGACATTCGTCATCAACGCAAAGGATCTGAATGTGGTATGTACTGTTTAATTGTTATCATTTGCTTATTGAAAGGTCGCCCATTTTACAATATTTGTAAAAACATCATTGAAGATGATTTAGCGAACGCCTTCCGCGATGTACTCTTCGCAGAGGAAAAACCGCGCAAGCGTGCTCTCGACGATGCGTTGGATAAACTGTGTATCTAACAATCTTCTCTTCATTTTCGCCCATACTATCTTCGCTTCGTGGATACTATGCGCTTAGGTTCAAAGGCCTAAAGTCCGTTTATATCTACACTTTAGAAGAATGTCCGGCAAACAATCTTATGCCCCGAATCAGTTTTTAAATGGTCCAAATTACCAAAAAATTATAGGTTTTTTGCGCCAACACTATGCGGCCAAACTTGGTACGCAGGCCATACCTGAACGTATGGATACACGTTTACAAAAGACGGTCCAGCACTATATGACTGAAGTCTCGCGTATACAGGGAGCCACAAAACCGGTAAACGCTTTAACACAGGAAGTATTGCGCGAAACATCGGCTTCGATGGATGCGTGGTTAAAGAAACAGGAATCGGCCCCTACCGCTGTAGCAACCACAGTCGGTATGTTCTCAAAGCCCGATGATTACAGTCGTATGTATGAGGATACTAGCACGCGTTATGATGCTATGATGGCGGAACGTGCGCCTCCTTCCAATACTATCTCACAAGTGGCACCTGATTTTCGTCTACCCCAGGACAACATCTTCGAATCCGACGAGGATCCGGTTATCTTAATGCAGCGTATGCAGAAACAGCGCGACGATCAAGCCCGCGCGCTCGGTTTAGCCATACCACCTTCTACAAATAGTACCAACCAAGCGCCTCCTCGCTTAGAAATTCGCGATACAGCACCTTCTGCTACAAACCCTGTACCTCCCCAAGCGGAAGCACCACCGCCTCTTCTCGCTCCTCGCCCACAAGACTACATCATTCCCCAAGAAGATATTGTCAAATACCGTGAAACCGAATACAACATTTTTATCACGAGTTCCGATCGTGACTGGCTACGAAACACCACGGAAAATCGTTACAATTTCTCCGTGAATTTCAATACCGGTTCGAAGAAGACTGGGTTCTCGTTTAATACGGCCATTCAAGAACGTTTCCGTAATATTCAACGCATTGAATTCGTAAAAGCAATCGTTCCCGTAGAAGCCCTTAACCCACTTGTGCGGGTAACATCCAACAATCCATCGGTTGTCTATGATGTGACACGTGTCATCAACGTATTTTCCTTGCCCTTTGCTTCTGTGCGTATTGCCGAAGTGAATGGTAACGGATTCAGTACCAATCCCGAAGAAGACAATACATTCGCTATCGTTCAATATGATACAACATGGTCGTCTGATTTATCCGCGCCTGCCAATACAAATGTAGGTGCTGCGTCGATTCTTACAAAATCGGGATATACGGGTATGATTCCAAAATTCTTAAAGGCGCAGCGTGTCTATACTCCCAATCCGCTCGCAACGCTCCAACGTTTGTCCTTCCGTATGGAACGCCATAACGGGGATGTGTTGTCCACCGAATCCGATGTCCTTTCCATTAAGCGCATTGTGATGAGTGGTAACTTTTCCACTCTTGGAACAAACAGCACATTGTACAGTGTAAACAACCCACAGCATTCTTATATTTTCTTAGAAACATCCAAGTATTTCCCATTCAGTGCTGTAGCGGAAGGTGATAATATCCAGATTGCGGGATACACTCCTGCTTCCACATCCATTGCGGCGACCGATTTTGCGAAGTTCATTAATCGTACGGAAGGACATTATGTTGTATCCGTCGGTTATGTAAATGACGCAGGGGCTGTTGTAGATGGTCGTAATGTAAGCGGATACTGTAATGTCATTGTTCTGCGCAGTCGATTCGACGATCCTTCTACAGGTAGTATAGGTCGCGGTTCTTCCTATTTTGGAGGCGACTCTGGCTCTGAAAGTTCGTTTGCGGGCAAACTTGATAATGTATCTCTTGAACCAAATCTCAGTGGCGCCGCACTTATTAACTTAAGTCGTCAAACCCATTTTGTATTGCGCATTATTACACGCGATTTTGATGCAAGCTCAAACATTCGTCCGGATAATGTGTAACCCTGTACAACAAACATAATTCTCCCGAATTTTACGATTTCATGCCATATGTAATTACATGAAATCGTATGTGAAATTCTACGGGTTTTTTGTTCCTTTCTTAAAAAAGGAATCTAACGGTAGAGGAAAATGCCTAATAGCACAATATTAATAGCGCTTCTTGTGCTGGCTGTGATTGTGGCCTTTGTGGTTCCAATGGCAAAGAAGACGAAAGAAAACTTTGCTTCCAGCGGTATCGATACCTATGACTCTCTCGTAGGTAGCCGCGATCCCTTCATTGAAATGAGTAAACAAAAATACAACAAGTTCTCCGATCCTATGGATGTAACACGTGGCACCTTTGCTCGATCGGATGACCCGGCGGTATTGAAGCGTGTCAGCGAAGAAATCAATGCCGCTATGGCAACATCGGAATTGGCAGCATTACCTGGCGAACCAACCCTGATCGGCCCTATGCGTGAAAAGGTTACCGCGCAACTGCCTCCACCCAATGGTGTATTGAGTGCCGCAAAGAAATGCGAATCCTTGAAGACACGAGGATCGTGTGCGAAACTCGATGATCCTGCCTTCAAGAACTGTGGTATCTGTATCAAGGGTGGTTCTCCATACTCGGAGGAAAACCCCGGTAAACACATCGGCGGTTTACTAGTATTACCCGAAGATCGTGCGTTTGCTGAAGAAACCGCAAAGGAACAGGGTGTCAAACCTACTTATGAAGCTACTGTTGGTTCGTGCCCACCTGGTTATCTCTTCGTCAATCGTGCTGCTTGCGAACGCGAAGCCAACCGTGCGGATTGTAAGGAAGTCGGTGAATCCGGTGGATTCACAAACGGTAAGACCGATGAAGGTCTCAAGGTTGGATTAGCCAAATGTGCGCAAATACCTGCCGCGGGCGAATCGACCTACATCTACGAACCAAAGGGCGATAAGGCTCGTAAATTCAAAGTCAATCTCCGTGTGCTTGCTCCTGTAGGCACAGGTATTACAAAGGTCTTTGTGTTGAACAAGGCCAACCAACAAGTCGCGAACGGCATAGGATACAACCCTGGCCTTGATTTCATTGTCAATATTCCTATGACATCGGAATTGACGGAATATACCGTGGTGGTCGAACAAGAAGTTCCTCATCGTAAACGTGGTAAACAGGAAGTCTTCCATTTGTGGCGTAATCTAAATGGATCCGGACCTGCTGGATTCTACAATATGACAAAGGATACCGCAAAAGCCGCCTGCGAATCGATCGGTGCGCGCTTAGCAACCGGTGCCGAATTGGAAGAATCGTTCCAAAAAGGTAACCAGATCTGTTCCTGTGCGCAAACAACCGATTATGTCGGTTATCCTATGCAGAACGGTTACGAAAAGCGTGGCTGGTGTGGTGCTGCGAATGCCATCAATCGTTGCGGATCCGAACCAAACAGCTGGAATCGTGGTATGGGTAACGCATGGTGTTATGGTGTAAAACCACCAAGTACCAATGGTAATGGCGGTATGACAATGTTCAATGCTGTTGCGAACTTCTTCAATCCAGTTGGCAATACTGAACCTTCGCAAAACGATATGCCTGGACAATGGTCTGAATACGGTGATTACCAAGCTCCCTACAACCGCGCCGTCCTTCTCCAATGGGAAGTTGCGGATGGCTCTGGCACTCGTGTCATTCCATTCGAACCAACAATTGTAGGTATCAACGGCATGGGTCCAAGCACCGTATCTTCTGATGGATACAAGACCTTCAAGATCCTGCGTCGTATGGGAACATTCTCCAAGAGTACCTTGATCATGGCGCCTCGTCCATCGGGGCTCAGTCAAATGATTAGCAATCAGTTCTGGATTTGGAGCAACCAAGCGAATAGTCAAACGGTTCGTTTTAGTACAAAGGTTCCTGGTATCTTCTTACAGCCTTTCTATCCTGAAGATGGTGCGATTGCTAGCCGCGGGCCGTTAGTTGGCAACCCTGCTACTATGGATTTACTGAAGACATCTCCTTGTCTCAAGGACGGCCAGAAAGCCGGCAAATACAGCATCGATTGCTTATCCAATTTATTCGTGGGTGCGGGTGGTGATATCTACCGTGGTAAACTTGCCAAGGAAAATGGCGGACTCGCGCAACTCAATGCCATGAAAGATGCGGACGGTAATCTTGCGGATATGGATGCGATCTCCGAATACTTAAACAATCTGTATACTCTTGCGACAACCGGTCGTGATGCCTCGGGTCAACGTGTCGGCGGAGAAAACGCCAAGGCGCGTGCGCAGGCGATCAACAATGCTGCCCAACTCTTATTCGGCTTCGATATCACAACTCCTTGCGAAGATATTTCGGAAGACAGTGCGGGTAACATTGTGATCAGTCCAAAGAAGGGTGCTGTGGATGCGGATTGCTTGGATTATCTCTGGATGAACACGAACTCGGATCGTGATCGTGGCGACGAAGACAGATCTCGTAATACTACCATTAAGAACACCTACACAACTATTGGTGCTCGTTTCAGTGGTCTCCGTAGCAGTGAAAGTATTGCGGCCACTCGCGAGAAATTCCCCTTCCAAACCTGCCAACGTACCGGTAAGATGGCTCCTATTGCTCCAAATGGACAAATCAATACTGTGGCGATGAATCTTGCGAACTCCAAGGGTAGCATCCAAGCCATCCAAAACTTCTATGATGACATTCACAAGGCCGCGAATAACTTGGGTGGAAATCAAAAGACAATGGATCAACATGAACAAGCCATGGAACAGTGCTACGGTATTGCGAAGAATGTGGGCGGAGATGCTGGAACTGGATGTGGTGTCAAGGCACGTTATGTTCGTGTGCTTGCGTCTGGTGTACACGGAATTAATCCAGGCAACACATGTATCCAGATCCCACAAATCGAAATCTTCGATGCCAACGGTAAAGAAGTTGCGAAGGGTAAGAAGGCTACCGCATCCTCTGTGTGGCCCGACGGTCAATCTGGACCTGAAAAGGCCGTGGATGGTAAGAATTACTTACACGGACATGGTTCTGAATTCCACGACGCCTGTACTGGCCCTGATAACCAATACTGGATGGTGGATCTTGGTAAAATGTACGAAGTGGCTCGTGTCAAGTTCTATCCTCGTACAGACTGCTGTAATTGGCGTCAACTCGGTGCTCCTATCCAATTGCTCGATGAATCGTACAACGTGGTTGCGGAGAAGAACTTGGGTGAAACAAACTTCCCTTACGCATGGGGACAAGTCGAAGAACTCCTCTTTGCGGCTCGCGATGCCAAACCAGAAGTTGACCTCAAGATTGGTGCGAAATTCAGTCTTACAACTGCTCTCGCATGGGATCGTTATTTGCGTCATGCTGGATTCGCAATCTGGGCACACCCACCTGATTCTGGCCCAGGCAAATACAGCAATCTCATGAAGAATGATGGTACATTCAAAATTATCCCTGCATTGAATGGAATGCAAGATTATGTAAGTTTCCAATCGGTCAATTACAGCAATTATTACTTGCGTCATTCTGGATTCCGTTGCTGGTTACACAGCCATGATGGTGGAGACGAATTTAAGCGTACCGCCAGTTGGAAAATTGTTCCCGCATTGAATGGTAACCCATCTATGGTTTCGTTCCAAGTAGTACAAATTCCACAATACAACGGAACATATTATTTAGCCACCCACCGCAACGCCCCTGACCAAGTCCATATCACAACTATTGAAAAGACGAACGCCTTCGATACACAACGCGCCTGCTGGAAGATACGCAGACCCTTAACTAGTATGTAAACACTCTATAATTTCTGTACTTCAAACAATCTTTCTCTAATATTGTTTGAATTCGTGGAGTTTTTCGAAACGCAAAAACATTTAAAAAGTATTTAACAGTAGAAGAAATGCCTACTTGGTTTATTTTAGTAGCTATCATAGCTGTATGCCTTACGGTGCTTCTATACGTAAAAGGCGAGAAATCCGTCGAGAAATTCGGCGATTTCAAAGATCAGCAGATGAGATTTGCGGATCGCCAATATACGTATTTCCATGATACGGCTGGAAAAGGCATTCTGACCAACCCCGGTTTGAATCTTAACGGCCTTAACGATGCTATGAAACAACCCGATCTTTACTTACCAAACTCTCCGGATCGTGATTATACATCGTATTTTATGGAAGATCCTGAAAATGCCTACAGTTCGAAGGATGCTGAATTCTGTAAGAAAGCAATACATCCACGCGATCTTCCTCGTCGTGAACCAAAATCCAAGGTAGCCTGCGCGTGGTATTATATAAATGATCCCTCTACTCCTTCTGTTGGCGCGATAGGTACACGTGATGGTCCTATTTTTGCGGGTAGTCTTCCAGCAAACGGTGAATGGATCTGGGATATTCCAACTGCGATCATGAAGGAAGATATCAAGGCCTGTAAGCGTGTGAAATCCTGCGATTTGATGAATGTGGATGGTATTCACGGAAAATGCGGATTCTGCGAACGTCTTGGATACGCTGTACCTATCAATTATGATGGTTCTGAGAAGTATCCTGACTCCGAAGAGGGAGCATGCGGTCAATACACAATTCGAGATGCTAGCCAGTGCTACAAACCAAAACCAAAACCCGTCACTACATCGGATGGTGTAAGTTGTGGTACATTGGGTCGTCCTTCCCCCGATAACAGTTTGCGTCACTACAACAAAGAAGAGTGTGATAAGTTGAATGGATCCCATTTTCCAAGCGGAGAATGTTTGAAGAAGAGTGGTGCTGGTTCGTATTCGTATGATTGCCGCACGTTGAACAATCCTCCTGCGGCTGCGAGTAAAGCGGCGGCAGCTGTCAACATTTGTACTCCTGCCACAAATGGACGTATCTCTCGTGCCTGCCTACAATCGTTAGCGGTCGGTCTTGGTTACGCAAAGACCGGTGGTCTCCTTCGTATATTGGCTTCTGGTGGTGCGCCAACCGATAAGGAACGTATGGCTATCGATCAATTGAAATCGGCCGGATATGCGGTTCCTGACGCAATTCTTGGTAACGGAGATATTGATTCCCAATCCGCCGCGAACTTGTATCAAAAGATCTTTGATGCGACCGCGCGTGGAACGACCAACTTATCTCGTCAAGCCGCACAACTCCTTGTAACAGGCAATGATTCCTTTGATATCTGCGCCTTTGATTCGGAACAAGAAGGTCCATTCCCAGCGGCCTGCTTACAACGCGCCTTCCGTATGGCGGGATGCCAGGCATCTGGTCTCAAGAACCCAAGTGAATCTACCGCAGGAAACTATGCTAGCAAGAAGTGGGGACAAGTCACTGCGGAATTTGATACATTATTCAAGGCTATGAAGTCGAATAATGCGAAGGAACAAGATGCGGCCGTCAAAGACTGCCTGGGTATCACCTATGCTCGCCCAGATCCAGTCCGTTGCGACTACAAGCAAACTCTTGGCGGCTATGATGAAACCAGTGGTGCTGGACAAATCTGCTTCAATTCCACACTCAAGGAAGCCAAGGATACATGTGCTGCGATGACCAACTGTAAGAGTTTCAGCTTTACCAACCAACCCAATCTCACCGATAGCAGCCGTGGATTTGGATGCTTCAAGATGGACAAGATTGGATTTGCGCAAACAACTGCGTACACTGGATTTACCAAGCTTGATCAACCTGCCAATGAATATTCCTTCAAAGGTTGTTATGCGGACACATGGAATCGTGCTCTTCCTGTCTATGCGGGTAACGGTAAGACATTCGATACCTGTAAGGCCGAAGCTGAGAAACGCAAGATGAATACCTTCGCACTCCAATATTACGGAGAATGTTGGTTGGGCGACAATGCGGATTATGCGAAATACGGACCTGCTGGTGGATGTGGAGATCGTGGTGGTGCGTGGTCGCAAAACGTTTACAAGAAGAATTCGACATTGGATATGGATGATTTCAGCGCGGTCCCTCTCACCCTCAATGGATATTCCTTCAAGCCACAAATCCAAGGCAAGACACTCCAACTTGCGTCTTCTGGATATTTCGGAAACTCGACCTCTGTATTCATGGTCGACAAAGTACTCGTCACCAATTTCCAAACATCGTTTACGGTTGTATTCAAGAACAATCGTGCGGATGGTATGACCTTCTGTTTCCAAAACCGTGCACCTAATGCGGTCGGTGGAGCGGGCGGTGGTCTTGGTGTACTCGGAATGACTCCTGGTGCCGCAATTCGTATTGATAACTACTATGGCCCTGATGGGCGTCTCTCTGTAGGATTCATGCCAACAAACGGTTCTGTATCGGCAACAGGGGGCGGTTATAACGATCTTGCGGAAAGCGGGGATATCACCGGTGTAATGGGTCTGCCTGTACGCGGAGAATGGATGCTCGATGTGGAAATCAAATACTCGAATGGTAAACTCAGTTACATGATTCGTAACACAAACAATCCAAATGGTGTATTTAGTCGTGTGATTAGCACGAATTTACCTTCCCTCATTGGCGGAGAAAAGGCCTGGGTCGGATTTACCTCCGGTACAGGTGGTTTAACCAACGATATCTTCATCACAAACTGGAAGATCGGTGATGCCTCTCCTCCTGAAAAGTGGGGTCGTATGGCATTCGAAGGTGAATCCGTTGGCGTAGCCCAAGATACCAAGGTTCGTTATGGTGCCAATGGCAAATATGTGGAAAAGGTCATGAGCGGTAACGTTAGCGCAAACAATGGCGTATTCGGCGACCCTATTTACGGCACTCGCAAACAACTCGATGCGTTCATCTAAACTATAAACTTAAACGATAGTTAAACATATATTACTAGTAATATACGTTTAATCATGTGGCCACGTCCTGTAGATCATACATTCATTCTCTGTGATCCAAAACGGGAGCCCGAACGCGCGGCCTATTTACAGAAATGGCTCACAGAAAAACGAATTAATCCTTCCTCATACACACTGGAGCTCCATTGTTACGGAACGGATATTACAGTCGATCAAGCCTACGCCGTCTACGATCCGTATCAGGATAGAAAACCCGTCGAACAACAACGAAGTTTCAATTCGTACAATCTGAAACTTGGAGAAATCTCGCTTGTTCTGAATTGGGCGCACGCAGCAAAGACAGCTGTCGAACGAGGATTCCTTACAGTTATGATTTTGGAAAGTGATGTCCTGTTCCACGACGATTTCTTGGAACGATTGACAGATGGATTACAATTGTTGGAAACACAGCGCGTCGAATGGGACTTTTTATCTCTGAGCGCTGGAGCAAATCTACGACCGCAACGAATTCCTGGAGATACAACTCTTGGATGGTTTCCTGTTCGGAATTATTATCATACACGAACCACGGATGCGATGATTTTTAAAGTCTCCATGCTGGAAAAGATATGTGGAACATTATTTCCATTTGCGGAAGTCTTGGATTGGGAACTGAATTACCAACTTTCCCTACACAAGTCGCGCTCCTTCTGGCTCGATCCACCTATTCTACGCCAAGGAAGTGGAAAAGAATATCCAACAACTCTTTAAGGTTGGTCTAAATTTATACTCTTCGGCTAATATAGAATGACGCCATCATGATCTCCTTTACTTCTTACAATCAATCTGAACATTATACGCAAGTAAAACGCCTTGCGTTTCGCTTATTTGCGAAGCATTATCACATGGAAATTTGTGATGTATTGGAACACGGATCACCCGACACGGTGGTTGCCCTTGAGCGAAACAATGTAGTTGGTTTTGCTCTTTTAAACAAACGTCCACCACTCGAATTGCCAAAATATTCGCGTGGTTCATTTCAAAACTATATCGAGATTGCCTTTTTGGGCATATCTCCTGCCAAACAAGGAAAGGGAATTGGTTCAGGTCTTCTACAATATGTAAAAGACCTAGACTACGCAGGGGCTTGGTTACAAGTTATACATGAAAATGTAGGTGCGCAGAAATTGTATGCGCGTCATGGATTCGAACAATGGGCTACGTACGATAGCCCACATGATAGTGGATTTATGCTCGGATGGTCTAAAGAGCGGCACGAATGGCTGCTTCGGCTTCGGCCACGTGAATCTCCGTAATTGGATGGAATAATGGTTCCATAGATGGAACACCGCTGAGACGATAGCACGCGAGAGTTCCGTTTTCAGTCGCGTTCAATTCACAATCCACCGCAGATGTCTTCATGACATCCAAGATCGAATCCGCCAACTTCTTCTTCGCCTTCAAAATACGATATACATTTTGATCTGTTGTTTCACCCGCATCCATATTGATCAGGGTTTCGTCCACAGAACGATCCTTGATTTGTTTGTCTGAAAATTTAGAAATGTAGGTAAATACATCCACTGTACGTTCTTCTGGTTTCAAGTCCATGTGCGAACAAATACGAATCGCACGACCCTTGACTTGATCCAAACGCACATAGTTCCAATAGGGTTCCATAATATGGACTTGACGCACATTCGCTAAGGAAATACCTTCCGCACCGGATTGTGTAATCATAAACACCTTCGCTATCTCGCCAGTTTGGTTATTATCCACACCGGCGAGCGCCTTCATTTCTGCGGCCAATTCCGCAGGCACATTCTTCCACTTATTGTTAAAAATAGCCAACAGAATATTACGCTTCTCACGATCTTCGTCACCGGTATACGTGATGTAACGTGGAGTTCCAGGGCCGCCCGTTGCGGTTTCTGGGCTGAGCGCCCATCGACCTCCATCTTGTACAATATCAAGTTTCTTGAAGCCGAGCTGTGTTTCTAACGCTAGACCAAAGAGTCCTACACCTTCGAGTGTCTTGAAGTTCGAATACACGAGCGCAGGTCCTCTGGATTCCAAGAGTCGGTCAATGACAGCTTGGAACTTTGGAGAATGTTGTGCGAGTGCTCCTTTTACGAAATATTCGCCCGCACGTTCACGCAATTCACGGACCGCCGCTACAAGAGCCGCTTCATACGATCCAACAGCAGCAAGGCCTTCGACCGCATTCGCCGCTTCGGTTGCTTCTCTTGCGGCCTCTTCTTCTTCCGCACCATCTACTAAGTCATCACCAATAGGAGCTTCTTCATGTAAATCTTCCGTTTGTCCTGGTCTTCCAACCATGCGCATAACATCGCGGAAATCCGATGGGATTGGACGTTCCATATCCGCAGGGAATACAAAGTTACATGCCGCACGACTGAAAATCTTGAAGGTCGAATTGATCGACTGCGTCGCTTCTCCATAGGTTACACCTGGTACTCCTTTTGCCTTCGGTTTCTGCTTCTTTTTCTGCTGTTCCTTATCGATTTCCGCCTTACGTTGTTCCGTATATTTCTTCAACTGTAAATCACTCATATCCACAAAGACATCCTCGTCTTTCGTGACTTGCGCCATCAAGTCGGCCTTACCACCCTTGTAGAACGAAATAAGACCCTGTAGACGTGCCATAAGAGCTAAACGTAAGTTTGTTTTGACGACCAAATTTTCGATATCAATAAACATATCCACAAACGGTTTCTCGATATCTGGCAGACGTGTGACTGTACTGAATTTTGGTTCCGCCAATGTAATACTGGCCGCTTTCAGAACAGCAGCTACGCGTCCATACCATGCTTCGTGATTACGTTCACGATCGATATCCACGCCATTCGCAGCAAGACGTTGGTCACGCACAAATCCACGGAACGCGCCTGTGGAAGGATCAATGACTTTACGGCATCCACTTGGCACAGGAGTAAAACGAATGAGAGTGGTATTGGAATCCGCGCGTGGCACAACTTCTGCGAAATCCACTTCAGGATGACGCGATAAAGCACCCAAGATTGCGGCTTTCTTATCGAGACCAGGACTGCTGACTTCCACCATACGAGTATCTCCTGTTAACATATTGGCTAGGATCGCAATTTCCTGTGGAAAGTTAATGATCGGTGTCGCAGACAGCGCAACAATCTTACAACCCACCGCGCTACATAACATACGATACAGTAAATAGGAACGGCGATACTTTTTACCCACTTGGCAGAAGCGCGGCATATATTCCGCCAAATCACGCGGTTCTTCCTTGTAAATGGTTTCCAAGTCTGCATTGTTAATGGTACGCACTAAGTTGTGTACTTCATCAATAATGATTGTTGCGCCATCAAACATATGTGGGTTATTACAGGCCCAATCTGTTACAGTCTCCGTGGTTACACCGTTGTAGTGAACAAAATTAATACGATGGTCCATATGTTCGTTGATTTGTTCTTTGATCTGTTTCTGTTGTTCAGCGGTTAAGGTATCAAAATTAGGGGATTTCGCTGGATCTGGAAGCCAAGCACCTTTGCGTTTCTTAATGCTTGGAATAGGAATACCAATCTTGTTGACAAGCATGTCAAGAGCCGGTGTGACAGGTTTCAGGGATGGAATTGGAACCCACGACCAATTGTTATCCGTTCGGAAAATGAAGGGTCCGCATTTACTAATTTCCCCACGGTAGTTTGGACTTAACGATGCAGGAGTCATTACATAGACAGGTTTGGATTTATCTGCTTGATACAATGCTTCCATAGACGCAATCGATGTACATGTTTTACCACTACCAAGACCATGGTAGACGAGGACACCACGATAAGGAGATGCGCGCTGAATGTAGTCACGTACAAAGGATTGGTAGGCGAAGGTCTTGACTTCGGATTTGGAGGCTGCGGCAGCTTTTGCGCACGCATCTGGATCTGGAATCGCAGATGGTTTTGGAAGCATATATTGTCGATATGCTTGTATAACGAACTGTTTGAATGCGCGACGATTGCTTGGAACGAAGACTTGCGGAGTTACTTCGACTTTCTTACGAGAATCGATCGCCAACAAGCGTTGTTCTAATTCGGCCAAGCTGGCTGGAAGACCTACAGTGCCTTCTGGAAGGACAACGGTAACCGGTTCCGCTTTTGCTTTAGGAGCCTTTGGCGCAGTTAAGTCGACTTCTTCTCCTTCCTTCTTCTCTCCTGGAACAGCAGGCTTCTTTACAGCAGTCTTTGGTACACGTGGCGCTCCTGGTTCTCGTTCTGTTTCATCGCCCAAACCAAGACGGACCCCTGGTATGTTGGATGGAAGCGTGGTTGTAATATTTTCAAGAAGTTCAAACATATTGGGTGGTGCCGCTTCCCGTCTGATCTTTGATGGATCAATAGGTGCTAACCACCGGGGAGGACCACGTACAACTACGCGTGCTTCTTCGTCGGCCATTTTCTACTGTCCATACTTATTTTGTCTAGAATCTAAAACCGAATTGTATACTAAGTAACAAACATGGATGATACTACATCTTCTCCATCTCGTATGGATTTACAACGTAGTTACGGTTCCAATTGGACAAAAACTAACGTATCCACGCTGGTCGAGTGGCTTTCGGTTGCCGCATTTAACATATGTTGTCTCGAATACGGATCTTCCTATTATCGCAAGATCATACGTCAAAATACAATTCTAGGACTTGTCTTATCCACATTATCTGGAACATTGTCCGTAAGCACATTTGGAATATCAGGCAACGTGTTGGCAACACAGATCCTCAATGGAATCTTTGCCTTCTTTTCCTTCACAATTGCCGTGTACACTGGCTACATCAAGATTTATCAAGTTCAGGAAACGTTAGAACATTACATTAAAATGAAACAGGAATGGATCGTATTTAGCACAACGATTGCCTCGGAACTACAATTACCAATTGAACTTCGTCGAGACGCGTTGTTTATTATCATAAAGCATAAAAACACGTATTTGGATTTATTAAAGATTGATATTGACTTTCCAGATCACGTGAAAAAACTCGCCCATGCGTCGATACCACAAGATCAGATTAAGCTCGATGTATCCACGTTGCCGCGGATTATTATCGATATCGGAAATCAGGAATTGGACGATTTACAATCGGCGGGAATTCGCAATAAAGATCGATTTACACGAAAAGATCAATCTACGACTATGACCCAGCAATCACCTACAGTGAATCGTCAGGAATCGGTAGATATGAAAGTAAATTCTGTTGTTCTTGCGATTGGTCCAAGTTAGTTGACATCTTCCTGTAAACCGCCCAACTTTTCGAGTGCTCTACGACTGGCTTCTTGTTCTGCGACTTTCTTGTTTCGTGCGCAGGCAATCGCAATCACTTCGCCGGATGGACTGAGTACACCCATTGTAAATTTGCGATCGTGTAACGGTCCTTCGACAAGCACCTCTTTATAGCGCGGAGGAACATGATAGGTTGCTTGATAGAATTTGAGAAGCTGATCTTTGAAGTTATTATCTTCAGAAATGAGTGCGGCAAAGTCGACCTGTGTTTCAAACAAAGTAATTAACCATTCTTTGACTCGCATAAATGCTCGGCCTGGATTCTCTTCTGCGATATCAAGGTACATTGCGCCGACCCATGCTTCTAACATACTTCCTAGTATACGCAGGTTTCGACGTCCATGACAGACCTCTTCCACGTGACGACTTAGAATAATCCAATTATTAAATCCGATCTTCATGGACAGTTCGCCAAGCTGTTTATTATTGACAAGACGGGTTCGAAGGCGCGTTAGGAACCCTTCATCTTGATCAGGATAGCGTTCGTGTAGATAAAGCGCAATAATACAACCGAGCAAGGAGTCTCCTACAAATTCAATCTGTTCATTGTCCGCCGGACAAAGTGGCATACAATCTTCCGGTCGCGGCGCAACAATCACCGGTTCTCCCGTAGGGGATGTCGGCAGTTCCGCGCGTTCGACATAGGAACTGTGTACACACGCTAAACGAAAGAGATCCCATTGTTTGGGTTTGTCTTTGATTCCATAGGTTCGTAAGACACGAAGAATCTCGGCATCCGGTATACGACGGTTGGCGAGATTCCAAGGATTGTAGATTTTAGTATCCTCTTCAGGAGTAATGACAAGGTGCGGCGTGTCCATTGTCTATGCCGGTTGGTTTACATCAACCCATAGGCTCGCGGTTTAAGTCATTTTTTCACGGTTTGTTCACAAAAATTGAATACGTGTATAGATTACAAAGGATAATCACCGCGATGAACAAGCAAATTGTCTACGATCGATCTGTGCCATTCAAATACAGCCGAGGAGGATATGTTGGAAATACAGGAAAGATGCGGAAACTACCGTCATATTTACGATACCCTATTCCCAACTTTACACACGATAAAATAGAGATTAAAATCGTAGCCACGCACGATAGTAAAGATACACACGTAATCTGTAGCGCAGCGGCTCCTCGCGTATCGCTTGAGGAATGCGATTATGCGAAGACATCTCCGTGTTAAGCTCTAAGTATGTATCGCTGCGTAAATCGCTTGTCCAATTGTTTTTCCAATCTTCTTTTTGCCACCCTGAATATCACACAATTCCTGTTCCGTAAATGCGAGTAATTTGGAGAATTTGTATTCCGCGGCCTTCGCAACGGCTTCCGCCGACGCTTTTCCCAATCCTGGAATCGCAAGTAAAAAACTCAGAAAAATCCGATCAGGGTTGTTGTTTTCCGCTTTCTTGACATGGATCGCTTCTGTGTAAGCAGCTGCGGCTTCTTTTGCATTCTCCGCCATCCCACATGTGTATGTTTCTGGATCCGCCGCCAACACTTTTGCGAAACGCCTGATCCATTGTACGGTTTCGGATAATTTCGTAGACTGAAAGACTGGAATCGTATGGCGTAATTGGAGACGCGCAATCGCTTGTTGTAAATGGACTTCTGTAAATGCGCCGCGGCACCAGGATCGCGATAAGGTCGGTGACCACGCTGGCGCTTCAATAATATATCCGATTCCAGTTCCTTGTCCGCGCATAGCATATAAGCGTGCTCGTTGTTCACGATAGCGGCCGTCTTTTTGGCTCGCACCCAGATCTTCAGCCGTTTTTCGTTCCATAAGCAGCGCCGGCTTCTCACATCCTTCCACAAAGAAGGCAATATCACCAACATCGAGTGGGGCCTTCTCGACCCACCATCCATCCCCTTTCAATTCATAATACGGTTCCAATTCACGCCATAAATCATCCTCGCGCATATCGATTACAACACGTATAGAAGGCATTGCTGTTTGAATGTCAGGGCGTATTTTCTCACGTACAATAACCGCAAAAACTTTCTCCCGACTTGACGGGTGGACCGTGTATGGCTATATAAAAACATACTTTCGCTATCGTTTCGGGTCGTACTTTTGCTTAGCCGGCAATCCATCCCAGTACTTCCGACAGAACGATACAATATTTGTTTCTATTTTCGCATCTTTGCGAGTAAAATGTATTGGAATCCTATAAACGAGAAATTATACTATACTTTCTCGTTTTTTATAAATAGTATTGAATTAATACCACGCTTTATTGTCAGCGGTTGGAGCAAACATACGTTCCAAACCAGGGGTCCATTCCTTAAAATCGTTGTAATTCCAGAAATTGCTTGGATTTCCTTTTGGCGCACGTTTGTCGAAATAGGGATCGTTTTGAATACGATCATCGATATCGATCGAAGGGCGCGGCAATTGTGTTTTGGTGGAATCCACCATGGATGTATTCTTTGTCGACGCTTCGTCTTCATATCGTTCCTTGCGTGGTTTTGGTCGCAGTTCCGTAACCTGCCATTGATTTTCGCCTACCTTTTCCACAACCGGTTCCCACGCCTTATCATCAGCATATTCCGCAATGACGAGACGCGCAACGGCTTCCGTATCATTGTCAATGGTATGACGGGAAATATCGGTTGGCTTGTAGGCAGCCAGCAATTTCTGTTCGCGTAAGCGGGCGGCTTCTACATCCGGAGGTTCGACACTCTTTCCTTCCATATCTGTGAAAAATACACCTGTCTTTGGTTCACGGAATCCTGATTCCATTCGTCCTGCTATGAACTCATCTTCTTGTTTGGCGCGATCCTCCGAGTTGAAGGGAAGGATGGACCAGTCCGTCGCACGTTTTCGTAACAAATCCCCTTTCGATTCCGCATCCAATTTATTACGAGACTCACGTTCCGTTTCAAAGACACGGGTATACTCGTAATCATCCAATTTGTTAATAGGAGTCTTTACGGATGTTTCTTCATTATGGAGATTTGTTTGGAGTACAGTGCGATCCGGTCCTTCCATCGCAATCTGGCTCGCGTTCGGCTGTCCATTTCCTAACCCGCCACGCATTCCTTGTACAGGTTCTTTATTCGACTGAACTTTTGGAGGAATGCATGTTGCTCCGTTGGTATACAATTCACTCAAGTAATTGGTGTATTCGACGAGTGTCTTGAATTTCTTATTTCCTGGTTGGACATGGATATGACCATCAGGACCACGTTCGGCGGATACCGGACAATCTCCCCCTGTGGCAGAATTTGTAAATGCTTCCGATGGTTTGCTGCCCTTATTTGTATTCATAAGGATTACAACAACCATTACGGATACGATCACAATCATAGCAATGACATGATACTTCATGGTTCTCTTACTAAAAGGAAATATTATGATAGAATAGAAAGATGGTAAATCGTCAACGAAACAATCGAGGGCGTTTTGTGGCCCATAAACCGATCGATGTGCGCAAAGAATCCCAGATCAAGGAACTCGAATCCATGATTCACGAAGGTCCATGCACATTTGTATTAATTTATGCGGATTGGTGTGGACATTGCCACCGTTATCTTCCAACCTGGAAAGAATTCGAAAAGACGCCGGGGCGTACTGCGAACATCGCGAGTGTTCATCATGATATGATGGAAAAGGCTCCTACGATCGCGAATGCGAAAATCCAAGGATACCCGAGTGTTATTAAAGTACAGCCTACAGGTGAAATCGAAGAGTACAAAGTTCCTGAAACTGGCGAAGTAACCAATGCCTTACCCGATATGCGCAATGAATCGCTCATGAAGAAAGAACTTACTACGCCTGTAACTCCTCTTGCGAATGTCCGTAGTCCAAACAATCGTGCGTTAAACAAACTATTACCTGTGCGTCCTACATTGCGCGCTTCCGTCCCTGCGAATATTATGGCAACAAATGCGAATATAGGCATGCCGAAATCGATTCCTGTATCGTCCGTTGTATACCCAGACCCACCGAAGGATAGTGGCGCGCCCGGAATTCAAGCCGGTGTTCTCGGACAAGCAGGACTTGTACAAAAGGATGTTCTTGCCGGACAATCCGGTGGTTCTCGTGCCGGACAGAACGGCGGTGCTCTTGAATCTGTACTTGGTGCCTTTGTCGGCGCTGTACAAAAAGCCGGCCCTGCTGCGTTGTTATTGTTTGCCAATAGCGCACTCCAAAGTCGTCGTCGCACAAAAACCTTTAAATCCCCGAAACGTTCCAGCAAACGCGCATCGACCCGCAAGAACCGCAGATAAACACACGTATACATAATTATTCCGAATCTATACTGTTAATGATTTGGAATAATCGCTAACACAAAAAATTGACCAGGTTGCGGCATACTGCCAGATTGAATACCTGTGTTTCTAACAAATTTCCACTATGTCTTCTCTATCTCCTGATACCTCTCCCTTACTCTTTCAGTGTAAGGATATCCTTAGTCGTGATATCATCGTAAAAGATGTGGATGAGGATGCGAGTCACGATTCTGATAGCCGTGGTTCCGATAAACCACGCGACGCGTCAGACAAACTGAGCGGCCGGCAATTTCAGATCCAGATCTTTGGATCTACTGCTGCCGGACAGTCTGTCTGTCTCCAAGTCGACAACTTCAAACCGTTCTTCTACATTCGTATTCCAGATGTGCTTGCGGAATCCAAATCCGCGCACAAGCTCTTTACGCGCTGGCTAATGAACGGTGTACCGGATGAAGCTGCGCTCCGCAGTTCGTTTACAGTCGAAAAACACAAGACGCTCTTTGACTACAATGGCGGCGCGCAGGCAACGTTTATGAAAGTTACGGTTCCGTCGCAGGCGCTCTGGCGTTCGTTGAAGAACCGTGTCCTTACCAAAGAGTCCGTGCCGATCGGATATGAGACCAAATCACTCTTTGGTTCTGCCGCGATTCCTGTACTCCAAACATCGGTTCGTAGTGATGATGTACATTGGTTGTCGGAAGATGGCGCACAGGTTGCGCTCAAAGTCTATGAAGCGAATATTGATCCTGTTCTACGTTTCTTCCACATCCAAGATATCAGCCCTGCGGGGTGGGTCGTCGTCGACGCCGAGCACTGGGAAATTGCGGAATCCAATGACGCCAAGACAACCATTTCCGCTGCCGCCGATTGGTCCGATATTCGCAGCGGCACAGACGGTGGTGTTGCGCCCTATTTGGTCGGATCGTGGGATATTGAATGTACTTCGAGTCATGGCGACTTTCCACTGGCCGCAAAGACCTGGCGTAAACCTGTGCGCGAACTCTACGATACCGGTGTTCCTGACACAGTCGAAGAGCTCTGCGAACAGTTGGCTTGCGCAATCAACGGAACGTCAAAGACACTTTCCGCGATTTATCTGAGCAAACCACCTGTGGGTACCATGCTCGCTGAAACCCTCCGTCTCATGATGGAAGGCAAAGCCGCACTCGCATCCGTCGCAAAAGCGCTTCGCGGACTCCAAGGATGCGATAAGGAGAGTCGTGAGAAGGCTATTGCCGCGCTCGATAAAGCACTTACCGCAGCTCTACCGCGAATTGCTGGCGATGAAATCATTCAGATCGGCACGGTATTGTACAAGCAGGGTACTGCTGTGAGCAAACACATCTGGGTTCTGGGTTCCGTCGACGAGAAGGGTGTGAAACCTCCTGGTGCTGATGTGCCGGTACACGCCTATTCTTGTAAGGATGAAGCCCAGATGCTCAAACAATGGTTCCAATGGATTGGTAAGACGCAGCCGGATGTGCTCATTGGATACAACATCTTTGGTTTCGATAGCAAATACGTTTGGGATCGCCTCGAACAACTTGTGCCGAAAAACGAGATTCGTATGATTGTGAGTCCGCTCAGTTATCTTCGTAGCCGCCCTCCGCGCCTCGAAGAGAAATTCCTTTCCTCCTCTGCGATGGGAGACAACACGATGTACTTCCTGTCCAGCCCTGGGCGTCTACAGATCGATTTGCTTCCTTATGTTCGTCGCAATCACAATCTCGATTCGTATACATTAGATAATGTGTCTGCGACGTTTATGAGTGGTGGGATCTCAGGTGCGTTGAAGGCCACTGAGAAAACGGATGAATTCCGCTTTCCCACAAAATCTACCAAGGGTATTGTTGTCGGTCGTTATATTACGCTCATGGACGAAGAGAATGATCGTGTAGTCGATCGCTGTCTTGTGACGAGCGTAGAAGCAAAAGCACTCTGCGTGAAGATCGAGGGCGGTGCCATGACGCTCGCCGATCACGGTCTCGCACCTGTACGTTGGGCCCAGGTGAAGGACGACGTATCTCCCAAGGATATCTTCCGTCTTCACAAGGGCACAGCGAAGGATCGTGCGATCATCGCAAAATACTGTCTACAGGATTGTGATCTAGTAATGGAACTCTTCATCAAGTTGGAAATCCTAAACAATTCGATTGCGATGGCGCACGTTTGTTCCGTTCCAGTTTCCTACATCTTCACGCGTGGTCAAGGAATCAAGATCGAATCCCTCATCTTCAAGGAATGTCGTAAAGTCGATCAGCTCATTGAAGTCATGGAATCCTCAAGTCGAGATGTGGAACCAGAACCAAATATGGATACAGATAGTGATGCGCCAGATGAAGTCGAAGACACCTATGAAGGTGCGATCGTTCTGGAACCTCATACAGGAATCTACATCGACGATCCGGTAACAGCCGATGACTTTGCGTCTCTATACCCCTCCTCCATCATTTCGGAAAACATTAGTCACGATACGTTGATTTGGGTCAAGGACTACGACAATGACGGAAATTTCCTCTGTATCAAAGAAGGGTCCGATAAATACGACAACCTTCCTGGACAAAAATACGTCAATATCGAGTTTGATATTCTACGTCCTGATCCACTCGATACCCGTAAGAACCCTGCCAAGATTCGTGATGGCAAGCGTATTGCGCGCTACATTCAAGGTAATCAGGGAACGATTCCTCGTATTCTGGAAATGTTGCTTGGAAACCGTAAACGAGTTCGTAAGATTGCGGAAACGGAACCTGATGAATTCCGTCGTGCGTTGTTGGATGCTCAGCAACTTGCCTACAAACTCACAGCCAATTCTCTTTATGGTCAGCTTGGTTCTGGATGTTTCAAGATCCGTCGCCAAGTCTTGGCAGCCTCTACGACTGCCTATGGCCGTAAACAGCTGATGTTTGCGAAAGCGCTCATTGAGGATGTCTACGGTGGTGGAAAAGATCCACGCTGCGATGTGGAATGCGTGTATGGTGACACGGATTCCATCTTCTTGCGATTCCGGCCCAAAGATCCAGTCACGGGCGAACGTCTTCATGGTCGTGCTGCTTTACAAGCCGCCAAGGATCTCACGGTCGAATCTGGAAAACTTGTGTCTTCCTGTCTGAAGCCTCCGCACGATTTCGAGTTCGATAAAATCTTCCGTTCCTTCTGTCTTCTGTCCAAGAAGCGGTATGTTGGTGATATGTCTGAAGATGGTGTGGAAGACGATGACTTTCATCGTAAGTCGATGGGTATCGTTATGAAACGTCGAGACAATGCGCCAATCGTGAAATACGTCTATGGTGGCGTCATTGATCGCATTCTTGGAACAACCGATGTGAAGACAGGTGTGAAGGAAGCCGCGGAATTCGTCAAGGGAGCCGCACGCGATCTTCTTGCGGGTAAGTTTCCGTTGACGAAGTTGACAATTACCAAATCCCTCCGTTCTGAATACGCCGATCCGACCCGTATCGCGCACAAAGTCTTAGCGGATCGTATCGGTGAACGTGATCCTGGTAACAAACCCTCGACGAGCGATCGTATTCCCTATGTGTACATTACGTCAAAGGGGCCTGCTCCGAAACTCCAAGGCGATCGTATTGAGCTTCCGTCGTACATCAAGGAACATGGATTAACGCCAGATTACGCATTCTACATTACCAATCAGATTGCGAAACCTCTTGCGCAGGTCTTTGGTTTGGAAGTGGAAGCCCTCGATGGCGCGACATCCGCACTTGTCAATGCGACAAAGAAGGCGCGTGATCCTGTAGCGGCCCGTGAAAAACTCGCGCAATCACTTCTCTTTGATAAAGTACTTCTCGATGCCGCACGTAAACCAGAAGTAATGATGTCCAAGGGACAACGTTCTATCGCCAGTATGTTCGCCAAATAAGGCTCTCCAAATTATCGTGTAATGATAATTTGTGAAGCCTTATGGGCGTTGTAAACGCCAAATAAAAAATTGAAACACGACATCTCGGATTTATGGTTGTGCGTGGCTATCGAATCTCTGTGCTTCCTACAATCTTCCTCTCTCTCTCTTTCTTTCCTTCTTTCGTTCCTTAAAAAATGCTTCGTGGTAGCGAGTATTCCGACGAGTTGTATGTCTTTACCTCCTCTTTCTTTACAACCATTATGGTGCTCATTCCGATCGCTGTAATGGTCTTGCGTACTATGATTCACGATGAGCTGCGCGAGGTCTCTGCTACGATTAAACGGTCTCCTTATGTCCAGATTATGCGATACACCGTTGTCCCTATGGATGGGGACGAGGAAAGCGGATGTTGCGCTGCGATCGATTACTAAATAACGGAACTCTAAACAAAAATGTCATGGATCTTAGACCTTTTTGGCTTTCACGCGGGGCAGAACGGTGTTCTTGTGTTGCAGCCCGATGCCTCAGGAAAACAACTTGCGGGATTTAAAAGTGGAAATGTCTTGGAATTAACGGCGTCTCCTGGAGAAACGGTGGCGTCCGTTATGGATAAGTTTAATACCTATCGTGGACCGGATCAGCAAATTACACAACTCTGGAATGCTGAGGGTCGCAGTATTCCGTTTTCGACCGTGGTAACGGGGCGTCTTATCGCTATTGTGCGATCGACATAATGCTCGTGTTGGTCTAAATTAATAATTCATATATGTGAATAGAGCAATCGTAATGTCTACATTAAAACGAAGCTCTACCTGTAATGAAATCTACGCAGGTAGTGACGGAGAGAAAGAATTAATACAAGCATTGGAATTGCTCTTTTTCTTAAAGGGAAAAGAGTATACAAAAAGGTTCCCGGATGTCATAATTCCTTCTGCCAAAGAGTTTTTAGGATTTGCTCGTATTGTCAGTGATGACATCTACGATAAATCTCGGAAAACCATCGCAATCGTAAAATATCAAAATGGAGCCACGAAACAATCCGTAAAAAAAATTCTACAGGGCCGGCCCATGTTTATGCCAAACCCCAATGATGGAACACGCAAAGAATTGTTGGAATTTCTGAACTACATACATTCGAATAGTACTTATATTGTAAATAATCGTGTGATTATGTGTTTGGCGACTGTTCTCTATGCGGTGACGCTTTATAACTTTATGAATGCCTGTTTGGAAGATTTGGATGAATCCGCAACTATGGTAACAAAAACAGCCACGCGCACTCTTAGCGAGGATGCGTTTAAGGCGAATTACAGTAAGCCTATTTTACGTTTCTGTACATCGAACATGCCTATTTTATCTGCCTTCAAGCACACGATTGTAAATACGAGTCATGTATTTTTGAAAGAGTATTCTGTGAATGAACTTGCCGTGTATTTTCATGAGTATAAATTTCCCGCCGATGCCCTGACAGGTGTATTGGCAACTGCCACGGCATCTGGATTGGAACGCTACTACGTCCAGCATCCTATCCTTCGAAAAATGTTATTGAAGCCGCTTATTGGTATTATGTATGAAGCGGGTATTCGAATTTAATGAAGTTTATGTATTTTGAATACATTTACTTTATTCATCGCGCGTTTCTGTTCCTGGTTCACGAATATCGGCGCGACAGACGGGGCAATGTGTATTGCGTTCAAACCAGGGATCGACGCATCCACGATGGAAGTAGTGATTACAATGGAGACGTCGCCACGCACTATCACCGACATCTTCTTGACAGATAGCGCAGGAGGTATCGCGGGGAAGATCTGCGTAATTTACGATGGTGGATCCGGCGTCAATCTGCGCTTGTGTAGGCGCAACGACAACATCCTGGAAGGCAGTATTGGTGGGAAGCAGCGTTGCGGTAGCAAGAAGATTGAGTAGGGTTTGTGCGTCATTTTGTGTAGTGCCTCCCCACATAGGTTCATATTCCGCGTCCATCATTCCAAGGCCTTGAAGGCCTCCAAGGCCACCAAAGAGGTTATTTACAAGTCCGTCCATGTTATATACCTGTCGTTGAATACGCTGCGTGCGTCGTTCCACCGCCGGTATTGTGCGCGCACGTGGCGGCTGTTGGGGTGTTTGGGGAAGAGGAATCGTAGTCGGTTCTTCGGTTGCGCCCGTAGATGGACCAAGAGGAGGGGGAATATTAAATACAGAAGTTCGAACTGTTGTACGAACCGGCGACGCACCGAATATTGGAGAATTTACGGTGACAGGGACTGCGGTAACGGTCGCAGGCTGCGGATTATGTACAGAGGACCAATTTGCGAACTCTGTGCGTCGATTCGCCGACATATAGATGCGGTATTCATTTTGCTTTTCTGCGTATTGTTGGGGAAACAGAGTCGCAATACGATATCTTAACCAACGCATCGTCTGATTGGGAAAGATTGTATCATCATACATCATTTCAGGAAAGTAATTGTGAATAGTGTCGAGCATATTAGAACCGTAGACATGTTCGAACATTCTTGTATTGAAGGACATGATTACAAGATATGTTCTTAACGCATTATGTTATCAATTTTTAGAAGCCACGTAGATGTACTGTGGGCTCTAAAAAATTGAAGTTTAAAGCTCCTTCTATGTAGATATGTATTCAAGTAACACACCATGTCTTCACCACTAAACACGCGCGTCGGCCTAGCCAATGTGGGAAACACCTGTTTTATGAATGTGGTTCTACAGGCGCTACGTCTAAGCCCTCCTATGGGCAATATCTTTCTCGGGCAAGACGTGACACTTCGTGCGGATTCGAGAAAGACACAAATGGTAACTGCGTTTCAAACACTTCTTCGTGATTTCTGGCGCGTCAATGTCGACGAAGGTGCTACGCCCACGCTTGTGCCGCGTGGATTTCTCCATGCGCTACACAATGTCATAAAGGAAACGGATGACGATTGGTATCATCACGGACAGCAAGCCGATGCGGCGGAAGCGCTACAATACATCCTGGATGCCCTACACGATGGCATGTATCGCCGTGTACGCATGGATATTGTTGGATCTTCCACGAACAACGAGGAGGCATCGCACATTAAAGCCATCCAATCCTGGGCCTCCTTCTTTAGTCGTGAATACTCGCCCATCATCCAGAACTTTTACGGACAGGCACAGATTTGTATTCGTTGTTCCGCATGTGGAAATGTCTCTGAGCGATATGAACCGTGGCTAATGATTAAAGCGCCGATTCCCGGTGCCGATGTAGTGGGTGGTCCTGCGCCAACACTGGATAGTTGTTTGAATGCGGCATTTACGTCCGAAACGATCGAGGATTACCATTGCGACCAATGTAAGAGTAAGCAGAATGCTACGATTACAAACCGGATTTCCCGTCTACCACCAATTACGATTGTATCTGTGAAGCGATTTACAAACGCAGGGCATAAAGTGCGTGGAAAGATTGGATGGGATCTTCATGCGACCGATTACAGCCCGTATATGGCATTCCAACGCGATCCCTTCTCCGATAGTCGCACATCACCCATTTATGAGACCTTTGCTATCATTGAACATCACGGATCCACGCATGGAGGGCATTACCGTATGTACGCAAAGCAGAGTGAAACCTGGTTAGAATACGATGATAGTTCAGTTCGTATTGTTGCCCCGGATACAGTGATTACCGCCGATTCTTATATTGCGCTTATGATGCCAAAGGCACAGAAAGCAAATATGCTCGCGAACTTTGAGAAAGCTGTTCTATCTATCCGAGATGCAGCACCGGCGAAAGAAGCATAAATTTCGCTTATACACGGCAAACCTGGTGTTTGCCCGTGTGTAAAGCCCTAATTAGAGGTGGACAAACGCCAGTTTTGTCCACCTCTAATTTCGCGAGAATAAGAAGAAGATGAACTACAGTTACGCACCTGCTCCGGCAGCCAATTATGCGAAGCCGTTAACTTCGAATGCGGGTCAAGGAACTACACTTTTTTCAGGTGTATTTACCAAGTTCTGGCCAGTTATGATTCTGATTTTAATTGTGTTTGTAGTGATGGTCATTTACTACAAAACCATTGGCTATTATCTTGAACTTGGATGGAATCGTATTTATGCGATGATCAAGGGTAAGGATAGTGTGGAAGTGGAACTTGGAGAAACGGGGCCAACGGCAAACATTGCTCCTATGGATGAGCCACCCAAGTCCGCTATGCCTGCGGCGGATGAACGTCCTCCTGGAATGCCTGGAGCCACTCCTAGCCCTGAGTCTCCCTTTTTATCCTCGTTATCGATCGGAGGTCCTAAGAAGGAAGTGTTCAACGTAAGCCGCAATATTTACACATACAATGATGCTTCTGCGGTATGTTCTGCGTTAGGAGCGGAACTGGCATCCTATGAACAAGTAAAGGAAGCCTATGAACGCGGTGCGGATTGGTGTAATTATGGATGGTCGAAAGGACAAATGGCAGTCTATCCAACGCAGAAGGCAACCTGGGAAAAACTCCAAAAAGGCGCGGCGGAATATCGTGGCGCCTGCGGTCAACCTGGAATCAACGGAGGATATTTCGATAATCCAGAACTCCGTTTTGGAGTCAATTGTTTCGGAGTCAAGCCACCTCGTAACGCAACCGATGAATTGTTGGAAAGTCAGGTTGCCCTTCCTCCTTCTCCAGAAGAGATCGAATACGACAAGAAAGTCCAAAAATACCGTGAACAACTCAATACAACCACTGTTCTCCCATTCAAGCGGGGACAATGGACCGAGTAAACCTGTGCTTCTAACAATGTTACTAAAATCTCTTATTTCAAATACGAGATGTTAGCGAGTTCTTTTATTCCTTAATTATTGCATATCATCATATTGTTGTTCTGGCACGTCTTCTGTTTGCGATACTATATTGCCTTCATCGTCTTCATACAATATTCCTTCGTCAACTAATGCTTCGAGATCGCGTGCGATAAATCGTGGCATACGTGTTTCTAATTCGCGGCGCCAGAATCGCACATCATTATCGAGTTTGGATTCTGGTATTGTTTTCCAGAATCGTTCCCAATACAGGCTATCAAAATAATTATAATCGAGATAATCTATCCACTGCATTTCATATTCTGCTTTCCAGTTTTGTGGTTTTGGTATTTTACGCAATGATTCCAAACGAGTATACATATCCTCTTCATTCCTAAATTCATACATCTGACATATCACTTTACATATTGCTCTATGGAACTGGCCTTTTCCTATACACAAACACAATCCAAGACGTTGACAATCCTCCAGAAATTGCTCTACAGCAATACTGACATAATCAATCGGCGCTACATCATAACGGGAGGGTGTGGTAAACCAATCGGTTATCTTACGCAATTTCTGTCGTCTTATCATTTCTTGAAAGTTTAGGGCCATGATTGATTTACCGCAAAAAGTAGGCTATGTCGGATATACCCTTAGCTGGGATTTTTTTTCTGGGCGGAGTCCGCGGTAACGGTTTTCTTAAGATATTCGGATGATTTTGTTCCACGATGTTTCTTTATAAATTCAAGTATCTGCACTGTTTCATCGGATTTTCTATTTAACTTATAATACTCGTGTAATTGTTCTTCGAGAAGTGTCCAGGATAGATCGACGGGCTTGACCTGTGTTTGACGTTGTAGAGTTGCGCCTGTAATTTGTAGGACGGCGTTTCGCATTCCTGTAGTCTCCAACATCTTCAAAATCTTCTCTTCATAGGAATTGCGCATATTGCGTACATTATTGACTTGCTTATTTAATGATTCGGCAAGATTGTCGAAATGGACCCAACTACGCACGGATTCGATGAGTTCATGCTGCGCTTGTTGTGGCGCCTGCTGCTGCGGCACAGGCTGTTGCGGTGTAAGGGCGGGTGGTCTTTGTGCTGGCGGTTTTACGATTGCGTTCGTAGCCTGTTGACTATTGCCGCCGGAAGTTGCCATATTTCACTCTATACGTATGATACATGTGATCTGATGATATTTAACGCGGTTTTTACGCGGGTTTTACGCGGGTTTTAGCAACATTTTCAATCTTTCTTGCGTAATAGGAACCCAGATCATATCTGTCTTTGCGTCTTTTTCATACGATGTCGAACATTCTGTATAGATATAAAAATCCATACCGGATAAATCCAAGGAACTATATATGTCGTACACGCCTAGCATATCATCGCGTGTCATTGCGTTCGGAAATACTTGCTCGAATCGCGTATAGTTTTCTTCGGTATGACGAATCGATACACCGTAGATGCGTTCACTGTAATAGATACCCATCCTTTATTTCTAACAATTTATTGATTTACTTCTTTAATATACCGCATATTTTGTACTTGTAAAACAGTTACAAAAAATGCCTTTTCTAGGCGAGAGTCGGTATCGGCAGGGGTCGAACCTGCGACTTTCCGGTTAACAGCCGAATGCTCTAACCTACTGAGCTACGACACCAAATATGATACTTTTAGAGTCACACGATAAGTATCAACGTGTTCTACCCACCAGGACACTTTTTGAATAGAAGCACCAAACTATCTTCTCGCAAGCCTGAATTGAACAGGCGACTGGTGGAGTTTTGATACCACGGAGGATATTTGCTTAGTATGATAGAATACTACAATCCACTGCTCTACCACTGAGCTATTGCGAGTCTTTACTCAAAAATGAGTTCGACGAAGAGAGGATTCGAACCTCTGCGGGAAGATCCCAATAGATTTCGAGTCTATCGCATTAACCGCTCTGCCACTTCGCCACGTTTCACGGTATCACCGTGATATGAAAAGAGTTGTTAGAGGAGGAAAGAAGAAAGGAAGAGCGTTAGGAAAGTATTTTTGTATTTATGTTTTTATGTTTCTATGTGTTGTATTTTGTTTTCTATGTGTTAGCACTACTCAAGTATCGCATTTAAGCGTTCTTGATGTAGTGAGGCTTGAGGTAGCGTTGGAGATTGAGGATCTTGAGCTCATCCGCTTCAGTGAGAGCGAGCAGCTTGCGGAGAGGAGCATCAGCCTTGATCACTTGCTTGACCATGAGGGAGTGATCCTTGGCATACTTGCAGACGCGAGTAGTCACTTCAGAACGGCTGAGTTGAGTACCCTTGGCAACGCCGAGGAAGGTACAGAGAGCATCAGAGATCTGAGTAGGCTTGGTGAAGACAGTGTCCTTTTTAGGCTTGTTTTCACCATCCGCGGTCTTGTTGCTACGACGACGACCCTTTTGAGCCTTCTTGAGCTCACGAGGGATTTGCTTTTCAAGCTTCTTCATGTCAGAATGAAGAGTGCTGAGGGTAGCACGGAGCTTGTTCACGTTTTCGACGATAGCATTGAATTGGGAGACTACGTTCACTTCTTCAGTAGCAGCAGGAGAAGCTTCTACGTGAGTGATCACAGCAGGAGCAGCAACAGCTACAGGAGCAGCTACAACAGCCTTTTCAGCCTTGGTGGCCTTGGCAGGAGCAGCTACAGGAGCAGGAGAAGCAACAGGGGCAGCTACAGCAGGAGCAGCAGCAGTGGTGGCCTTGCGGCCGGCTTTCTTAGCAACAGTGGATTGAGTGGAAGACATTTCTTATACTGGTGTCCGAGGAGTTTTTTGGCAAATACAAACGCGGGAATGCTTATCCACCACAATAGAATTTTGGTCTATCAATTTTGATCAACGGGCCGGGGAAAAATACATCAAAAATGTGGCGCGTTCGTTTATTTACAGTCGAAAATGTACTTTGTTCCACAAAATCTTTTTTTTCTTAACCCGGCACAGAATGGACCCTGATTCCACAATTTCCCATGTGCCAAGTAGCACAAAACACACCTGTAAAAATCGTAAATCACGTAGAGATCCTACCCATCGCTGTACAAACATTGCGTCGCATGGTGACTATTGCGGGATTCACTACAAAAAACCCTGTCCATGGACCCCATCGCCATCCATGATTGCGAAACAGGAAGCACGTCGAACACGCCTGTATTCATCACTCATTGCCGATGAAGCCGCCCATAAACTTACAAAATGGATCCGTCTCTATTATCCTTTGTACATGATACGAAAACACGGAATTGGTATGTATATACGCGATACATTAACAAACGATTCGGATTTCTTCTCGGCAGAATCCTGTACAGATTTATCAGGCACCATGTTCTTTTCCTACAGAGACATTGATAATCATGTGTACGGGTTTGATATACGTTCCATCCATACACTTGTATACAGAGCTCGACTATCCGGCGAATCTCCTATGAATCCGTATACGCGTAACGTGATTCCATCATCGATTATTGGAAAGGTTTCGGCGTTGGTAAAATCCTTACACAAACGCGGATTTCCGACAGAATGGGCTCCGTTGGAACCTCCTACTCCTGAGCAACAATGGAGAATGAAAATCGTGGATTTGTTCAATAAGATCGATGAACTCAATTACTATTCCAGTCCAGATTGGTTTATTTCGTTGGATATTGGAGGTCAGCGTAGATTCTATACTGAACTCCATGCGATTTGGACACATCGTGCTGGATTATCCATGATGCAGAAAAACACCATTGTTCCAAACTTTTCTTCCAAATTGTTTCGCCATCCACCCTGGGCCATGATGGATCAATCCCTGGAAGCGATGCAAAAATTAAACATGAACACAATCCGAATCCTGATTAGTTCTGCAGAAGATAAGAATGATCGTATTCTTGGAGCCATGTATGTCGTCAGTACATTAACACTTGTTTCGCGTGAGGCACGCAATGCATATCCATGGCTCTTCGAAAGCGTAGGAGGTATACCTGAAGTTGTCTATGCGAACGAACGTCGTCATGGATTCGGTAATATGGTCGGTCTTGGATGGCTACAAGAATTACTCAACCAACCCCTCCATAACATACCACCCTTACAGTTATCTCCTGATTCCGACGAATAAATTGTTATAACACGCCGTGTCATAAAATGATTCATACTCTACTTGACCCGTCAATGGACAAAATTGACCGGCCAATGGCCGTTGATGTTGGAAGGCATAAATCCCCGAAATGTCCTCTACTATCGTTACTCCCTCCAACTTTGACGTGAAGAAGCTCACCATTAGCGATATCAAGAAGCTTGATAATGGTTCTAGCCAAGTTTACATCAACTATGATGGTAAACGTCTTCGCGTTCGTGCTCCTCGTATGCCTGTCCCTTACGATTCCGGTGACTACCAAGGCAATGAAAAGTTCAAGGTCCAATTCAGTTTCCGTGATCGCAATTCCAATTCTAAAGTCCAAGCCTACTACGATATGCTCAAAGCAATCGATGATTATGTGATTGACCAAGCAGCAAAGAACGCTGGTAAGTGGTTCAAGATGGCTGGTGCGAGTCGCGATACTCTCAAGCTCTTCTTCTCTGAAAGTACCAAGTTCTCCAAGGATAAGGAAGGTAACATCAAGGATTACCCTCCTACTCAATCCGTCGCACTCAAGAAGCGCAATGGTGCGTTTGATGCCGAAATCTACGACAATGACAAGCAACTCATGGAGGGTGTTACCCCCGTCGAAGCGCTTCGTCGTGGTGCCGAAGTGACTCCTGTCATTGATGCTGCTAACATCTGGGTCGGTGATAAGAAATTTGGTATCACCTGGAAGCTTCACCAAGCAGTTATCAACACACCCGGTGAAGGTTCTGCTTCTGGTTGTCTCATTGATGACGATGAAGACGAAGGTGTTGTAGTCGCCAAACCTGCTGCTAAAAAGGCCGCCGTAAGCGCCGATGAAGAAGATGACATCATGGCTGCTGTGATGCCTACCAAGAGTGCTCCTGCCCCTGCCCCTGTTGACGACGATGATGAAGACGACGAAGACGACGTTGTCGAAGCCCCTCCTGTCCCTGTGAAGAAAGCTGCCCCTGCTCCTGCCCCTGTAGCTGCTCCTGTAAAGAAAGTCGTGAAAAAGAAGACCACCGCCTAAATTCCTATGCTTCCAACATAATTCTATAAACGTTCCTGAAAAATAAGTAGCAAATATTTTTCGCCCATGTGTAATAGAAACCATGGACTTTGATATCGAACGCGTGCCTAGCTGGGCTCACAATTGGTGCTATTACTTTGCCGCCCTCGGTATTGCCGCCATCATTACCGGATTTATGGGTCTTTTTGTCGGTAAAAAGCTCGGCATCGGATTCACTATTCTCTACCTTGTCGCCGCCATTGTACAAGCCGCAACTGCTCTCACCCTTTTTTGGATGTGCCGCAGTAGTCTGAAACAATAACTTAATCTTGGTGAATAATGACCAAGTCGAGCGGACTGTCACCCTTACTTCTTGGAAACAGAATGGAATACACACCACTCAACTGGAATCCAATGTGGATCAATGCGACTTTTACAAAGAAAAAGAAGAATTCCGGCAGGGAATCTACAACCGGATAGTCACGCACATAACTAAGATACAGAATTGGAAGTGCCGATAAAAGCCCCATAAGCAACGTTTCCGATGCAAAGATTTTTGGATTCTTATTAATCCAATACGTGTCGTGAACTAAGACGGAACAGGCTGCTAATATAAGGAATCCAATAGACAATACAAAAATGAGTCCATATTTGATCACCTTGTATACAGTATCCGTTAATGTTTGAGGCACAAGATCCATAGTATTCTATTATAAGAATATATATAATATATATTTTTACAATACTAAATGATATGATATTTATCGACCTGGAGCGGACCCTTGGAATCGCTGAATAGGTATACATTCCGCTGTGGATGGAAGTGGTTCATTCGACGGAAGTCGTTCTGGACACACATAGGGTAATGGCGCCGGTGGAAAATACTTTGTGAATCGTGTAATGGGATTGTATGGATCTGATTCGTTGATCTGCGCCTGCTGTGTCAAACGACGCAATGTCGCAGAAGCCGGAACCGTTCCCGCTGTAACAGGCGCTGTAGCACCAATTCCTTGTATACGTTGATATGCTCCAGTATCCACAATCGTGATTGCGACCGATTCACTTGTCTGTAGACCAAGGGTAGACATATACACGGCCTGACTTGTCGAAAGTTCACTGGGCACCGTTGTATAGGTGATAGGTGTAGGAACCGTAATCCACGACGCGTCGCACGATTTATTTGCTATACGTTGCGATTCGGGAATCGCTCCTGAACCCGGCATAACAGGCAATGGACAATACGGCGTCGCTGATGTTGGATGCGGGCGCGGTGGCGCACATCCATATTTGTATTTTGTATACATCTCTTCCTACAATTTATCAACTGTTTTCTTATATAAATTCTTCCGCTATAAATAAAGGATGGTTAGCGCATTCCATAATTTGTTCCAAACAGCAAAAAATATCACAAAAAAGGAATTGCCACCTATTGTGGGCAGTATTCTGTATTACATTCTATCGGCGACCGCTGCCATTCTCGCTATATTCGTGATTGTTTGGTTTGTCAAGCGGATGACAGGGCATGCAGAACGCATAGGAACTGTCTATGAACATTTTGAATCCGGTGCCGACGGGCTTCTGGTTGAATACAAGAAACGGATTCCGAAAGTGAAATCCATCAAAGAACAACTCGAACGAGATATGGAAACTATCAGTGACATGGCCGACGATACATGTAACATTATGGCACAAATACAGGATACTTATGTTGGAAATTCAGCGGCTCCTTCCGACGAGGATGAATACAATCTTCCCAAAGCGCAGCAAGAGAAACTCCAAGAGAATCGTAGACGTCGTGGAATCCTCCGTTTCGAAGAAGAAAAGAAACAATACATGGCGCTCAATCAACGTAAAACCATATTGGAATGTTTCAGTGCCGATGCCGATGATTTGGCCGAAGCGGAACAAACACTCTCAGATGAAGTCTCGGATCTTCTTGCGATCATCGATTCTGCTGAAGTTCGTCTCGCCGCCGAGAAGGGAGAAAAGATTGATAGTCTTCTCGGATTTAATGCGAAATATCTCAAGAAGGCGCTCGATACGGCTACCGTCGAAGGATTCTTTTTGGAACTCAAAGGGACTGCGCTTATTGCCAAAGCCGATGAACTTATCGGAAAGGCCATTACGGTCCATGATAAAATTATGATGCTCAAAGCAAAAGTCGCACAACAGAAGCGTGCTGCCAAATCTCTGAATGTACAAGCCGCAAATCTTGAACAAGGAAATGTAAGCCCTGTCATTGCGGATACCGCGGTAGCAAAACGTACATAATCCTGTATGTCAAACAATAGAAATATTGATTCCTAATGTTTGCCTATTGACAATTCGATTAAAGTGTCCCTAAATGGATTTCATTGGTTTCCGTTGACTTGAACATATGAATAATATTTTTGACCGGATCTTGTGCCACTTGTTGTTGTGTATGAACGACATGTGTAATTGTAGATACATGGATCGCGGCGGCGACAGTTTCCACGGTTTCCGTCGGTTGGTGCTTGAATTTAAGGCCGAGCGTATAACGTCCATCGCTACGTTTGATAGAATTGAATCCGCGTTGTGTATACATCGGTCCAATCTGCATGGGCGTAAAACTCGTAGGAAACACTGATTCAGGTACATATTTCAGACACCAGTCTTTTGTCTGACTGTGTAGGAGCGTAGAACGTTCCTTCGCCTTTTCTTCCGAAATCGTTTCATTATCGATATAGATATTGACCCATTCTGTCGCGAGGACTTTCTTCTGTGGGGCAGACAGAATGCTGGCTTCGATCGGATCCCAGCAATCCAGCGTCTTCAGAAAATGGCATACACGCTCTACGGTTGGCTTGTTACGCATTACAACATTCCACATCTCTTTCCAGCTATCGAGAAGGGGTTC
>JACCDP010131803.1_pt1 | contig 43461 bp, 44 predicted proteins | sample 7445841 | NCBI WGS metagenome assembly JACCDP01 (sample SAMN15323441, study PRJNA562643) | freshwater metagenome | isolation source: river surface water | place: USA:Blue River Watershed | collected 2017-08-17
CTTCGCATGGGTCTTTGTGGCTATAAAGATAGCAGTTTACAGTGTAATAATGGGATGGCTTACCTAAACAAGTTACTTGATAATATCCTTCAAAGCTCATTTTTTACCTTCTTTTAGTGCTTCTCTAATTGTGTTCCTGTGAATTAGATTCCACTCTTTAAATCTATCGTTTGAATCTCTATGAATTTCTCCAACAATGGGACATTCAAGCAATGCCTCACGTAGCTTTTTGTTTTCAGCTTGAAGTTTGTAATTGTACTGGCTTGTCTGAGTCATAGCATCCATAAGGTTTGAGTATTCTTTCTGCTTATACTCACAAGCGGCTTGCCATACTCCTTCAGGGGTCATAACACATGAAAGCTTCTCTCTTGCGGCATCTTCTGATAACCCTACAATGCTTTTGATATTAAATTCTTTCCAATTATCAAACGCTTCTTTGTCTTTATCGTTCATTTTGACTTCCTTCTATCGAGTTCTCTAATTCCTTGCTCAACTAAAAATTTAGCCTCCTGTATTAAGCAATTTATTACTGAATTGTATTGCTCAGTTCTGTTATCATGTATAGCCGATATACCTTCTAAGCAATCATAAATAAGTTTGAATTGTTCTATTGTGTCTTTGTCTTTATTGTTCATATTATGGCTCCACTTGTTCAAATTCGGCATCTGCTTCGTCTTCTATTTCATCGGCAAGAAAAGCCAATGTTTTAAGAATAGACTGAATAGAAATTCTCATTTCAGGATCAAGTTTATCGAAAGAGTAATAGGAAAAATCGTCTAATTGTTTACTAACTTTTCTTATTTTTGTTGCTACTAAATATGGACTCATAAAAAATTCTCCTCCCTAGTTCCAAAGTATTTAGAAAAAGTTTCGTATTCTGAGATAGCTCTTTCATCAATATACTTATCCCCAATTTCAATCTCTAGCCCATTCGGGGTTTTGACCCCTAAATATGACCTTCCCCCCTTTGGGCCAATTTGAGGGGCAGGATAGTCAGGACTCCAACTAAATCCGTCTAGCCGTATCAATGAAGCTGATTCTTTATCATCAAAGTAAAAAATGAAAGCTTCTTTCATACAGTCATGTAAAATATCTATGGCTTTGAAGTCGTGACTATCGTATTCGATATAGAGAGCATCATGGAGAGTAATAATTACTTTGAGACCTCTGCTTATCGCTAGGTCCACAGCTTTCCTCATAATAGACGCTCCGAAGCCTTGGATTGGCACGTTACAAACGCTTCTGAAGTTGTCATTGTCCCCAAACATATACCAACCGCAAGGAAGTTTAATCTTCCCTCCGTCCTGGTATTCATTAAGAGTTTCCATTTGTTTTTTAGTTAGCCCTTCAAAAGTTTCTTGGAACTCATCAATTTTTTCTTGAGCTTGATCTATTGTCCAAGTCTTTCCAGTGTTAGCAGTTAAGTGGCCAGCGAGCCCGTACTTACTCATGAGATAGCTTAGACCCAAGAGAATAGCTTTGAAGGTATTTCTCTCAGCTTTATATTGTTCCTTGGTCCCATCCCAAGGAACTGCCCCTACCATTTTTGCGTATTGCAGGTAAACGTCACCTGATTTATAGGCTTCAATCATAGCGTCATCTTCTGCCCACAATGCAGAGATGAGAAACTCCTCTGACCCGTAGTCGAAGGATGCAATAGCTTTTCCAGGAGGAGGGACGCATAAAGCTCGCATCCATGCCGGTTTTAGGAATAGAAATGAGGTCGAACTTGGTTGACTCCTAGAGCTTTGAGAGCCGTAGATATTCATATAAGGTCGGACTCTTTTATCCGGTCCAACGGCATCCCAGAAATTTCTCTTCTTACCAGAAGGCATAAATCCATTCATGTTTTGTTTGAGCTTTAGGTAACGCACCATTTGAGCTCCGAAATTATCTTTCGGATAGTCATGTTTGAAGTCAAAGACTCTAGTAAAAGCTTCGAGTGATAAGGATAGGTCTCCGGTATCCGTCTTAATCCAACGATCAACTTCTACATTGGCCTTAAGCCATTCTCTTGTGGCTTTTTGGTCCCAAGTAAACTTCTTATCCGCTCTTTTATATTTGAACGGCTTTATGTCAGGGAATAGTTCATTGATTTCTCTTTGGCACTCCTCAAGGATTGGCCCCACTGAAGCCGAGAAGTTCTTAGTGGCATCGTAGTCTATCGGGTAGCCCCAACTCTCCATTTTTGCCGTTATAGCTGAGTACCTACCACGTTGTAACATCTCCTCAAATAATTCCTCATCATTTCTAACCCCGACTTCCTGGTATTCTCTAAGGACTCCCTCATAAATCTTCTTAAGGAATACAACGTCCTCAGTACAATACTTTTGAATCGCTACCATTTCCTCCTCAGTAAACTCTTTATCGGAGATGATAAGGTCTCGCATAGTATTCTTATGCTCGGTATCCCTCACTTCTCCAGTGAGTTTGAAGGTAGCTTCAGCTAGTGAGTGAGTATGTTTAAATGAGCCGTAGGATTCCTCTTCAGTCCTCTCCCACTTTGGAGGAGGACGCTTAACAAACTTCTTCTTTCCGTCTACTAACTGCCAACCCCAATTCATTCGGTCATTGTGATTAGTTAAGCACCGGAACTCTAGGAAAAGGTCAATCCATTTAAAATCCAATGGCTCTAGGGATAGTGACTGGAATGACCTAGCTTCCGCTACAGCGGCATAGGCAACGATAGGAACTTCTTTGAGGTCTCTAAGGTAATACATTAGACTACTTTGAGTCTCGAAGGAGTGATAAAGCCACCACTCTTTAACTTCCCCGTTGTATTCAGTAGTGCAACACACTAAATCAACGAACTCTGAATTTACTTTCCGAAACTCGAAGTCAATGTAGAGCATATTTTTTCCTTATTGTTTGACCATTTTAAAATCATGAGGTCAAATTAGTAAAGAAATGAATAAGCATACTGAAAAATATATCATGAACATTCTGAGGCAAGGGACTATCACTTGGTCGGGTAGATTAGAGTGCCTCAATCGTGGACGCTATAAAGCTTTTGTAAACGGAAAAAAGTTATGGGCCCGTGACTGTGACGGATGCAAAACTATGCACTTACAGAAGGATAAAGATTTAGAGGTCGATCACATCGTAGAGATCGGAGGATTTAAAGGCGATTGGAATGACATTATAAACAGGATGTACTGTGAGCAGGAAAATCTTCAGGCCCTATGCTTCCAATGCCACTCTAAAAAGACTTCAAACTTTAATGCCCGAACTAGATTCGAGCGTAAAATTATAGAATAAATCCTATAGACTCTATGTAAAAATATAGAATTTACCCTATAGTAAATCTTTTAATAATTTAAACTTATGTTCTAGGTCTTTATAAAGCTCCTGTAATCTATCGTTCTCTTCGCAAGCTTTTTCAAATTGTTCTTTTAGCATCTCATTAATAGCTTTAAGCTTTTCAATCTCAGCTTCAAAAGCCGCACATTTGTCATGTGAAATCATCCGTAAATCTCCTGCACGTATTTAGAAAATAGCTGGCCACATAGGTAAGGAACTGTCCTCAGGTTATAAGCGTTAGGTCTATTCCCTTTGTGAGTGAATCCTGCTAGGTGACAAAATTCGTGGTAGAGATTACCTGCTCTTTCGTGGACCGGCATATAAAGTTTTCTTTCGTTGATATAAATTGTAGTGCCTTCAGCGTATCCAATAACAGAACTGAAGGGGTTCATAGTCTTGTAAGGCTTTAAAGTTATCTCGCATAGCTCTGCGTAGGTAAATAGATTAGACGCTACGTAGTTAGGGTCCATGAGAGTATGGTTAAATTGGCTTACGTTTTGGATTAGTTTTAGGAACTGTAAATCTTGGCAATGCTTCATAAGAATTGAAGCGGCTTTCCTTACGTTCTCATCGTTAACTTCATTATAAATTTTCATTTGTTACCAACCTATTGGAGTATGATAAGCGATTACTATGGACATAACTAACATAGCTATAAAGTATAGTGACATAATAAAACCACTGAAATTCATTTCGCTTCTCCTGTTATAATTCTCATACATTGTTGGAGTTTAAGATTGGCATGGGCCCTATCGAAGTCTACCGACTCAACCCCTTCTCTAAATCCTGCCCATCTTCCGCAGAGGAATATACTTACAGTTAGTCCTAAAATAATTGGACACCAAACCAAGCAAGAGCAATCGGTTTGTTTGCAGATTGGACAACTCATTTCTTCCTCCAAAAGTTAACGACTTTATTAGAATAAAATTTAGGTAGTGGCCCCTGATTTTCCAGGTAGTCCACGTAAGTTTGAGCGTTGAATTTAGTTGAGGAAGTCAGAAGAATGTTCTTAGACCTATGCTCTACTACAGAATACTTCTCCCACTCTTTGCAATACTCCGGAGTGGCGAACCAATAACCTTCAATTAAAGCTTGTCGGGTAAGAACAATACTTAGCATGGAACTCCTATTCAGTTGTATGGATTTTAATAAGTAAGAGTGGACATTGATATAGTAACACACACGACCCCCTGACCACTCTTACTACCTATCTTTTTTAGGTGAGAAAAGTAGACCATTTTGGAGTTACAAAATCAATTGGCTATTTACATTTTTTAGGATTGTTCAAACAATTCAATAACCTAAGCTCTATAGAATCTACATATTTCTCAAGTCTTTCGTAACTGTCAGGGTCAGTTGATATGTAGGAGGAGCATTTAGGAACTTCATAGTCTTGGTCATTGTAGGAGCAGAAGCAGGAGCCTGTATCAAGGACGATACATAGAGGAAGGTTAGGTCTATTTAACCTAGCATCATGGACGCAACTAATGCTTAGTATTAGAACTAGAAATACTGACTTCATAGAGCATCCTGATTAAAGCTTTTCTTACGTCATCGTTCTCAGCTTTCTTAATTGCTTCTATCAAGCTGAGTCTTTTTAAATCCCTCTCCTGATATTTCTCTAGCAATTTTGAGTATTGGTATCCCTGCCAATAGTCTACAAAGGTTTGAACCAATTTAACTAAGGCAGGGACCGATTCAATGAAAGCTATTAAAGCAGACATTATTTTTTCGGAGGAAGTTTAACAGAGGCGATGTAGTCTAAAGCAAAATAAATAGCTTTAGTAATCTTATGCTCCTCGATCTTCTTAACTGCTTCGTCATCTTTTTTATCAGGAGTAACTGAAGCAATAGCGTAGGCCAATGCGAATAGAGGCTTAAGGATTACTCTAAGTGATCCGATGATAAGGATAAGTCCGATGATAGGTGCAGGTAAAGAACCGGCATAAAGTTCAAGGACACTTTTGAGTCCGTCTAAAATCAATTCCATTTGTATCTCCTAGTTTAACTGAAAAATAAATTCATTTCAGCATTACGTCTTTTAACTAATCCTGGAAGTTCAATCTTCTTAGAAGTTCCTTTAGATATTATTTTAGTTATCTTTGTATAAGATAGGAAAGCTCTTTTTATTTTGGCTTCGTCATTGGCAACTAAGCCATCGTGCATTAACTTACCCTTCTGTATTACAGGGCCAGGGCCTACGTTATACATGAAAGATATTAGAGCAGAGAATTTATTGTCCCCTAAGTAGAGACCTCTAGCAGAAGCGAAGTTATCTAGAAGCTGTACCAGTTCTTTAAGGTCATGCTTCAAAAGTTCTAAGGCTCTTTCGGGAGTTATTTGTGGGTCATCTTGCTTTACACGAGTTCCGTCTTCGTACCTAGTAGTTCCTATTCCAATAGTCCAAACTCCGGCAGGGCATAAATAGGGAGTGAGTCTGAGTCCTTCAAACTCTTCAATGATCTGCAAAGCTTTGTTGTTAACGTATCTCATTTTTCAATATGGGCTTTAATATGAGCCACGTCATTGGCTATATTATCGTGCTTCTCTCTTAGTAATTGAATCTCGTGGCCATGAGTTTCGGTTCGTTCAATGACCACGGCTACTTTTGAATTGAGGTCTTTAATAGAATCTACGGCTTCACGGATAGAATCTGAAAGTTGTTTAACATAGTAAGCGGCGAAGAAACCTGCAACTGAAACTACTATGTCAAACAACTCCATAAATAATCCTTTCTTTGACTCCATTACGGAGTGAGAATAGGCTACTCCCCGATCGGCATTTGCGCAATATTTTGAGCATCTACTGCGGCTTTTAGTTGCTCATCAAGAGTATAAACCGAGCCGTTAAGTCGGTAATATCCTGCATTGATTCCGGCAGGAAGGTGAGTTTCTTGAAGTTCTACTTCAACGTAGTCTTGATAAGGGTACTCAATAGCGTCAAAGATAATTCCGTCTTGAACTTTAAAATAAAACTTTTTCATATTCCTCCTATGATTGCCCTAGTTTAGGGTTAACTATTTTTAAAACTGAGTTGTCAGGTATGTCTGAAGAGGTTTGGTAGGTAGTTACAAAGGGAGTTGTAACGTGTCCACAAGTCAAAAACTCCCCATTAGAAGCCCAAGCATTTGCATACCCGATACCCGTAGGTAATGTTACTGGATCTGTCAGCTTAGTAAATGTGGTTCCGGATTGTTGATATATTGTAATAAACGGAGAGACAGAATGAGATAAGCTTAAAAATTTTCCACTGGGAGAAAAAGAAACTCCTTGGGCTAATCCAGTAGGTAAAGTGGCAGGGTTTGCTAATTTAGTAAAAGTAATTCCGGATCTTTGATATATGGTAATAAACGGAGATGAGTCATGCCCTACCGCTAAAAACTCTCCGTTTGGAGACCAAGCAACCCCCCTACCCGTGGTTCCCGTAGGTAAAGTGGCAGGGTTTGCTAATTTAGTAAAAGTAGTTCCGGATCTTTGATATATGGTAATAAATGGAGAAACATCATGGCTAATTGCTAAAAACTCACCGTCAGGAGACCAACAACTTTTTCTGGCTACTCCTGTAGGTAAAGTGGCAGGGTTTGCTAATTTAGTAAAAGTAGTTCCGGATCTTTGATATAGGGTAATAAATGGAGTTGTTAAATGAGTGACCGCTAAAAACTCTCCGTTTGGAGACCAAGAAATATTTTGCCCGTTCCCAGTGGGCAATATCGACGGGTTAGTTAATTTTGTAAAAGTATTCCCCGATCGCTGATATATCGTCACAAACGGAGTTGTCGTATGTGCGATAGCTAAGAACTCTCCGTTTGGAGAAAAACTCCCTCCCTGACTGTCTCCGGCAGGTAATGTTGCCGGATTGGTTAATTTATTGAATGTGGTTCCAGAGCGTTGGTATATTGTAATAAACGGAGAAACATTGTGAGCTAAAGCCAAAAACTCGTTATTACAGGACCAACTACACCCAGTAACTAAGTTTGTAGGTAATGTGCTAGGGTCAGTTAATTTAACCGGACTCGTCCAAGGAAACTGAGGTATAGCTTCTACATAACTATTACCAGAGAAATCGAATTTGTTTCTTAACACAACGTCCACTTCATTTAAAGTAGTAGAAGGTAAATCTATCAAAGAGGAGCCATTGTAAAATTTAATAACTCCTTCCACGTTTAAAATATCTCCTAGGGATAATTCTAAACTTAGAGCTTCCGCAGAAGTTATTGATTCCAGATTTAAAGATTCTTTTATTTTAAAACTATTCTTAGACATATTAAGTTCCTGATCTTTTTATTTCTTTTACTACTGTTATTTTATTTTCCTCTATATCAGAAGAGGTTTGGTAAATATTTAAATAAGGAGATGTAATCCCTACTACAGCTAAAAATTCCCCGTTTAGAGACCAATCACAGTCATAAGGGAACCCCACGTCAGGTAAACTACTCAGATCAGAAATTTTAGTAAAAGTAGTTCCCGACCTTTCATAGATTATAATGTAAGGAGAATTAGGGGAAGTTACAGAAAGGAATCTTCCATTGCGTGAAAAATTTGTCCCTGCTGAGGTCCCCCCACTAGGAAGAAAACTTGGGTCTGGTAGTTTAGTAAAATTTGTTCCTGATCTTTGATAGATAGTTAGCCCTATAGGTTGTCCATGACCTATGGCTAAAAATTCTCCATTAGGAGACCAAGAAGAACTAAATACTTCAGCGGTAGGAAGTGTTGAAGGGTTGGCTAATTTAGTAAAAGTAGTCCCCGATCTTTGATAAATAGTTATAAAAGGAGAGACATAATGCCCTACTAATAAAAAACTTCCGTCAGGAGACCAAGAAGTTTCGTAAGGAGTTCCTGTAGGAAGTATTGCAGGATTGGCTAACTTAGTAAAAGTAGTCCCCGATCTTTGATAAATATTAATCCAAGGAGAAGTGTTTTGACCTAGAGTTAAAAATTCTCCGTTAGGGGACCAAGAAACCGACCCATTATAAGCAGAAGAAGTAGGTAAAGAAGCAGGGTTAGCTAGTTTAGTAAAAGTAGTTCCCGATCTTTGATAGATAGTTACAAAAGGGGTAGTGCTGTGAATTACAGCCAAGAACTCTCCATTAGGGGACCAACTAACCCCTTGAGTAGCTCCAGTAGGGAGAATGGAAGGGTTAGTCAATTTATTAAAAATGTTTCCTGATTTTTGATAGATAATTAAAAAAGGAGTTATCCCTCCAGTTATAGCTAAAAATTCCCCATTAGGAGACCACCTACAGTTAAAAATACCTCCCGGAGGAAGCGTACTAGGGTTAGGCAACTTAACCGGATTTGTCCAAGGGAACTGAGGAATTATTGTAGCAGAAGACTGTCCTGAAAAATCTTGCTGATTTCTAAAAACTACTTCGTTGTATTCAACATTATCTAATTTACTCCATTGAGACCCGTCATATATTTTTAATGCACTATCGACAGAATCAAATATGATGTCCCCCAATTCTGGAGAGTCCACTAAGGTAGAATCTACTGGAGAAGCCGTAAAGATATTGGTTTTAAATCCATTTTTAGACATATTAAACTCCGGCTCTAGTTATTTTAGGAAGGCTTAGAGCGGAGCCTTCAGGTATTTCTGAAGAGGTTTGGTAAACGTAGATTGTATTGGAACCGCTAGATATAGTAGCTATAGCTAAAAACTCACCCTTATTAGAAAAAGAAAAATACCGAACAAAACTATTGTCATTACTTATCGGGGTTGTAAAATCAGGAAGTTTAGTAAAAGTAGTTCCTGATCTTTCATAAACATTTATTAAGGTTCCACCGCCGTCAGATACCGCTAAAAATTTTCCGTTTGGAGACCAAGAGCAACTATAAGAGTTTAGAGTAGGCAAACTAGCAGGGTTAGCTAATTTTGTAAAAGTAGTGCCCGATCTTTGATATATAGTTAAGAACGGGCTGTTAATATGAGCAACGGCTAAAAACTCCCCGTCGGGAGACCAAGAAACTCCCCAACCTACTCCTGTTGGAAGAATGGAAGGATCAGCAATTTTTGTAAAGGTAGTTCCCGATCTCTCATAGATAAGTAAGCGTGTTGTCATATTTCCGACTATAGCTAAAAATCTTCCGTCAGGAGACCAACTAGAGTCATAAGGAAGATTATCAGGGACAGAACTTGGGTTTGCCAGTTTAGTGAAAGTAGTTCCTGATCTTTGATAAATATTTAAGTATATAGTAGGGGAGTTAGCGTTATGAGTAGCTAGTAAAAATTCCCCATTAGGAGACCAGGACATAAATAAAATAGTGGCCGGAGGCAAACTAGCAGGGTTAGCTAATTTTGTAAAAGTAGTTCCCGATCTTTGGTAAATAGTTAGGAAAGGAGTTGTAGCATGGCCTACTGCTAAAAACTCCCCATTAGGGGAAAAAGAACACCCATAAGTAGTCCCCGTAGGCAGTATTGCAGGATTTGCTAATTTAGTAAAAGTGGTTCCCGATCTTTGATATATCTCTAAATAGGGAGAGGCAGTTGTTGTAGTAGCTAAAAACTCATCATTGGCGGACCAACTTATTTTATAGTTTCTTGCGGCGGTGGCTGTCGGCATATTTAGTCTGACAGGGCTACTCCAAGGGAACTGAGGAACAATTCCGGCTTTTGAATCAGTAGAGAAATCTCCATAATTAAAACTAGAAGAGTTGGCAGTAGCGGTTTGAGTATAAGCAGGAGCTCCTACTTTTTGAACCCAAACTCCTGAGGAATACACATTTAAAATTCCGCTTAGGTCTACAGCTATATCCCCTTCAGAAGGAGAAGGAATTAAACTCACATCTTGAGGTATGAGAGTAAACCCATTTTTTGCTTTAAAACTTTTCGACATATTATTCCTTCACTATCCAGAAAAATATTTTAATTTTTTATACTGGGAAAGTTATCAAACTTACATACTTTAATTGTCCTACGTGCCCTGTACCTGCCAAAGAAGTAGAAGTATATTGTACTTGTCCTCCGGCAGTAATAGAGAAAGCAATCCCTACATCTTGCCCTGCGTAATCATCTGAAAATGACCAAGTTAAAGATAGAGAGTTATATACCCCTCTAAATCTACCTACCGAACAAACTGTAGTAGATGAGGTAGCTCTAGAAATAGTATATTCAAGAGTGAAAGCCAATACACTTGCAGGGTTAAATAATAATCCTGTAATAGATGTAGCCGCAGTTACGTTATCACTTATACTAAATGATACTGCGTCAGGAACTCCTCCTCCTCCAACTTCAGCTAAAACTCCGTCCACCACCTGATACATTAGTTTAGTATCAGTAGCGAAAACTAGCTGGCCGTTTATAGCCGTAGAGGCATAAGTAGTTAAAGCCGCTTCAGTATCTCTCTTAACTTCAAGTACAGTAGGGTTATTAATTGCCGGAGCAGTTAATGTCTTATTGCTTAAAGCCTGAGTATGAGTGGCAGTAATAACTTCCGACTCAGAACCAGATTGACCAATGACAAACTTACTTGCTTTAGAACTGTCATATCCAAGTAGAGCATCCGTTCCGTCAGAAACATCTACAACTATCCCTGCTTTATTTGAATTAGCTAAAGATTGGTTTCCGCCTTTATTTACTAGAATTGTAGAATCTTCTACCTGAAGGTCGGATACGTTAATAGTTGTAGTATTGCCGTTGACAGTTAAATCCCCGTCAACTACTAAATTAGTTTTAACAGTCACAGCGTCTTCAATAGCTACTTGTTCTGTATATGATGTCTCACCTAATTTTTTATTTTTAATTGAAATCTTAGAACCATGGGCAGAAGCCGTATGATCTTCTCTTGCACTAACTTCAATGATAGCAGAAGGAGCGTCTACTAGGTTACTATCATTAGAGATAAACTCTAAGCTACCTACTGAGTCCCCGTTTAAAACCTGTCCAGAGTTTGCCACTCTTTTCTTTTTTAAATTAAGCTTCGCACCTACAGTATCATCCGACTCAACTTCAAACTTCCCGTTACCTTTAACGTGAAGCTTTTCTTGAGGAGCCACTACTCCGATACCTAGTTTGCCATCAATAAGTCTCATGGCTTCAACGATAGCGTTACTAGCATCTGCCGAAATATCGAAAGCTAAGTAACTACCTTGAACTGAAGATGTAGTATTGTCAGTAGAGACCGCTTTGATTCTAGCAGAAACTACGTTTACTCCGGAGTCTCTTGTTGCGTAGAACTGAAGCTCTCCTAAAGTATCTCCGTCTAGAGTCTGACCATTGCTAGCCAATCTTTCTTTGATAAGTTTTAAAGCAGGACCCAAACTATCTTCAGATATTTTAACTACTTCAAAACTAGAATCCGCTGAAGAAATAGAAGATGTTCCGGTACTTAAGTTGAGGGTAAAGATAGTTATATCTTGAACCCCAGTATACATCTTATAGACCCAAAGATTAGAATTGGAAATATCAACCCAATAACCTCCGGCATCGAGTTCGGAAGGTCTTGAAGTTCCGCTAAAACCACTTACGACCGCTTCCTTAAAGTCATTAAGGATAGAGGCCAATTGGTTCCCCGAAGTCGTGGTAGGTACAATCGTACCAAAAATTCCTTGAGACATAATAAACTCCGTTAAATTACGGCCAGTGCCTTTCTTCCGTATCCTTTGACAGCTACATCAAATTGGCGAACAACCGGATTATTGTTAACATCATAGAAAATAATATCAAATCCGTTAAGTGATTTATTGCTAAGAACATAGTAGTCCCCAGATTGAGCATTGTCTTGGCTAATCTGAATGTTAGGGCTTGTACCTGGACCCTTGAAGCTAGGGTTATATGGTACTGAAATTGGCCCGAACTCGTCCGACACTAGGTTATTATAACTTTCTAATCTATCCGGCATATCTGCCCTTATGACCCCGTTAAATACCCGTGGAGTAACGCTTGCTACATTACTTATTAGTTTAAGTCTGAATTGAAATATCCTAGCTGTAAAGTCCCCGATCTGGAATTTTTTCCATGGGCTCCAGTTATCTTGAACCCCTTCACTCAATGGATTTACGGCACTAAGCGTTAGCCATTCCGACATAGTGTTAAAACTATCAGTACCTCTGTAATAAGTTTCAACGTCCCATGAAGCGTTACCTGCATTAGATAAAGCATCCACTTCAGAAAGTATAGGCCAGTTACTCATTAAATCGTCTAGAGTAAACCCTTCAGCTTCGATTCTCGATTGAAGTCGGACAGTATAAATCTCCCCAAGGTCTAGGAAATTAGCATAATAGTAATATCCCTCAGGGTAATACTCGTTACTTGTAGGGTCTAATTCATTAATTGTTTTAAGGATTAATGCAGACCCGTCAAACTTTACCGCCACTTTATCGCCAGTTAAGCTAGGGAAGTCATTGGTCTCCTCAAGGATATTGAGGTCAAATAATTCTGGAATGGAAGTAATAGCTTCTGCCGAGTTAAGGGATTCATTCCCATTAATATCTAAAGCTTTAACAAAATACGTCCCAGTCCGTCCTTGAACTGAAGCCGTATTGGTAATACCGCTAATCCTTGCGAATGGAATAGATGCTTCCCATGTAGCCCCTTCTGTCTTAGGAGAGTATCTCAATAGGTATTCTTTTAAATCGCTATCGAGTATTCTCGGCCATTCAAGTTGGACTACTTGGTTTGTAATATTTAAGAATAAAGAGGTCACATCGCTAGGAGGAGTTATCTTTCTTACCGGAGTAGCCGAGGCAAAAGGAGCTTCAATAAGAGGAATCTTTCTACCTGAAGCACTTACTCCGACAACTTTAAAAAAATGTTCTACCTGCAAGTTCTTAGAGTTTACGATGTATTCGTAGATACTTTCTTTTGTGTAGTCTATGAGGTTATAACCTGCTCCACTATTAACATAAACTTCAAAAGTCTCATAGGCTACTCCAGAGGCAATATCCCAATCAATATTCATGTAATATTGATATTCCCCTCCTACTACTCTCCAAGTATTGGCCACTACATGAATGTTTTGAACTGGAGGAGGAGCGGAAGTTTCGCTATCTTCTGAGTAAGTAATTTGCGGATTGTAGTTAGGTAAAGCATCGCTAGACTCCGCATCGTAAATAGCATCGGCTTTCTCAACTAAAAATATATTGGCCGATAGATCATTATTCGGAGATATGGATTTTACAATGCAGTCAAATACAACGCTTCCGACTGGGCCAATAACAATTAAATCCCCAACTGAAGGAAGGCTTCCGTCTAAGTCAAACTCGTCAGAGTCAACTACAGTCAGAGTGCTAGTTTCAATTCCGTTCAATCCTCTGAATACGTACCCGTAAGGACCTGGGATAGTATCAATAGCGTCATCAATCTTAACTCTATTACCCGTAACTGATTTAACTCTAGCTGGCCTTCCCCCAACTTTCATTACGTCTTGAGTTATTTGAACATAGTCTCCACGGGTACAAACGATATGCTCGAAGTCCACATTGATACTAATTGTTTCCTGTCTTAAACGAGCTTGGGCCATCATATAACGACCGAATCTCCAAGCTTGTTCATATTCAGTACAAGCGAATGTACTTAGTTCCTGGAACTCTGTAGCTGTTTCAGCGGTATATCCCGTGTCGTAAACAATAGCCTCATCTACTTCCCAATCTTTACTAGGAGAAACGAATTTAACTTTTAAAGCATGAGGAGGAGTAGAGTAGTTTCTAGTTGAAGAAAAATCCCATGAGTTTCTCGGAGTAAAAATTTGAATAGGGGTTGTCTTTAACTTATCAATTAACACCCCATACTTCCCGTCGATAATATTTAATGAAGCCTGAGCTCCATTACATACCGAATTTAATATAGATTGTAGGGTAGTATCAAAATCCAAAACAAAGTCACAGCTAAATCTTTTAGTTACGAATGGTAGAAGAGGGTTAGATTCTGGGACCTCGTCACAGAAGTTAGCCCACTCTACAATAGACTCCATGTGAAGCTTTGATTTAGAGATAGGCTTAGGGTTAATCTCCCCTGTCATTAGGTCACAGAAAACCCAAGCCGGATTGGAAGTCGGTTGTTTAGACCACGTTTGAGTATTAGGGTCATAGACATCTAGGACAGAAGTAACTACCGCAGATAGATTGGAGATAGCTCCGTTTAATTGGTTAGTAGCTCTTATTTTAAGGTCTAGGAAAGTGTGTCTTTTATCTGTGACAATAGGAGCCCTATCAAATCTGGTAGCAATATCAATGAAAGTTAGTTTGTCCTGTACTTGATAAGTAGCGGATGAGTAACTCCTAACCCTAGTTACTTTTATAACGTAGTCAGTGACTTCTTTAGGTTTAAATTTAATTGTAAAATATTTCTGTGCAGTTGTTTTATCTGATATGATTACCTCTCCTAAAGAAAGAGGCTTTATATAGAGGAGTTTGGAAGAGTCTGCTACAGTAGGAGTATAAGAAAACCCTCCGTCATTGTAGGCCCTATAGGTAAAAAGTACGTAAGTTTTATTTATAGCCCTGTTTAAGTTATACCTACTATAACCTGTAAGTGTACTTGGGGTTATAGAAACTACATTGCCTAGATGTACTCCGTTAAAAAATACAGCTTGCCCTACTAGGACACTCCCCGTAGCGGCTTCAAAATAAGTTCTGCCTTTTTTAAACCCGTAGGAATAGTCAGTATATCTTCTTCTATCCCCAGATGATCTCTTATACTCTACTCCGTCCTTAGAATTTAAAGAAGTATAGTAACTTCTATTGTTTATAGGTATTAAAGGAATATAAAAATCTCTAAAGACTTCCTCTTCTGCTCCTACCCCTTGGTCAAAATGATAAACGTAATTAAGATCATTAAAAGCTCTCCAGTTGCCAGGCTCATCTGCTCGTCTAAATTGAATTAATAAATCTATATTTCTATTGTAAGTTTTTCCGTTAGTAGCATAAGAGATTAATCCTTGAGGGCATACGAAATTTAAAATTATTTCATGTATCGTATCTCCCACTACTGAAGAGGCATTTCTTACTACTGTAAAATCGTCCTCGGCAACTCCTGTATCAGTGGAGTTTTTATCTAGAGCGTAAGTTACCGCTTCTTTTTCTAAGTCTCCTTTATAGTGGTATAGGCTATCCTCCAGTATTTCATCCCAAACTCCCTCATCGGTAGCCGGTTTATTGAAGTCTACTAGGACGTATTCTTTATTTGAGAACTCTTCAATAGGAGTATTACCTATTTTAATATCCGATACGAGTGAGGGCCCAAATCCAAAGTCATAAACCCCGTAGAAATATTGGACTAGGGATTTAGTTTCTGGGTCGGGTTGGATATCCGTATAAGGGTTAGCCGCTATTAGAGGGAATATTCTATGAGTCCCGTAAACTTTAGGGACGGCTCCGAATTTTTTAACAGAGTTTGATTGGCTTGTAATAGAGTACATCTGGGAATCGGCAGAATCTAAACTACCGATTCCTCCTAGCCCAGGAAGTTCCGGAGGAGGGATAAGGGAATTTAATAATAGAGTAGAACCTATTGATACAGTTGCAGTAAGAGCGGCGGCGGCTACAGGACCTAAGTAAGCTTGCCCAAAAGCGGCGGCGGCTATCGTAAGGGCAATAATCGCCACAGTTTTAAATAGTTGAGCTCCTTCTCCTCTAGCGATTATCGGAGCTATTAAAACTTGATCTTCTTCTTTAACTACGACTATTGTCCAAAGTTCTTTTTCTATCTTAAGTCCGTTAATCAAAACTTGGAAATGACTTAATATCATTTCAGAATCTTCATAACCATTAGATGTAATAGTTCTGACTGCTAGGGATTGGACAGTCTCATTCTCTTTAAAAGGAATCTCTATAGATGTTTCAGAAAAAGCGTTCTTTCTAAGTAATATCATATTTTACCCTGTAAACCCCTACGATAAGTTTTTCCCATCGGGAAGTTCTTTCGATCAAACAACCGCTATGTTTAGAGGTATGAAGCATCATTCCCTCTCCCAGATAAACGGCTATATGGGACTCCACTCCAAACAATTTAATCAACAATAAGTCTCCGAATTTACGTTCTTTGACTTCCACAAAGTCTTCCATACTATCGTAGACAATGCTTTTAGCTATGTCTCTACTTTCTGGGACAGTTTCATAGTATTGCTTTAAATCGACATTGAAAACTATTCTATAGAAATCGCATACGATACCCCAACAATCCTTTTCGGAGTAGGGAACCCCTATGAGTTTAGAATAATCCGGGATACAATTTTGGGCTATATTTTTCACTTGTTAACTCTACGTTTAAAAAACTATCTAAGTAGAGTCTAGCACTTACGACGCTCTTATTGTAAGTAACATTTCGCATTTTAAGTTCGTCCAAGGTAACTTGAACATCGTTTGGATTGCTAGATAAAATCATTTCTATTTTAACATCAATAGGGGTTGTCACTGTACGCAGTTCGTCAATTAAGTCTCTAGACACGTTATCGAAATCTATAGCCACTTCCCTAGTAGTCTCCCCGTCATCGGCAGGAAGTCTTATCTTCATCGGGAAAGCGGTAAAGGTCTGCCCGTTGCTAACAATATCCTCTGAGTTATTTACTAGCCTAACAGTAGTGAAACTTGGATGAGTCAGTGTTACTAGCATTAAGAAAGGTACGTCACTTTCCTGGGCATATAGTTGAGCCAATAAAGCAGGGGAAAGTTGGTTACTCACGGAAGTTCTTCCCATGTGAAATCAATCGTGAAGTTTCCCCCTCCGATAGATTGGACTCTTGCCGGTCCTTTAAACCTCCACTCCTTAAGCTCCTTAGTAATAGGATGCTCGAACTCAAAAGGGAGAGTCCCTCCGTTAAGAGTTGTATTGTAGAAGGTATAGAAGGTAGTAAATTCGGAAGTTGTTACATAGATAGAGCCCGACATAGTGTTAACGGACTTTGTGAATCTTCTTCTGACCTTCTGAGGGCCAACGTCCATATCACTTCTTAAAGCGGTATCGGCTATCTCGTAACCGAAGTTAGATTCTGAAATTAATTGTTGGAGAGTTGAAGGCCATATCTGGGCCATACTATGCTCCTCTTCTTCTTAAGCCGTATTGTTGGCTCATTTGACGATCAAAAGCTCCGTTAGCAAAGCCCTCTTTAACTTTATTTACAATAAGAATATCAATAACTCTATCGCCATTAGCATTAGTAGATTCTCTTTGTTCTGTTTCTGCTCCGGATTGGTTAATTACATTTACAACTACGTTACTTGGAGCGGCTTTAACTCCTAAGTCCCCATTAGCTCCACGTCTTAAAGGGAGGATTGCCTCAGGACCGGCTTCTCCCATAACCCCTAGCTTACCTCCTCCATAACTAAAAGGAGTAGCTCCATTAACGACTCCTCCACTAGCAAAGAATCTTGCTCCCGACCCCATAAAAGCAGAACCTTTAGCTGATTGAAGTCCGCTATACTCACTCGATCTTCCTCCGTAAGTAGTAGGGGCTCCAGAAGCGGCTCCTGCCGTAGGAGATATAGCTCCTAAGATACCTTGGGCCAATGGACGGATGATAAGTGAACGAATAATAATTCTATTCAAGTCCTCTAATACTGAAGCAGTAAACTTTCTCCAGTTATACTTACCTGTATTAATAAATTCCATCATTGAGTCTTCTAAATGTCCAAAGACTTGAGTAACTCCGTTAGCTACGTTTTGAGAGATAGTCCCGGCAGATTGGATATAGTTATTTACTCCAGTAAATAGAGCGGAGTTAGAATTAAACTCTTCGCTAAGACTAACTATTTCTGCGTGGTATTCTGCAACACTAATCTTTCCGCTCTTAAATTCATTATTTAACTCTTGAAGTTTTGTAGCGTTTACCTGGCTAATATATTCTTTCAGGTTAATAGAGCCTTGAGCTATCTGTCTGTTATATTCTTCTATAGCCAAATCAGACATACCCTTATTTAAGTCGTTTAGGTTTATCTTACCTTCCTTAAAATCCGCTGAGAGTTTGTCCATTTGTACGCTTGAGAGAATCCTAGAATATTCTGCTACATCTCCGTACTCACCAAACTCTCTATTGAGACCTCTTAAATCAAATTGAAATTCTTTTACGTTATTCTTTAATTTACCGAACTCAATTTCTTTAAGTCTCTTATTATATTGCTCTAAATCTAAACCGCCCTTTTTATAGTCTTCATTTAGGTCTTCTATTTTTAATTGCCTTAATTCTTTATTGTACTGAGCTACAGTTATAGACCCACTCATTTGTTTTTCATTCAACTCAGCTAGAGCTTTTTTAAAGTCAAAAGCACCTTTTGAGACTTTCAAAAGACTTCCGCTAGTAGAGTCAAAAAGCTTTTCTATCGGGCCTAAAGAGTTCTTACCTGAAACTATTTCATCAAACAACTTACTATAGGAATCATAAACTTTTCCGTTAGTGTCGTTCTGTAATACAAAACTTCTGTTTAATTGTTTTTGAGCAGAAGCTAAATCTTCTGCGGCTTTCTTCTGAGCGTAATACTTCTTTTGGAAATCAGGAGTTCTAGAACCCACAGTAATAAATTCCCAAAGAGAATCCACAGCACTTAGTACACCTTTTCTAAAGTCAGTAATAGTAGAAAAAGCTAATACGAAAGAAGTCACAGCGGCAGTAATCGCTAAGGGTAGACTTATAAAAGGGGCTATTAACGCACCTACCGCAACGGCAGTATTTGCTAATGCTCCTCCTATGGAACCTAGATAGGCTACAGTAGGACCTATAGCTACGGCTAAAGTAACCCAAGCAGTTTTAAGGGCTAAGACTGTTTTAACTAATCCGGCTATTCCTGCCCCCAGTAAAATTAAATCTAAGTTTTTAAAAGCTAAGTCTACAATCTTGATAGCCTTTTCAGTAAGTCCAAACTCTTTATTAACTTCTACGAGTTTGATTTTTAAGTCGTTTAAGTTTCTTGTTAGAGCATCTTGAATAGTAGGCTTTAGCTTTTCTGCGGCAGAGTTTAAATCCTTGGCCCCTTCAGATACTGCTTTTAGGAAATCAACGGCACTAATCCCGTTTTGTTTTTCAGCGAATTTTAATAGCTCACCTCTAGTTACCCCTAGCTGTTTTGCTAGTAGTCCCCCGATAACCACGTTGGCTTCTAAAACCGATCTCAATTCTTGACCACGAATTTGTCCAGATGCAAGTCCTTGAGATAATTGAATTGTTGCCGCTGTAGCTTCAGAAGCAGTAGCTCCTGATAGCCTAAATGTCTTTTGTAAATTGTCCGTTAGTGTTATTAATTCTCTCGAAGAAATACCTACGTCAGATAGGGCCATACTTAGACGACTGTAGATAGTTGCAGAGTCGTCAATCGAAGTATAGTTGGCATTGGCTACTGAGGTTAAATCTTTTAATCTAGCCGCCGCACCAACCGCACCGCCTTCAGTAATGGTTAGTCGGTCTCCAAGCTTCTGCATGGCATCGGAAGCTTGAACCACTTCTCTAATCCCTATTCCTGCAAAGCTTAATCCCTGAATAGCTAGGAAAGCATTTCGGAAAGAAGACATAACTTGAGTAGAGCTTTTAATGCTCTTGTTAACCTCAGAGAATCCTCTAGCAATAGTCTTTAAAGACCTATCGCCTTGAGTATCAATTTTGATTTCAATTCGCCTTACTTGGCTTTCTACTGCCATCTTCTTTTCTCATCTTTTTATTTTCGAGTTCAATAATCTTCGAGTCCATAAGACGAATAAAATAAAGGAAATCGTCAAACTCCTCGACATTATAGATTTTAGAGTAGTCTACGATTGCCGTAAAGGGAATAGGGCCAATGCCAAATCCTTGATTTCTACAGCTTGAAAGTTCTCTGAAGGCATCAATATAGAAAGCAAAGGGCTCTACGTTTGGGGCAATATCGTCAGGTAATATTTTACCCTTGGACAGGAGACTATGATAGAAGTCTACCCTATCGCCCCATTTGTAGGACCACTCAATATATCGAACTAAAAGTTTCCCAAGTCTTCTTTAAAAGACTCCATTTCACTACAGTATTTAAACAGAGCATTAAACAATTCAGGGAGTGTAGTAAATAGTTTTACGGCATTGTCGAAGTTAAAAGGAAGTTCTTCGCCCTGTTCGTCTTTAACTCCCTTCCAAGAGATAAGGCAAGAGTCTACGAATACCTTCGCCATAACTAAGTTAGTCTCTTCGATTCCTAGTCTATTAGACTCGATTAGTTTTGCGTAAGGCTTATGGTACTTGGCCATAGATTGGTTAACTCTTTGTGCGTTACTACCGCCGAATCTTCTTAAGTGAAAAGAAATATCTGAGCTAACATCAAACCAAACACCCTCTTTCTCAAGAGATGAGTCAGTCTTAAATAGTGAATCTAAATTCGTTTTCATGGAGTCCTCCTATTAGTGGTATTCCCATCATTGCAATAGAGGATTTTAGAGTCAAGAAATAAAAAAAGGGAGAGGTATTACCTCTCCCAATAAGCCTATTTGATTAGCGAGAACACGCTACCCCAGGGTTAGTTTTGAAGGCTCAACTCTAGGATAGATTAGCCCCTATAGATATACAATGCAGATTCCCCGTTAGCTCCCACTTTAGCTGTACCCGTCATTTCAATAGAAATTTGTTGGTTAGCACCGCCAGAAGCAGGGTCAGAAAAGCTAGTCTGAATAGCAGGGAGGTAGAAGCCGTAGAATCCTCCTGCGTTCTTAACCATGAAACCTAGAGCGAAAGGCTCTTGGCTTAATTTTTTAGCTAGGAAGTTCCAGTTATCGTCAGCTAAGTAAGCTGAGATAGATACTTCAATTGAAGCTTCACCTGGAGAGTAGTCTTTAGGAGCCGCTTCCCCGATACAAGTCTGAGCTTGCATATTGTTATTCAAGCTTAATGAAGCAGATTGAATACAGAAAGTAGCTTCGTCTAAAACTCCAGTAGAAGAAGAGTTAACGAAAGGCATATCAATAGAGCCGTTGAAAGCGTTAGTTGTAGAGGCAGGAAGAATAGTTCTTCCGTTAGTAGCAAACTCTACCGCAGAGTCAGCGGCTTGATATTTAGTTCCGTTGAAGCCTACAGTACCCGTTACGATTTCTCCGTAAGCGATATTGAAGCTAAGAGTGTTAACTAATTGACCTTTATAAAGTAGGGCTTTGTCAGCTAAATCTAAGAAAGCTTTTTCCATTGTAAAAGATTTCTTATTAGCTCCGATCTGAAGTCTGTCTGCTCTCTGATAAGAAGTTCCAGAACCTACTTCGTCTACTACTGCTCCGTTAGACTCATTGAAAACAACTTTAATTTCTAAAGCTGAATTGATAGCTACAACTTGAGCCTGAGTATTATTAACAGAGTTAGAGAAACCAGAAAGAGAAATAATATCTCCAACGTCCAATGTCGCATTGAAGTCTCCTGAAGCTCTTGAAATAGTTTTAGCTACTGAATCAATCTCTAGGTCTACAGATTGAGAAGCTTGAGTATCCCAATCATTGAGCATTGCAGATTCCATGAACTTCTCAAGACCTGCATCTTTAGCAAGTTCAAAGTTAACTTCTCCGGCAACTTCAAGACCAACGGCAATCTGGCCAGAACTCATCCTGTCCGAACGAATTTGTTGAGACTGAGTTGTAGTAGGAGTACCTGATAGAGACTCCGAGGTGAAACGTACTGTTTCAAAGTCACCTGCTACAGGAGTTTCCCCTAACGTGGCTTCTTCAATGAAACTGACTCTTACTAAGTTTGAGCTTGACATATTGCATTACTCCTTCAAGTGGACGATTTAGCTAATTCCTCCACTAAGTTTCTATTATTCTAAATTGATTGACAACTATAAGTCCAAGTCCCTGCGGTAGAATAGCGTTATTGCCGCCGCAGTATATCCGCTTTCAAAGTTTAGGGTTATCCCTTCTCCGAAGTTAGGAGGGCTCACTTGTTCGATTATAACAGTATTGTTTATTCTTCTTCCACGGAATTTATCTCGCAACGCTTCTGCTCGGTTAAGAATGGCTTTATGCCCTCCAAGCTGAGATACCGCTACTACATGGATATAGATAGCTCCGATCTCTCGGAAGCATCCTTTATTATTTTGGGATTGGATAGATACTGGAATTTCTTCGTTACCTAAGAATTGAACCCCAACCCAATTATCGTTCAAGGTTATATTATTATGCTCTAAGAGGTCTTCGAGTTCCTCGAACTGAGCAGTTAGGTCAATTATAGTTTCTTCTGGAAACTCAGTTTCCAAAAAGGTGATAATAGAATCTCTTACGAATTTAGAACTCATTGTAACATTCCTCCGGCATCTGTTAATCCTGCCTGTACTGCTCTAATTATAATAGTTGGGAAAATATAAAACTGTCCGGCATAGCCTTTCTCTTTAGCTTTCTTACCATGGAACCTTGTTAACTCTAAGGGCCCTTCTATTCCTATTTTATTTCCAGGAAGTAAGTCGAATCCCATGTAGACATTCTTTTTAAACCTTCTTTTAACTGAGGAGTAAGCCATAGCATAAGCTCCGTTAGGAACTCCTACTGTTTTATATCCTCCTTTCTTCTTTTTTCTCCTAGCCGTTTTTGGCTTTTTCTTCTGCCTAGTTAGTCCTAAACCTTCTAGCTTTCTCGCATAAGGCTCAATGTTAACAAATCTAATTATGTCGTTAGGGGTGAAATCTGTTTTAGTTTTTAACCAAGCTTCTAGTGAGGGCATACTATCCGCTATTTTATTTCCATTGAAAGTAACCCAATTACCTCTAAAATACCTTCCCGTACTATTAGGGGAGTAGTATAGAATTTTCCTATATGTCTCTACTATGATTTCTCTAAACTGAGCTCTAGCTACGTATTCGATTTTACCTAGAGGATGTACGTCAGCAAGTTTCTTATTAAATTTATTGTCTACGATTAAAGTAGGCTCTTTATCGAACCCCCTAGATTGTTCGTCTTTCAAAACATCTGGGGCAATAGTTATCAAAGCGTTCTTAGTAAATAAAAGTAAGTCGGCTAAAGTTTTTCTTCCGTCGAAGTCATTAGTCAAGTCATAGCCCGTAGCATTTTTGCCACTGTCTTTAATGAAATATGATACGCTGAAGTTTGCCGCTCCCACTAGCTAGTCCTTATCCTAAATCCTAAGATTGCTCCTCCGAAGTCATACATCTCTCTGACCTCAGATATGATACTTATACCTAACTCAGGGTCTTCCAATCTATCCCCTCTTTTAGGAATAGGGAAAGCCGCTTGATCTAAGTTTGTTTTGCTAATGATAAATTCTCTTCCGTCTATAACAGTCTCTTCTGGGCCAGATAAATGCCTGAAGTAGTTCGAGGGGCTTATCTTTATATTTCCTGCGTAAGGACTTCCAGGACGTTTGATAACAACTTCCCTAGAGTGGATATTAATTAAATAATGAAAAGCGTTCTTAATCGACATAGGTTATTCGGACAGAACCAATAAAGGCTTGTTCGCTCCTGAAGGCATCTAGTACGTTCACATGGTTCCCTAAGATAGAACCGAAGTGAGTTTTTCTTTCGTTGTTTTGAAGTGAGTAGTCGAAGTCAATCCCGATAGTTCCTGGAATTGAAATACGTTGAATATCGCTTCCGAAGTTAAGGTCAATGCCGTTAACTTTTTTATTATATCTCTCTTGAACTACGGCATAAACAACCGAAGTAATGAGGGCAGGAATCTCAGCATAGCCGGCAGAATAGGTAACTTCCAAAATATCTCCAACTGAAAAGAAACTACCCGTACAATTATTCTTGTTAAGTATTCCCGTAGGTTTATGAACTCTATAGTCTTCAATCTCAACTCCTATTGAGTCTGCCTCATTAACCTTCTGCACTACTTCAATCAAGTCAACTACAGGATACATGGCTAGAGGGATAATCTTTAATTGATCGTCATGGCTAAAATCTTCTCTATAGAAAGTTTGAAGATAATCGGCTTGCTCAAACTTACGATTGCAGTATTGCTCAATAGCATCCGAGACAATGGAAATTTGAGTAGTGAGAAAAGCATCGAACTCAGTTGTACTATTCAATCCTAAGTAAGCTTTCATGTCATTTAATGTAACTAGCATAGATACCTCTTATCCCTATGGTATTTGTAAACGTGTCCCAATATCAACAAAGAATGAACTATCAGATAAAGCCTGACCAATACTCACGGCATATTGTCCGGAAGTGGTAGGCTTTACAGTAGTTAAAGCTCCTGGAATACTTGAAGAAAGCCAATAATCTTCTTCAGTATCTAAACCTGCTAAGGCCAGCGAGCTTATTCCTTTTAGTCTTATATTACATATAGTGTTGGCTTGCTTATATTCTACGAACCCTAAGACTTTAGAATTTTGTTTTGAATCGGCTAAAGCGTTAAAAGCCACTCCTAAATTATCCACTCTAACAAAAGCCCCTTGGTAAACCGAAGGGTCACATGGGAAATCTTTAAGGAGGTATTGGTCTTTAACAGATATATCTATTTGAGTAACCAGAGGAGAATTATAGTTAGCTATCCCCGGTTGAACTTCAGATATAAACTCCCAGTCTGACATATAGGTTAAAGTTGTTAACTCGAAGTCAGATGAGTAATTTAAAGTATTGGCCTTAGAGGACATTACTACATCATTAGATAAAACCGATATTCCAATCTCACCTAAAGTAAGGTCTGAAACAATCTGATCTATCTCTGCTTCCGTGTAGTATCTAGCATCCCCTCTAGCTTCTGTTAGGTACTGAGGGTGGTCGTCAGCGTCTAGGTTTAGTAGGGTTGAGTGATTGTCATTTAAAGCAGAACTAGAAACAGGCTTATCGTAATTATGTCTGCAATCCTCAACGAAAACTATTCTACTATGTACCGAATTGTTATAGGTCGTAGAAGTTTCGTAGTAGAGGATATAGAGGAGCTTCATTTCTGGAGAAGGTAGAGCTCCGAAATCTATTGCTTCCCATGCGGCTAACTGTCTTGCTTCAGTTATTGTCTGATACTGAGCTTGGCCCAAGATACCAATAACCGGATTAATAATATTTGTAGTGGCAAAAACATAAGTCACTAGGACTTTGTTGTTTGAAGGAGCTTCAGTTAACTGCCAACCTGAGCCGTTATAGTTATTGTACTTGGCCCGTTCTATTCCAAAGATTAAAGGGAAGTCATTAGCCTCTGTCTTCTTCCAAATATCTCCCTGTCTATACCAGATAGGGAGATGAGCATTAGGGTCTAAAATCTGCTCGAAGTTATTTGAAGGGGCTACTGAATTAGTTATGCTTACTTCAATATCCTCATCCGCAATCTTCATATTGCTCAAAGATATTTTAGCGTGAATATCTAAACTTCCGTTTCCTATAGAGTAGGCTACATCGGCTCCGGATACTAACTGAGTCCCTCTAGTAGTATGTAGGTTTTTATGAGTAGCTGAGTCCATGGTAATACCATGCCTCTCATCTCCTATCCCTACTGCCTTCCCGTCCTCTGCATCAAAATATAAATAACCGCAGTAAGCTACTGAGGTTATAAGGAAAATATCGAAAGTTTGAACAAAGTGTAATTCTCCCAGTCCGTTAATGTAGAAATAATAGTTTCCGGATTCATTAGGGATTACTTGAGAAAGAGTTTCAGTTATGACTATTCTTTGACCTAGTACATAGACCACAAACTCAGAAGCCGTTGGACCTATTACAAATCTTCTATCAAGTTCATTAAACTCTATGAAGCTATCTGTTCTATTAACAAATCCTGTAGGCTCTCCGGTTTCAGCAAATAGAGTAGGGTCCCAAGTTCCTGCTGGCCCTTGTTCTCCTTGGATACCTTGAGGCCCGACAAGGGAAAGAAGCCACTCTTCTTCAGTACCTACGAATCCGTTCTCTACTGCTATCTCATAAGCAGAATCCCCAGGAGGACCCTGAGTTCCTGTACCGCCTCCCCCTCCTCCAGAGCTAACTCCAGTAGGGTAATAGAAGACAGTGTCGCCTTTAGGCAGTTCTATTTTATCTGACTCTATTTCAGAGCCGTCACTCATCTCGAAAATTAAACTGAAGTCTTTGGTCTTGGAATCTTGATCTACTTTTACATCGGTAATTATTGGAGCGTCTTTTCCGTCTTCTCCGTCCTGACCTTTAGGGCCGGTCAATCCCTGTATTCCTGGAAGTCCTCTTGGACCTATAGGACCAATTTTACCTTCGGGTCCAATTGGTCCAGTTTCTCCTTGGATTCCTTTTTCCCCTTGAATACCTTGCTTACCTCTTTGACCACGGGCCCCTTTTAGTGAGTGCCTTTCGTCATCGGTTAATTCAGAAAACTTTAATTTTAGTCCGTCTTTCTCTGAGTCAGTTAGGTCGCTAAATTTTAGCTTTAGGTCTGGGGCCAATGCCATAACTGAGTCAGCTACCGCCGATTCAATTACTTCCTTAGAATCCTCTAATGAGAAATCCCTTCCTGGTTTACCCCTTTGACCTCTAGGACCTCTGAGCTTTTCTTGTTCTTCTTCTGTGAGGTCTTCAAACTTTAATTTTAAATTAGGGAGAAAGTTCTCTACTGTCTTAGATACTTCTTTCTCTATGGTTTCTTTTGCTTCTTCTAGGGAAAAATCTTTTCCGTCTTTTCCGTCCTCTCCCTTAGGTCCTTTCAATTCTGATTTATCTTCTTCGGATAAATCTGAAAACTTTAGTTTAAGTGAAGGGGCTAAATCAGAAATATGGTTTCTGATTATTGTATCTATTTGTTCTTGGTAAGATATGAAATCGAAATCAAGTCCGTCTTTTCCGTCTTGGCCTCTTTCCCCACGCTCTCCTTTTAGGGAAAGCATTTGTTCTTCAGTCAGCTTTATTTCTGGAATATTTTCTATGACGAAAGAGCGAATAGTTTCTTCGTGATCTAATAGGTTAAAGTCGTTTCCGTCCTTACCTTTTAAACCTCTCTGACCTTTTTCGCCTTGAGGGATAACCAATTTTGAAACTGCCTCGTCAACCAATGAGTCAACTAGGGCAATCAAGACTTTACTTTCCACTTTCACCTACTACGCATAAAGCGAGTTTAGTTTTGTGATATACGTTTAGTTAGATAAGCCGCTACTGCCTGATCTACTGGACTAGGTTCTTGGCTCTCAGAAGGACTATCCTCAGGGGAATCGTTCTTGCTAATTTGTGAGTCTATAACTTCGTCCATTCTATCTTCAGGGGTAAAATTATTTGTGGCAATGAAAAATCTATCGCCACCTTCATAAGGAGCTAATCCTTCTTTTTCTCTAATTTCATTAGGAGTCATTGCTCCTATCTGCATCATATTTTTAAAGTAGGTAGAGCGAGTTACGGCATCCCCACGAAATACTGCATACAAATCTAACTCAGTTCTCTTACCAGAATTTCTTCCGTTTAAAAGTTTCATATCGGCTTCAGATTCTAGGTTTCTTGCCCAAGCGTCTAAAGTGTCAGTAGCTACTTCTAAGTTAGCGTGTTCGATATTATTGAACTTAGCTGAATCAGAGTCAAATAGTTTCGTAGGAGGAAGTCCAAGGAATCTAGCGATCTCTACAACCCCAAACTTACGAGATTCAAGAAACTGCAATACGTCCGGAGAGTGGGATACTGGAGAGTAGGTTACTCCTTCCTCAAGAATAGCAGTTGAGCCTGTACGTCTTCCTCCTTGGTTTTCTTTCCAAGATTGAACTAGACGAGCATAGGCCGCATCGGACATTTTACCAGGATGAGCGATGATACCAGAAGGCATACCGCCATTAGCGAATAGGGCATTGGCAAACTTATCGGCTCCTAGAGAGATACCTAGAGCTTGCATGGCATAAGGGATAACCCCTAAGCCTTGGATTGAATCTTTGCTATGGTGATTTCTAACAACGAAAATATCTTTCGGTTGAAGGTAAACAAAATCCTGTCCCACATTCCCATTAGTGATCTGGTAAACCAGTTTACCGGCTTCAGTTCTAACGGCAGAAACTCTATTAGGGTTAAGAGGCCAAAGCCCTTTAACTCGTCCGTCAAAAGTTCTTTCGATTTCAGCGTATCCGTTTCCGTGGATAAGGGCACATTGAATAAGGAAAGTCTTAAGATGATAAGAAGTCATTTCTTCATTAGGTGAGACATTGAGAATATAGCTAATATCATTATCAAGAATTTGATTATTAGCGTCCTTAACTTCCCAAGGAAGTTTAGCTATCTGAGTAGAGATATAGATTACACCCCGATAGAAAGCAGATACTTCCATAGCAGTATCGGGATTGACCACGCTACCGCCAGAAAACCCAAGAGGTCTTCTAGGTACTGCCGGGGCATCTTGAGGAACTTTATTCCTAAAAAAGTTAAAAAATTTCATGCTTCAACCTTACTTAGAAGATTTAATTTCCTTCTTATTCTCTTTCTTTAAAGGCTTCTTGACAACTTCTACGTTGGATTCGATAGGCTCATTAATCTCTTCTTTAGGGCTTTCTTCAACTTGAACCACTTCTTGTTTTGCAGGAATTGGTTTGATAGGTTCGTCTACAATTTCCGCACCTCTTTTAATCCACCGAGTCGCAGAGCCGGTTTCGTCAGAAATGTCATATACTTGACCTGCTTTGAAAACAACTTCTCCGCTTACAATTCCGTCCGTTTTAAATAATAGTTTTGGCATAGTGAGCTCCTATAAAAAAGGGCCAATTAATGGCCCTTAGGGACAGGCCCCTAAGGGACCTGTCTTTAATAAATCAGAAATTAAGCTCTGTCTGCAAGAGTTACGAAAGCTGACATAGAGTAGCCACCGAACTGAGTAGAAACAGGAGTAGAGAAAGGAACTTTACCATCAAGTCTCATTGTGAATTTGAAAGATTGAACATCGTAATCAAACTTCAAGTGAGCAGATACAGCTTGCTTCATTCCACCGGCTTTAACGATAGAATAATAATAGCTTAGGTCAGCGAAGATAATATCGCCGGCCTCACCTAGAGCAGGGAGTGAACCGAGCATAGGGATAACTGGACGACCAAGAAGTAAAGCGTAAGGGCTTTGGTTCAATTGAGAACCTGCGGCTAGGTAAATGAAATTTCCATTGTCATCTACAAGGCTACGGAGTTGTTCTTCACAACCTGCGTTAACATACCATGCAGCTTGACCACGAGAAGCAGGAAGCATACGGCTATACATTTTGATAATGTTACGAGCAACGATTGTGTCAGCGGCTTGGCCAGCTTCTTTTGGAACTTCGATTTTGAAAGAAGAACCGAGGATACCGGCAGGTTTACCAATTCCGTTACCAGAAATGATAGCTTCATTGATTTTGTGCATGATAGCACCTGGAACCATTCCACGCATATAAGACTCAAGAGCTACAGCGTCAGAAGAAAGTTCTTCAGTGATATGAACAAGAGCGGCGATCTTGTTAAGTTTGAAAGATACTTCTGAAAGAGTGTTAGGAGTAGAAGCGGCGATCTGAGCGTTCTCTCCAACCCATGCCGCAGAAACACCGCCGTTCCACGGCTGAGATTCATCTTTAGGCATAGTAAGGTTATTTGAGCTAACTACGAATTGGCGAGTACGAGCAAGTAAAGACTCGTCAGACTCAAGACGCTTAGTAACGTCAGTCATGAACTCGTCAGGAACTAGGAAACCGCCTTCAGCGTCAACTCCAGTAGACATTGTGTTCATGAAACGCTTATCAATTTCACCAGTTGCGGCTTTCTTAACAGAGCCAAGGAAGTCTCCGAAAGCTTTGAAGCCGTTATTTTTTGGAGCAGATACTTCTACTCTTGTAGTAGCTTCTGGAGCAGTTTTACGAACTGAAGTAGAAGCGGCGGCTGTCATAGCGGCTACTTTTTCTTTAGCTTCGATGTTCTTTTTAAGACCTTCAAACTCTTCGTTAAGGCCGTTGATTGTTTCAACGTCTTCGTTTGTGAAATCTTCAACTGCTGAGTATTCAGCTAGTTTAGCTACGATTTCGTTAAGACGGGCTTTCATTTGTTCTAGATTCATTTTCCTTCTCCTGTGCGAAGTTTCTATTGTTAAAGTAAGCTACGCACCGGGGCGAGCTTCAACTTGGGTTACTTTTTTAAAAACTCTTTTGCTTTATTATTAAACTCTCTGAGCTTCTCTCTGACAAGCTCATTTTGGGTTTGAATTTTAGGCTTATTCTTTAACCAGTTACAAGACTCAATAGCAGAAGCGGCAAGTTGCAGGGTTTCTTCTGCCTTAAACTTAGAATCGGCTAAACCCATATTCATGGCTTCTTCCGAAGTGTACCAAGTTTCTTCTGCTAGGGCCTTAGAGACTTCAAGTCTACTCATACCAGTTTTGGCTACGTATATTGAAATCATTTGTTCTTCTATCTTATCTAAAATGCTTATCATTCTTTCAAGGTCATTTGAATTTCCCATGACCCCTACCATTGGCTTATGAATCATTACCATTGACCCGTCCCCAACGATAACTTCGTCAGCGGCCATGATAATAACAGAGGCTATGGAAGCCGCTAGTCCGTCAACGTAAGCAACTACCTTTCTTCCATTTTTCTTTTCAGCTTTGATTTTCTCGTAGATGCTCATGCCATCAAAGACAGAACCGCCTGGAGAGTTTACTCTTAGGTGAATCTCTTTAACGCTAGAAGGCAATTTCTTTATTTCTTCTGCAAATTGTTTTGCAGATATGGAGTCGTCAAAAAATGATTCTCCGATAGCTCCGTACAGGAGGATTTCAGAAACCTTTTCTCCCTTATTAATAATTGAGAGTTTAGGTTTAGAATTTTTAATATCAATTAATTTAGGCATACCGCCCTCCTAGTCTATAACAGTATTCTAGTATTTTAGCTTATTCAAGTCCTCTTGGAGTCTTTTTATGCACTTCTCTAGAGAGGATATTTGTCGAGAGTTTCCGTCTTGTTTCGCTAGGACTAGACTATTTTCTAGCTTCTCTAGCGAAAGCTTTATGGATTCTTTTTTCTTCTTTTTTAGATCGGAAGACATTTTAGTTTAGAGCTTCTACAATTACATTAAGCTCTGTCGCTAATATGTTTAAAGCACTTGATGTATTGTTTACCCACATCTCTACATAGTCATTCGTAGTCATTTCAATAATGGCCTGACAAGGAAATGCTTCGTTTCTGTTAATCGCTGAAGTAGTAGCTTGTGCTTCTGACTCTGCAATAGTTACACCATTTTTGGCTATCCTAACTAGAATAAGAGCGTTGGCAGTTGTGACTGAGTTAGCAGAAACAAACGCAGTTACTTTAAATGATCTAACCAAGCCGCCAGTGTAAGTAAGTCTGTTTGAAGTATGGGAAAACTTCTGGTTGATCGTACTAGCTGTGGTAGTTCCAAGAATTTTCTCAAATACGTTTTGAGTTACAATAGGGTTCTGAGCCGTGTTGTTTGTATAGTACATCTGACCAATAGCCGATGAGTTAACAATTCCTTTACAGTTTGAAAAGAAAGCTTTGTTATCAGTGTAAGTTACACCGCCTGTATAAGTGGCTCCCCCTGAGAAGTTAACAGTGTCTAGAATATACGATTCTACTGGGATTACGGCAGAAGCATTTACGTTAATTGCCGTTGCTCCACCGAAAGCCACGAATGAACTATAGATAACTCGAATACGTCTTGTGATTGTTAGAGTAGCAGGAAAATTGAGAGTCGTCTGAGCCGCTATACCTGAAAACAGGCAGTTAACAAACCCTACAGTCCCAATAGTCCCGTAGAATGTCATGTTAGCTGAGTTTAACAAAGCACAGTCTGACATAATAAAGTTTGAATAGTTTGCAATAGTTCCGACAATAGCACAGTCAGTAAAGTTCACACCGAACCAGTCTAATGCAGTAGTGGCAGAAAAAGTTCCGTTTAGATTTAAAGCAGTTCCATGAGTAATCGTTAAGTTCCTCATTGGAAGAGAGTAGATAGAGGTTATCAATGCCGTAGAGGCAGAGAGTCCTGTAGACTTTAAGATACAGTTCTCAGAGGAGCCTCCGAGAATTGTAGTGTTCAAACCGCTTACTATTCTGTCTCCGGTAAGGTCGATAGTCTTAGTTATAAAGTACGTGACGTTATCGGCTAATGTAATCACACCGCTAACGGCAGTAGGTAAATCAGTTTTAGAATTTACAAAAACAAATTCTGGGTCAGGCAATTTCAAATTAATAGCATTTATCTGACCTTGAAGACTACTTTCTACCGCAGTTAGTTCTGCATCCGTAGCCATCTCTGAATCAATGAATTTACTTTTAATATCTATTGGCATGAGACCCTCAGTTAAAAAAGCCGGGGCGAACCCCGGCTACTTAGTTAAACAGATTTTTTCTGAAACTTGAAGAACAAACTGTCATCTGCATCTAGAGGAGAAGAACCTCCTGGAGGAATAAGGTCTCCAGTGAAAATGATTCTTGATTTACCGCTTACTTCTTGCACAGTGAAATCTTGATCTTCATGAATTGCAAGACGATCTACGAATCCAATGATTGAGCCGGCTTCTGCAATTACAGGAAGCTCTACATAACCATTAGAAATATCAGTAGCAGTAAGATCGAAAAAGGCTTTATCCCAAACGATGTTCGATTTAAGACCTGAAGGACCTACAGCTAAAGAAGCTCCGTCAAGTTTAACTTGGAGTTTTCCTGTAACTATTTCTTTCTCAATCCCGTTACCTGCTACAGAAGAACTGATCTGTAACTCAGCTACGGCATTGTCAGCGATCTTATCATTAGTTACAGAGTCATTAGCTAATTCAAAAGTACCAACACCTGAAGAAGGAATGTAAAGTTGGTTATTAGGGTTAATTGCAATCCTAGTTCCGTCAACTTTAACATCTAGTTTTCCAGAAATACCTTTTTCCATTGCAAAACCTGCAACGGCAGAACTGATCTGTAACTCAGATACAGCGTTATCGGCAATCTTATCATTAGTTACAGAGTCATTAGCTAATTCAAAAGTACCAACCCCAGAAGAAGGAATGTAAAGTTGGTTATTAGGATTAATTGCAATTCTAGTCCCATCAACTTTAACATCTAACTTTCCAGAGATGCCTTTTTCCATTGCGAAACCTGCAACGGCAGAACTGATCTGTAACTCAGATACAGCGTTATCGGCAATCTTATCGTTAGTTACAGAGTCATTAGCTAATTCAAAAGTACCGACACCTGAAGAAGGAATGTAAAGTTGGTTATTAGGATTAATTCCAATTCTAGTCCCATCAACTTTAACATCTAACTTTCCAGAAATACCTTTCTCCATTGCAAAACCTGCAACTGAAGAACTGATCTGTAACTCAGCTACAGCATTGTCTGCAATTTTGTCGTTAGTTACAGAGTCATTAGCTAACTCAAAAGTACCAATCCCGTCTTGTTTTACATAGATTTCGTTATTAGGATTTACACCAATAGATGAATCGTCATAAAGAACATTAAACTCAGTGCCGTTTAAAGATAGGGCATCACCTGCCGTATAAGAACCTGCACCTGAGAACTGAAGGAAGATAATAGGGCTTGTTCCGATAGCTGAAGTAGTTTCAGTCATCACCCAACCGGTATTTCCGTATTGAGTACCTTCTTGGACGAATACAAAGTCACCACCGGCCGCTTCAACAATAGAGTTGAAATCTTCCGCTCTTGTTAATACTGTACCGCCAGTAGCCCAAGTATAAATACCATTATGAGCTTGGTTAGCTTGACCGCTTACAATTACTCTATCGCCATTTTGGAGAGAGTAATCATCTACAGATGTAAGAGCAGTTCCAAGAGTTAACGTAGCTCCTTGTCCAGAAGACCCGTTATCATAAGTAACAACTCCAGGAATAGGCTCGCTAATTAAAGCTTTAACCGGAGCGTGGACGTGTAAACCTTCTGCAATAGCGTCAACGTATTGCTTATTTACCGCATCTCTTCCGTCAGTAGGGTCTGCTAGACCAACAATCTTATTATGAACAAGTCCGTTCATCATATTTAGATTGCCTGTCATAGCTCTTGAGCCATCTAATTTAAGGAAAGTTAGGTCCTCAGACTGAAGAGTGGAAATGTCATCTCTAGCAAGTTTTAGGTTAGTATCGAGAATTGTGTCAGCATCTTTAAGGCTTGTAGCTACTTGAATGTAGTTAGCACCGACTTGAGCTACATAAGAGCCGTTAACTTCTAAACCTGCTCCAACTTGAGTAGCATCTAATTCTAATTGAGTAGACGAACCGCCACCAGAAACAGACTCAACGGCGGCTTCAAGAGCTTGTAATGCAGACTTAATTGTTTCAGTGCTACTAAGAGTAGAACCTGAAAAAGCCCCTAGGTTATCAGAATCTACAGCTACACCTGACAAAGTTACTAAATGAGAAATGTCGTCAGTAGCGGCATCTATATTGCCTTGAAGAATACCAGACTCAGCGGCGATCTGGTCATCCACATACTTCTTAGAAGCTAAGTGAGAATCCAAAGTAGGAGTAGGAGCAGAGCCGTCAGAGGCGATGTTTTGAACCGGTTGTCCAACTTGAACAACAAATTTATTATCCCCAGACCCGTCATTTACCGATACGCTAATTGAATCATGAAGGTAAGCAGTAGTAGCGTTATTCGCTCCGTCCGCAACTGTTATTTCTGTACCTAGTAAGCCTACATTAATTTGACCGCTAAGACCTGAAGCATGATCTAATTTTGTGTAGTTAATCCCTGCCCCAGGGTCAAGTAGCATAGTGCCGTCTTGAGTAGTTGCAGTAGCGTCGGTAACACTTAACTCCATTCCTCCGTCATATACGTTAGAGTATTTTTGAAAAGAGCCGTCATCTGACCCCATTTCAAAACCAGTAGCATGAGCTACTTGAAGTGAATAAACTCCTGACGAATCAATAAATGAGAGGTTCTGAGCGGCTAACTGAGATGTAACTCCTGTAGCTTGATCTACGACCAATGGGCCTTCCATTGTATCGCCGACTTTTTGAACTGACTCACCTTTAAGGGCTACTTCGTCGTTAGCCGCACCGACTAATACTTCTCCTGCCGGACCGAACTTTAATATGTCCTGTTCGACGTTTGTTGCATCCTTGGCTTTAATTGATTGACCTTGCTCAAGTAAAATCTTGTCGCCATCAATCTGGTTGTCACCTACAAACTTTTTCTTCAAATTATTTACTGCCACGCAACGCTCCTTGTTAGCGGTCAGACGGGAATATAGATTATTTCTACGAGGTCATCTTCCTCTAGCAAGGTATCGAGCCCCTTGCCTAGCCATGAGATTGCATTTTCACTCGGAAGATACTCATAGTCAATATCTCGAATCCTCGCTGTGGAGCCCGAAACTTGGAGTAAGAACATACCTGCCAAAGAGGCAGTTTGTTGAAGTATAAGTTTTTTAGCGTTTTGCTCGGCTAATGTAATAAATCTAGCTTCATGTCTGAATTGAGGGGTAGTACCAGGAGGTCCTTGAACTCCTAAATGTTTGATCTGAACGATCTGAATTGGTTCTTGGACTACTACTACGTTATTTATGGCAGGACTCATCTAGTAACCTCAGGGGAGAAGATAACTGTACCTTCAAGCCATCTAGTAACTCGTCCTACATACTCACTTTCAATATCGTATGCCATTAGAGTCATAGTTCGTTGTGCTTGAAGTGAGCTATTTAGTTGTATTGCAGAGCTGGCCGTGTTCGATAGATGTACTTGAACTCTTCCAGTATCCGTTGTTTGATTTAGAATGGTAAAAGAAAACCCGGCCACTACCTGAGAGTCGCTTGCGGTCTTTCTAATCTGCCCCCTAAAAATATGCCCCGTAAGGTCGATAGGGTTATTGCTTGCGTCTAAAATCTCTAAAATTAAATAGAGGTCTTCGCCTTGCTTAATGGCCATTTCATAAACGTTTTTCATATCGTACCCTATCCTAGCTTAATCCAATTAAATATAAACTAGCAATAATTATAAAAAAATAATCCCTCGGCTATCGTAAACTGACCCAGTATCTTCTTCATTCATCCATGCGGCCAATGCCATTATTAAAGCAACGATCGGGTCGATTTTCAACTTATCAGATGATTTTTTTGGAAAGACGTTTCCTGCTGGGTCTTCTTTTGCAATAACATTGCCTAAACACCAACGGGTCAAAACGCTTCCGTTATGTCTGATCTTCCCTTGTCTTATCAGAGCATCCAAAGTCTTAGTTGCCTCTGATAAGTTAGCGGTAGTCATCCTAAATTCTTTCATATCAATTCGTTCCTGAATCATCCGTTGAGAAAATGATACAGCGTTCCAAGGGTCAAATAGTCCGGAAATAAAATTGAATTGTTTGGAGAGTTCGATAAAGTCCTCCTCAAGTTTTGGGTAATGAATAGCTTCCCCTGGAGTTACTATTAAACTATTTTCAGCGATAGCGTTATCATAAATAGTCGAACGAGTCTGATTAACAGTAAGTTCTGGGATATAAGTTTTATCGAAATAATAATAAATCCCGTCCTTCCGGAACAATAGGGCAAAGGAAGTTAAGTCCACTTTAGATGCAAGGTCAATTCCCACGTAGCATTTTTCCCCGTAGAAATCCTCAAGCTTTAATCCTGGGTCCTCGCACCTGTCCCAACAAGCCAAGTCATAATAAGCCTTAGACTCAGAAATCCAACAATCTAAATGCTTAACTTTGAAGTTTGCAATATCGGAAGGAGTAACCTTGGCCTTCTCGGCTTTTGCCTTGAAAGTCACGGGGTCAACTGAGACTCCGTAGTTAGGGTTAGCTTTCTTCCAGGTTACTTCATCAAAAATGTCGTCACCTTCGTCAATCGTGTAAACGATAGAAAAGAAGGAATCGTCCTTAACTTCTCCCTTGGCTACTTTCTTCGCATAACTAGATTGTTCGTACCCTACTCCTTCGGTAGAAAATCCGGCAGTAGTAATACATAGTAGTAGTGAGTCATTTCGTTTCGACATTCCAGAAGAAATAACTTCAAAAAGCTCCCTGCTCATAGCATGGAGCTCATCGCAGATTGCTAGAATGTCCTGTAGCCCGTCGAGAGATTTATCATCGGAAGATAAAGCTCGGACCATTGAGTTAGATTTATCGTGGACTATTCTATGGGCGAGGACTTCTGCCCCAGTAGCTTTCAGGAATTGAGGATTGGCTTTTGCCATCGCTCTAGCTGAGTCCAAAACAATCCGAGCTTGATCGGTCTTAGTGGCAATACAGGAAATTTCGTTACCTTTTGGATTATCGAGGGCGAGGAAGTAGAGGGCCATTTGACTGGCCATAGCAGATTTACCCTGACCTCGGGGAATTTCAATATGGGCAGTTCGGTATCTTCTGTTTTTAGTTACGGGATTCATGAACCCCATGATGTTAGCAAAGATAAACTTCTGCCAAGGCCCGTAGATGATTAGGTCCGAATCCCAGTTACCTTTAACGTGAGAAAACTTTTGGACTAGCTTTAGATACCTTTCAGCTTTATCGGGGTCAAAAGGATATTCCTTAGCTTCAAGGTCATCGAGAAATCTTTTACAAGCTCCCACAACGTAAATGCAGTTCGGGATTTCTCCCGACACAACTTGGGAAGCATAGTCCCAAGCTTCTGCTACGTTTGGATAAGTCTCTTTATTAAATGGATTCATAGTTCACTCAGGGCTTCATGGTATAAAATTCTTGAGCCTATAATCTGGGCTATCTGGGGAACTATAGAATTTCCGAGTTGCTTAATTCTTTGGGCCCTACCTTTGTCCAATCCTGAGGATAGCCCATCATCCACTCTACAAACTGAGGATTCAACTTCCCACCAATCACGGATACTAGAGGTGGCTTCTGCCCACCACTCGTATTTCTCTTCCTCGGAGGTAAAGGCTGGCCAGAATCGAAAGTAGTCGGAGTCGGAAGCTGAATCGGGGTCGATTTCACTACTGCACAAAGATACTGTTTCTTCTCCATGTGCGTATGACTCTTGCTCCCCACTGGACCGCAATCCTTGTACTCCGATGCTCTCGGAGTTGGAAGATTGAGTTTCCAACCCTTCGGCATTAATCTCTCGTCCAACACTTGATCTTTCAATCGAAGATGAATCCCGTGACCCGACTTCCTCTTCATTGGACGGCCTTCCTCGAAGCTCCGTTGAATTTCCAATATTGCCGGTCCTCCGCTGTCTGCGTCTGGGGTTCGCCACAATCCAGACTCTTTCTCGCAAATGACAGGCACCAACTGATCTCGCTGATATAATTTCCCATTCCGCATCATACCCGATTTCATGCAAATCTTGGAGGACGATTGCAAGTCCGTTACTGAGCAGATTTCGTACGTTTTCGATAACGACCCATCTTGGGTTAATTTCTTGGATAATTCTTTTGTACTCAATCCAAAGCCCTGATCTTGTTTCATTAGTAATCCCTTTTTGTTTTCCGGCCACTGAAATATCTTGGCATGGGAATCCCCCACAAATAACTTCTACTTCCTTAAAGTCCTCGCCTCGTATTTTTCTTACGTCCTCAATTATCGGAACTTCTGGCCAATGCTTCTTAAGAACTTTTTGAGCATGAGGGTCTATTTCACAGAAGGCCACTGTTTCAAAGTCTCCGGCATTTTCAAAGCCATGAGCAAAACCTCCAATACCGCTAAATAGGTCTAAAACCTTAATCGAACTCATTAGGCTCCTCCTCTTTAGTGGTAGTAGTATCTTTGGCTAATACTAGCCCTAGTATCTTTGAGTAGTTTCTGATCTCTGTAACCACTCTATTTAGTTGTGCCACTTCAGGACGGATTTTAATTTGAAAGCCATTACGTCCTTCAGATTCAAAAGTCCTGCCTTGGAGAGTGAGAATGTCTTGCAGTTCGTCATATTCAACTGAGAGGTCGCAGAGGACTCTGAGTTGTTGTAAGTGACTTGGCTTAAGATTCTCTCTGTCCTTAATATCGCAAAGATACATATTCCAGTATTTTTTAAATGTTTCTTTTTCCGAAGGACTTGGGAATCTATTGAGTATTTCCATAAGTTCCTCCTAGAGTAGCTCAAGGGCATTTTCTTCCGGAAACAACCCGTCAGGAATAACCATAGATATGTCAGAGCTTGTCTTCTCAATAATAAAATCTCCCGTAACATTTCCTGGAATCTTAGTTATTTTACATACCTTATTTCCTGATAAGTCCCTGTAATAAGTGAGAAAAGATTCCACTGTACTAAATTCTGGGAAGATAAGATTTCTTTTCTCAGCTTTATTATAAGACTCAAATAGGAGTTCCATAGCCGAGCAGGAGATACTTCCGTATCCGTATATCTTAAACTTTTCAACTTCGGCTTTATTAACTTTGCCCTTAACATACTCATGACCTCCAACCTTCATATCTGAGATTATGGACATAAGCTTTCTTTGCCACTTAGTCATAGAGGTATGAGTTAGGACGTAGAACATTTCGGAGCGGTACTCATCATTAGGCCATTCAGTAGAATCGCAATTCTTTAAAATCCAATTGGCCATCTGACTTATAAATTGAACATCATAAGTTTCTTTAGTTGGGTCTAGTTTGTTAAGTAGCTCCTCGATTTCCTTAGGGTCCATACTCTCCTCAAGTCTTTTTGAGGTTAGAGTTATAGGGGCAAACTTACGAGCGTCCATGGAGAGGTAGTTATCCCGTGGCTTGTTGTTAGATATGACATAGGAGCCGTAAAGTAAGGTCGATCTTGAAGCGTCCACTCCCTTAGACTCAATCGAGATTGAGTCGTTTGGAATTTCTTTCATCACGTTCTCTTCAGCTTCGTTATACCGAAGCTCATCGAACCAAATTAAAGTTCCGTTGGAGAGTTGAGAGTTGAACTGAGTAGTAAGGGTAGACTTCTTTCCGTCCACAGTGTTCAAATCACCATGGAGGGCCTTCAGGACTCGTTTAAGAGTATTCTTACCGACTCCTGGGGCCCCACACAGTACCAAATAGACCATGGAGCGAGAAACCATGGACTTACGAATCCAATATAATAAGTATTTTCTATCTTTGTCATTCGGAATTAAATGCTTAACTAACTTAGTGAAAAGTCTAGGACAACTATCCGAAGTAGGCTTAGAGAACTTCCACTTAGGAGGGATATAAGTGTTAAGGATTAAAGTATCCCCCTCATATCCAGGAATAACGTCCCGATAAAGCTTAAGTTCGGTTCTAGGATTGTATAACGGATAAACCAATCTCGCCTCTTTTAGACGATCTGCTTCTTTAAGTCCGAGCAGTTTGCAATAAATCTCTGCGGAGGCATAGCTCACATAATCACGAGAATCGGTCAGGAAGAAGTTTTCGTGGTCGGACACGTCCAAGTTAAGGGTCAACCCCTCAAACTGCTCAGGAAGGGTATTTACGCTAGAAATAGAGTTAAAGTATTCTGCCATCAATACCTGAAGTTTCATATCCAAAGAAATTGCAATAATTAACTCAGTTGATTCAGGGGGATTAAGCTGTACAAATTTACGCAACTCATCAAAGTATTTCTTTTCAGTAAAGGCAACTCCAAGGGACGAAACAAAAACCGGCTTGTTAGCGGTAGGGCGATATTTAGTTACTTCAAAATTAATTTTGGATAGATACTCTTTTAGTGGTTCGATCAGATTCGACATTTGCCCTCGCTTTAATTTCTTTGGTGAATAAAATATAGCCACCGCCGATCAAAAACGCAAAGACTTTAAGTTTTAAGGAAAAAATTACAAAAATAAGTTAAGTTATTAGAATCATTCATTTCATGAGCTAAGTAGTTGATATGTCGAAATAAGGGGTACCCCACCTAGTCTTATATATAATACATACGTATTATATTTTTTTTAGAATAATTTAGGGGTCATACATTTTTTTTTGTAGGTTATTGATTTTATTATTGGAGCCATTTACCTTGAAGGGCATATTTTGGATTTTGGCCTTTTTTACTCGTATGGATTTATGACCACTTCCAGAAATTCATTTTTTTCGAGGTATAAATTGTCCCAAGAATAGTGTTCTCCATTGGCCTCATTTTGGGGTTCAAAATCGTCAAAATCGGAGTTTATTTCTGGGTAATAACATTCACTAACATCGTTATACTTTTCCGGTTCTGGTTCAAAATTAGACCAACTATTTTGCATAATTTTTAGTAAATAATCATCTTCGGCCATGGCAGTTGGAATAAGGAAAAGGAGGGTAAAGATAATCAGAATAGTCTTCAAAATGCCCTTTTTGAAATTCGGCTGGCCAGTCATCCATGACCGAACCAACCGAACCCACACAACTATTAGGGTTTCACGGAGGACCCTGCTTTTAGGCTATTTCTTCTTTAGATCAATGTCAAAATTAGTGAATAGGAAGGCGATAGTTGAGTCTATTATCGTATGTTCCTGAGGGAGGGTTATGTCCTGGTGAATACCGGATACCTCGAATACCCCATGAAGTCCTTCGTGGATTAGAGTCTTAAGATAGGCAGGTTTATCGACTATCTCCCTATTGATCTCTATAAGGCCAGCAGAGTAATAGCCGTCATTATTTTCTTGGATTTTGATATGCCTGACCTTATGGACTATCCCAAGGATATTGAGGTTTCTGACTCTCCTATGCTTTTTCTTCATAAAGCTCCGGACTGACAGTTACAAAGATAAGCCTTTCCCCAGTATCCATATCTGAGACATATCTAAAGGGGCCAATTTCGTCATCGGAGAGTTGAAGGACCATAAACCGCATATCGGTTTGATAGAAGTCGTTAAGAATTTCTACATCGTTTTTCTTACGCAGTTCCCTCATTTCATAATCCCCTTTCGTATCTTTTTACTCAGTAGGTTATTACTTCTATCCTTAAATACTTTACCGCATTGTTTACAGCGGTAGCGTTGATAAATGCCTTTGGCCGTGTAATCTAATCCGTCCTTGATGAAAGTTTGGCATCCACAGCTACAAGTATTCATTTTGAAATAGGCAGAGAACTTTAAAGAAGGCTCGTAAGGAGCAATTTTATCGTAGACTTTTTCGAGTACAGTCACGTCCTTCTCGTTGTATAACTGCATTTCCTCGAAGGCGAGTTTACGGGTAGTCTTATCTCCTACCTTGCCCATACAATGCTTCCAAAGCTCCATTCCTGGAAAGTTCTTATGTTCCGACTTCTCCTCCCCGACCTTTAGATATTTAGCTAGGTAGGCGAGGGTATTGAAAGTGAATTTGAAATGCTTACGAGCGAGCTTGAGGGTATCGACTGACTTATAGTGATTTATTGCCGGAAGCCCATAATAGATGAATCGGGCATTAATCTTCTTAATATCGAATTTATCAGAATTGTGACCAATCACGATGTCTGCCTGGGAGAGGATTTCGTGGATTTTACCGATTATCTTTCTGTCCTTATCCTCTTGCTTCAGCGTTGTATTTCTCACATCGTAGTAATAGACCTTATCTTCTCCATGCCACTTAGCGGCCCAAGACAGGATATACCAATCTTCTATAACCTGATTAGCTCCGATGTTCTGCTCATATCCTCCCCAAGTCAAAGCTTCGAGGGCAGAGGTTTCAATATCGAATAATAGGACTCTAGGAGGTCTAGCTTCTACTTCGTGAAGGGCAAAAGGATTAAAGTTTGGTTCTAGTCCTGCCTTCTCTACTAGGGCATTGAAGCCACCATGAATATCAATGTTTCTTCGGGATACCCCGAAGGCGATAAATTGTCTGAGGGTAGGAGTCTTCTCTATGGCCTTAGCACACTGTTTTAACTTCGCTACAATCACATGAAGCTCTAGCATCTTCGAGGCCATCTCATTCCTTTGAGAGGTTTTCTATTCAATCGTAGAGACTAAGCAGGGAAATGTAAATTATTGAGGTCAGTATGTGACGTTTGGAGTAACTTATTGGCATTTCCTTATATTCAAAAACTATGCCAAAATCAGTATAAAACGCTAAAATTCTTCAGATTCTCATGCCTTGCGGTAAGCAGTCAATAATTTCGGTATGTTAATGGGGCTTGGGTCCAAAATCTCACTTATCACATAAATTCGACTCACCTGCGATTTTTCCCCTCTAAAGTGGTGACTCCGCTACTCCCCCTAAGTCTGCGAAAGTAGGTCAAATCGTTTATATAAGCTTTTATATCGAATATATTGAGTATTATATCGAATATATAAGCTTTTAAATCGTTTATATAAGCTTTTATATCGAATATATTGAGTATTAAATCGAATATATTCGATTTCACAAGTGCCCGAATACACGTTCGCTAAGAATATCAATAACTTAGACCTGGAAAAATATTTTCTAAAAATATGGGTAAATAATTAGCTTAAGTTATTGATATTATTGACTTTATGGTGAGGATAGATGAGTTAGATAGGATAGATGAGTTAGATAGGATAGATGAGTTAGATAGGATAGATGAGTTAGATAGGATAGATGAGTTAGATAGGATAGATGAGTTAGATAGGA